>Ga0308419_1000091_pt1 | contig 73405 bp, 76 predicted proteins | sample HotsprSampleMS50_FD_203674 | JGI IMG/M metagenome (GOLD analysis project Ga0308419, IMG submission 203674) | Hot spring phototrophic mat microbial communities from Mushroom Spring, Yellowstone National Park, Wyoming, United States - 20090730_MS50 ... | reverse complement strand
GCCGGGGTCGGCAAGAACCTGAAGACGCTCCGCGAGTTCCGCGTGGACAGCGTCGACGGCCTGGAGCTCGGCCAGGAGATCGGCGTGGCGGCCGTGTTCCAGGAGGGCGAGCAGGTCGCGGTCACGGCACAGAGCAAGGGTCGCGGCTTCCAGGGCGGCGTCAAGCGGTACCACTTCGCGGGCCAGCACATGACGCACGGCTACATGACGCACCGCCGCCCCCTCTCGAACGGCGCGACCGGGCCGCAGAGGGTGTTCAAGGGCAGCAGGCGGCCGGGCCACATGGGCGCCGAGACCGTGACCCAGCAGGGTCTGAAGGTCGTCGGCGTCGACGTGGAGCGCAACCTGCTGCTGATCGACGGCAGCGTGCCCGGCGCCAACGGGTCGCTCGTGGTCATCAAGAAGGTGGCGAGGTAAGGCGATGGCGCAACTGGAGATCAAGGACAAGTCCGGGAAGGCGGTCGGCACCGTGGAGGTGGCCACGAAGATGGTGGGCATCCCCGTGCTGCACCGGGCCGTGGTCGCCGAGGAGGCGAACAGCCGGCAGGGAACCCAGTCGGCCAAGACGCGCTCCGAGGTGAGCGGCGGCGGCCGCAAGCCGTACCGGCAGAAGAAGACGGGCAACGCCCGGCAGGGCTCCATCCGCGCCCCGCACTACGCGCACGGCGCCATGGCCCTCGCCGTGAAGCCCCGGTCGTACGACAAGAAGGTCAACAAGAAGGAGCGCCGAGCGGCGATCTGGGCGGCGTTCTCCGCCAAGGTCGAGTCGGGCGACGTCGCGGTGGCCGAGTCCATCGCCTTCGCCGCTCCCAAGACGAAGGAGGCCGCCGGCTTGCTGCAGGCCCTGGGCGTGGACGGCGCCAAGAGGGTCCTGGTGGTCCTGCCCGAGTACGACGAAGTGGCCTACAAGAGCTTCCGCAACCTGCCGAACGTGACGGTCCGCACGGCCCCCGCGAGCGAGGGCAAGTCGGCCGCCCCGTCGGCGAGGGACTTCCTGGTGGCGCACAAGGTCGTGGTGGCCCGGGAGGCGCTGGCTCGCATGCAGGAGGTGTGGTCCAAGTGAAGAGCGCCTACGAAATCATCATCCGGCCGCACATCACGGAGAAGTCGATGAACGCCAGCTACGGCGACCAGCGCATCCAGGACGAGTCCCAGCTGGTCCGCAAGTACACGTTCATCGTGGCTCCGGATGCCAACAAGATCGAGATCAAGAGGGCCGTTGAGGAGATCTACAACGCCGGCCGCAAGCCCGACGAGCGGATCACCGTCACGAGCGTTCGGACGATCCGCCTTCCGGGCAAGAAGCGGCGGGTCGGCATGCGGTCCGTCGGCTACCGCCCCGACCGCAAGAAGGCGATCGTGACCCTCGCGAAGGGTCAGATGCTGGAGGATTACGGAGTCTAACATGGCTACCAAGCAGTACAAACCGACGTCGCCCGGGCGGCGCTTCATGATCACCTCCACCTACGAGGAGGTCACCAAGGGCAAGCCCGAGAAGTCGCTGCTCGCGCCGCGGAGCAAGAGCGGGGGGCGGAACTCGTACGGGCGCGTCACGTCGTTTAACCGGGGCGGCGGCAACAAGCGGCGGTACCGCATCATCGACTTCAAGCGGCGGAAGGACGGAGTTCCGGCCAAGGTTGCGGCGATCGAATACGATCCGAACCGCACGTGCCGGATCGCTCTGTTGCACTACGCCGACGGCGAGAAGCGGTACATCCTGGCGCCCAAGGGTCTCGAGGTCGGGGCGTCGGTTCTGAGCGGAGAGGGCGCCGACATCCTGCCGGGCAACTGCCTGCCTCTGAAGAGCATCCCCCTCGGCACGCTGGTTCACAACATCGAGCTCCAGCCGGGCCGCGGTGGGCAGATGGTCCGTGCGGCGGGCGTGGCGGCCCAGGTGATGGCGAAGGAGGGCAACTACGTGACGCTGCGCCTTCCGAGCGGCGAGATGCGCATGGTGCACAACACCTGCCGCGCCACGGTGGGCGAGGTCGGGAACTCGGACCACGAGAACGAGCAGATCGGCAAGGCGGGCAAGAACCGCTCGCTGGGCCGGAAGCCGCACGTGCGCGGCGTCGTGAAGTCGCCCCGGGACCATCCCCACGGCGGAGGCGAGGCCAAGTCGCCCGTCGGCCGCAAGAAGGGTCCGGTGGACCGGTGGGGCAACAAGGCGCTCGGCACCAAGACCCGCCGGAACAAGCGCACGAACAAGTTCATCGTCCGAAGGAGGAACGGCTGATCGCCGCCTGAGCGCATCGAGGCAAACGTATGGCAAGGAGTCTCAAGAAGGGGTTTTTCGTCGACGACCACCTCATGGAGAAGGTCGTCCGGCTGAACCAGTCCGGGGAGAAGAGGCTGATCAAGACCTGGTCGCGCAGGTCGACGATCATCCCGGACATGGTCGGCCACACCTTCGCCGTGCACGACGGGAGGAAGCACGTGCCCGTGTTCGTGACGGAGAACATGATCGGCCACAAGCTGGGCGAGTTCGTCCTGACGAGGACGTACCGAGGCCACGGCGGGCAGCTTCCCGAGCGGGGGGTTCGCATCCGCTGAGAGGTTCGGTTCGGGATCGGGGCGTCCTGGATCGGGTATCCTAGAGCGCTCCCTTGGCCCGGCGGAGCACCAGCACGTCGAACGAGGAAACGGCTGAAACGATGGAAGTGAGAGCTGTAGCCAAATACCTGCGCGTCCAGCCTCGGAAGGTCCGCATCATCGCGGACGAGATCCGGGGCAAGAGCGCGCTGTACGCCGCCGGGTTGCTCCGGTACCACCCGAGTAAGAGCGCCAGGCTGCTGAGGAAGGTGTTGATGAGCGCGGTGGCCAACGCCGAGGAGAACCACGGGCTGAGCGCCGAGTCCCTGAGGATCGCCACGATCATGGTGGACGAGGGGCCGCGCCTGAAGAGGATCCAAGCCCGCGCCATGGGCCGCGCCAACCGCATCCTCAAGAAGACCAGCCACATCACGGTGGTGGTGGAGGAGGACGCCAGGCCGAAGCAGGCCCCCGCCAAGGGGACCAGGCCGAAGCCGAGGCCGACCTTCGCCGCGCCGGAGAGGAAGGGCGGCAAGAAGTCCAAGGCCGCCGCGGCTCCCACCGAGCCCGCGGAGGTCCAGGAGAACGTCGTGAGCGAGTCTGTCGAGCCCCAGGGCGAGGCTGAGAAGGGAGACGCGTAGTTTGGGACAGAAGATTCATCCAGTCGGGTTCAGGATCGGTGTGATCCGTGGTTGGGACAGCCAGTGGTTCACGGACAAGAAGAGCTACAAGCACAACCTTGTCCAGGACCAGCAGATCCGCGACCTCGTGAAGAGCCGCGCCGGCTTGGGCATCGTCTCCCGCGTGGAGATCGAGCGGGCCGCCAACCGGATCAAGGTCAACGTGGTCACGTCTCGGCCCGGAGCGATCATCGGCCGCGGCGGCAAGGGGATCGAGGATCTAACGAACCAGTTGCAGAGGCTCGCGATGCGGCACGACCGCACGGTGCAGGTGCACGTCAATGTGACCGAGGTCCGCAACCCCGACCTCGACGCGCAGCTGGTCGCGGAGAACATCGCGGCCCAGCTGGAGAAGCGCGTGTCGCACCGGCGGGCCATGCGCCAGGCCATGACGCGCTCGCTGCGTTCCGGGGCCCGCGGCATCAAGATTCTGGTGTCCGGCCGACTGAACGGCGCCGAGATCGCCCGCTCGGAGGGCGACAAGCAGGGCAAGGTGCCCCTGCACACGCTGCGGGCCGACATCGACTACGGCCTCGCCGTGGCGCGCACCCTCTACGGGACGATCGGCGTGAAGGTGTGGATCTACAAGGGCGAGGTGTTGCCCGAGCGGCGCCAGCAGCCGGCAGGCCGGGCCTCCGACGACGGCGCCAGCCAAGGAGACAGCGATGCTACTGCCTAAGAGAGTCAAGTACCGCAAGCAGCACCGTGGCCGCATGAAGGGCAAGGCCACCCGCGGCAACTTCGTGTCCTTCGGCGACTACGGCTTGGTCGCGCTCGAGGCGGCTTGGATCACCAGCCGACAGATCGAGGCCGCCCGTATCGCCATGACGCGGTACATCCGCCGCGGCGGAAAGGTCTGGATCCGGATCTTCCCGGACAAGCCCATCACGAAGAAGCCGCTCGAGACCCGAATGGGCAAGGGCAAGGGCCCCGTCGAGGGATGGGTGGCCGTGGTGAAGCCCGGAAGGGTGATGTTCGAGATGGACGGCGTCGCGGAGGACGTGGCCAAGGAGGCCATGCGCCTCGCCATGCACAAGCTGCCGATCAAGTGCAAGTTCATGACCAGGGCCGAGTCGGACGCGTTGAAAGAGGCGATGAGGAACCCCAGGCCGGCGACCCCGGCGGCCTGATGGAGGCGGAGAGTCGATGAAGGATTTGAAAGCGAAGGATCTTCGTGAGAAGTCGGTGCCGGAGCTGGAGGAGATGGTCCGCCAGCAGCGGGCGAACCTGCACAAGGCCCGGCGGGACTTGGTGTTCCGGCAGACGTCGGACACGGCCAGCATCAAGGTGATGCGGCACAACATCGCGCGTCTGTTGACGATCATCAACGAGAAGAAGCGCGGAGGGGCCCAGTGAGCGAGCAGCAGCCCCAGGCCGAGCAGCGCGGGCGCCGCAAGGTGCGGCAGGGCACCGTCGTGTCCAACAAGATGCAGAAGACGGTCGTCGTGCAGGTGTCCCGACAGGTCCAGCACTCGCTCTACAAGAAGGTGATGATCCGCTCGCAGCGCTTCAAGGCGCACGACGAGCTGTCCTGCGACGTCGGCGACCTCGTCGAGGTCATGGAGACGCGGCCGCTGAGCAAGGAGAAGCGCTGGCGGGTGACGCGCATCATCGAGAAGGTGAAGTGACGGTTTCGGCGCGGGCCCTCCGGCGGCCCGCCCCACGATTCAGGAAGAGGCAATGATCCAGCAGTTTACGAGGCTCAAGGTAGCGGACAACTCCGGCGCGCGCCAGGTGATGTGCATCCGCGTGCTGAAGGGTTCCCAGCCCCGGTACGGTCGCGTCGGCGACGTCATCGTGGCTTCGGTGAAGGCCGCCACGCCGAACATGCCCATCAAAAAGGGCGATGTCGTGAAGGCGGTGATCGTGCGGACCAACCGCATGATCCGGCGCCGCGACGGCAGCACCCTGCGGTTCGACGACAACGCCTGCGTGATCATCAACCCGCAGAACAACGAGCCGCGCGGAACCCGCATCTTCGGCCCCGTGGCGCGCGAGCTTCGCGACCGGAACTTCATGAAGATCGTGTCTCTGGCGCCGGAGGTTCTGTGATGACGAAGCAAGAGATTCGACAGAAGCAGCAGCGCGTGAAGCTCAAGGTTCGCAAGGGCGACTTCGTCCGGATCATCTCCGGCAAGGACAAGGGGCAGGAGGGCTTCGTGGCCCAGGTGCTGCCCGACAGGCAGAAGGTGATCGTTCTGCAGCCGAACGAGGAGGACCCGGACCGCCCGCTTCCGCTCAACGCCGCGGTCAAGCACAAGAAGGCGCGCTTCCAGGGCGAGAAGTCGGCGCGCCTGCGGATTCCCGTGCCCATCCACATCAGCAACGTGATGGTGCTCGATCCGAAGACCAAGGAGCCGACCCGCGTCGGGCGCAGGCTCGAGGACGGCAAGCTCGTCCGCTACGCCAAGAAGAGCGGGGAGCGGATTCCGGACGCGCCCGTGATGGAGAAGGAGTGATCCGATGGCGAAGAAGGAACAGCAGCAGAAGAAACCGCCACAGCCCGCACCCAAGAAGGATGCGAAGAAGGAGAAGGGTCAGGCCGCCGCTCCGGCAGCCTCCGCAGGCCCGCAGGTCAAGGTCCCCGAGCCTCGCCTGAAGAAGATTTACAAGCAGACCGTGCTTCCCAAGCTGATGGAGAAGTTCGGCTACTCCTCAGTGATGCAGGCTCCCAGGATCACGAAGATCGTGATCAACATGGGCACGGGCACCGGCGACAAGGATCCCAAGCATCTGGAGAACTCGATGCGGGACATGCAGCTGATCGCCGGTCAGAAGCCGGTCGCCACGGTGGCCAAGAAGGCGATCTCGAACTTCCGCCTGCGCAAGGGCATGAAGATCGGTTGCATGGTCACGCTGCGCGGCAACCAGATGTACGCGTTCTTCGACAAGCTCTGCACCGTCGTGTTCCCGAGGATCCGCGACTTCCAGGGCCTGAACCCCAACAGCTTCGACGGGCGTGGCAACTACGCCGTCGGCCTGAAGGAGCAGCTGGTGTTCCCGGAGATTCCGTACGACACGTTCGACCGCGTGCGCGGGATGGACATCGTCGTGTGCACCAGCGCCAAGACGGACGACGAGGCCCGGTTCCTTCTGAAGGAGCTTGGGATGCCTCTCCGCGAGAGCTGATGCCGGGATCGTGAGCAGTCGGGCCGGCGGGGAGGGCGCCTTTCCCGTCGGCCCGAATCGTTTGGGAGGTGCCGAGATGCCCGTCACCCTAGCGCGGCCCACGAGCGCGGTCCTGAGGAGGCTGCGCAGGTGGTGGGCTGTGTTCGCGATCTACTTTCAGGACGGGATCGCCTACCGGGCGAGCGGCCTGATCTGGATCACCACCGACGTGGTCACGGCGGTGACGATGCCCCTGGTGTGGGCGAGCGCGGCGAAGGGCGGTTACATCCAGGGCTTCTCGGCGGGAGACTTCGTCGTCTACTACCTCTCGATGCTGATGATCGCCTCGTTCGTGACCAGCCACATCATGTGGGAGCTGGCGACGGAGATCCGCGAGGGGCAGTTCTCGACGTTCCTGGTTCGGCCGGTCGGGTTCATCGAATTCACTTTCTTCCGCAACCTCAGCTGGAAGCTCCTCCGGCCGGTGCTGTTCCTGCCGTTCTTCCTCTTGTTGCTGTGGGCCTACCGCGGGTTCTTGCAGAACGTGAGCCTGAACCTCGGCTGGGAGTTCTGGGCGAGCCTCGCGCTCGGGCACCTCGTGAGCTTCTTCTTCGTGGTGGCGATGTCGATGCTGGCGCTGTTCGTGCAGGAGGCGTCGTCGATCTTCGAGCTCTACTACTTTCCGATGCTCTTTCTGAGCGGCCAGGTGTTTCCGGTGTCGCTGCTGCCAGAGTGGGCCCGGCGGCTGACGCACCTCTTCCCCTTCTACTTCACGTCGGGAGCGCCGACGGAGATTCTGATCGGCAGGGTGCCGGATTCGGCCGTGCCGGGGATCCTGTGGGCGCAGATCGGGTGGATCGCTCTGTGCGCCGTAGCGGCCAAGGTGCTGTGGAGCCGAGGCCTGCGGCACTACACCGGCGTGGGCATGTAGGCTCGCTTGCGGTTTCGGGAGCAAGTTTACACAGGGATTTGCATTGCGCGTAACGAATGGGGTTAAATGGATTCGACCATGGAAAGCCGCACCCGCAACGCCTTCACGTTGATCGAGCTCCTGGTCGTGATCGCGATCATCGCGATCTTGGCCGCGATCCTATTCCCCGTCTTCTCGCAGGCCAAAGACGCCGCCAAGAAGACCGCGAGCATCAGCAACGTCCGCCAGATCGGCACCGCATGGGTCATGTATCTTGCGGACAACGACGAGGTCACGGCGCCGCTCTACTACTACGACGCCAACAACCTCAGGCTGCCGTCCACCTTCGGCTTCTACTACTGGCCGCTCCTCTTGATGCCCTACACCAAGAGCGAGAGGATCTTCCTGTGCCCGAAGGACACGGCCGACGACCCGGCCGTCCAGGATTCGCAGGGCAGGTCCAGGTTCGACCCGAAGAACGAGTTCTATTACTACGTGCTGGGGGCCAACCCCAGCTACGGCTACAACTACCGCTATCTCAACACGATGAACCCGTACCCCGACCCGAACGGCACGAACCCGACGCCGTTCCACTACGTGGGCAAGGGGCTTTCCGGGTTCGACGACGTGGCGGGGACGGTGGCGTTCGCCGAGGCCACGATGAAGGACCGCTTCAACCCGACCTCCGGGACGGTCATCAAGAACCCGATCGGGTACGCCCGCATCGAGCCGCCGAGCCGCTGGACCGGACCCGAGACCAGCGCCACCGCCTGGGGCCAAATCTACCCGCGGTTCGACAAGGAGCTGACCATCGTCTCTTGGCTGGACGGACACGTGAAGACGATCTCGAAGCGCAAGCTCCGGGTGCCCTCCACGGACGTCTCCGTTCTGGATTCCTACTTCAACGGCCGAGGGCCGCAGCAGTAGGCTCTTGGCTGCGTCTCCTCCGCGCGGGGTGCCCCCGAGGGCACCCCTTTCGCTTTGGGCCGAACCTGGCTTGACGAGCGGCGCCCTGGCGATGTAATGTAAATGTAATGCGACACCCCTTGGCGGATTCCGCCGATCGGAAGCGGCTTTCCCAGCGCGAGTCGGCGATCCTGGAGCTGGCCGCGGAAGGAAAGACGGACAAGGAGATCGCCCGCGAGCTGGGCATCCAGATCGCGACGGTCAACACGCACTGGTCCCGCATCCGCCTCAAGCTGAACGTCGGCAGCCGCACGGAGGCGGTCTCGGTGGTGCAGCGCGAGAGGGCCTCCGAGGTGGAGGCGGTGCTCCGCTCGGAACGGGACGCGCTGTTGGGGACCATCGCCACGGAGCGGGTTGTTCAGGCGGAGCTGAGGCGGCTGGTCCAGAGGCACCGCCATATGTTCGAAAGGATCCCGGCGCTGATCGTGGCGACTGATCCGGAGGGAACGGTTCGGGACGCCAACCGCAGGTGGCTGCAGCGCCTCGGCTACGAGCTCGAGGAGGTTCTGCAGAGGCCGATCGGGAGCTTCCTCTACGGGCCCGACGCGAGCGAGACGATCCACCGGACGCTGCGGTTCGTCAGAGACGGCGGGTCGGTGGTGGGCCAGCCGTGCCGGGTCCGGTGCGCGGACGGCTCCGTGTTCGAGGCGCAGTTCGACGCCGACGCCACCACCGACCCAGAGGGGCAGGACTGGGTCCTGTTCGGCTTCATCGACGTCAGCGAGCGCAACCGGCTGAAGGCCGCGCTGGCGCACGAGATCGAGCGGAGCGAGCACGACCAGAAGGTGATGGGCGGTCTGTTCGACGTTCTTCCGGTCGGGATCGCGGTGTTCGGTCCGGCAGGCGACTTCCGCCTCGCCAACCGCGCGTTCGAGGACCTTTGGGCTCCGGAGCCGGTGCCGATCGGCGAGGACGTTCGGCGGCTGGTGGACTTCGTGGTGATCGACCCCGCGACCGGCGCCAAGGTGGAGCCACAGGACTGGCCGGTGCTCCGGGCGCTGCGGGGGGAGCGGGCCGATGGGCGTGAGTACAGGATCTATGGCCTGAACGGCCGCGTCAAGCCGGTCTGGATGGCTGCGGACCCGGTGTGGAGCGCATCGGGGCAGCTGCTCAGCGTGGTCGCCTCGTTCGTGGACCTCTCCGAGGTGCAGCAGCTGCGGCAGTCGCACGACCGCCTGACGGAGCTGGAGGCCAGCCTGCGCACGCTCGTCCACCACGTCCCCTTGATGCTGGTCGCGATGGACGAGAACGGACGCCTCGCTCTATGGAACGACGCCGCGGAGCGGGCCACGGGCTACACCTTCGCCGACCTGCTCGAGATGGAGCGCCCGATGGAGCGCCTGTTTCCGGATCCCGCGACCCGCGCGACCATGATCCGCGAGTGGGCCGACAACCCCGACTTCCGCGACCGCGTGTGGGCCATCCGGGCCAAGGACGGGCGGATGCGGCGCGTCGCGTGGAGCAACCTGTCCGGCAGGGTGCGACTACCCGGATGGACCTCGATCCTGGCCGGCGTTCCTCTCCCTGACGATCCTGCGGCGCTCTAGGGCCGGTTCGGCGCCGTGTATACTGGGCCGATTACGGAAGTGCGGGCCTCGAACCGGCGTGGTTTGGCACGGTTCTTGCCGTTGGATCAGCTGAGCATGGGTAGGAACTCACAGGTGCGAGAGGCGCCGAAAAGCGTCGAGACGCGAGAGGGTGGAAACAGACCCATGGGCGTCTGCATCCTCAACGAGTTCTTCTTCCCAGATATGATGGGCGGCACCGGAATGGTGCTCAGCGACCTCGCCCGCCTGCTCCACGATCGGCACGGGGTTCGGGTGGACGTCTGGACCTCTGGCAACTCCTATCGTGGAGGGGAGGAGTCGTACCCGCCCTTCGAGGACTGGAACGGGATCCAGATCCGGCGGCTCCGCATCCGGCCGGTGGAGCGCAGCCGCACGCGCGAGCGGATGGTGGTGAACCTGTGGTTCGCGCTCAAGGTGATGCTCCGGCTGATCCTCCGCCATCCGTACGACTGCGTGCTCGTCTCCACCGCGCCCCCCTCGCTCCCGCTGGCGGCGTGGTTTCTCCGCAAGGTGTTCGGCATCCCTTATCTGTACGTGATCTACGATCTCGAGCCCGATCGGGCCGTGGCGTTGCAGGTGGCCTCCGCCCAAAACCGGTTCGTCCGGATCGCGAAGGTGCTCCAGCGGGCTTGGCTGAAGGGCGCGGCCCGGGTGGTGGCGATCGGGCGCTGCATGCGGGACCACCTGGTGGAGCAGTACGGCCTGGAGCCGGACTCGGTCCACGTTCTGGAGATCGGGGCCAACCCTGAGGCCATCTCGCCGCGCCCGCGCGAGAACGCCGTTCGGCGCCGGTTCGCCCCTGAGGGCGGTTTCCTGGTGGTGAACTCGGGGAACTTCGCCAGGTACCACGACTTCGACGCCGTGCTGGACGCCGCCAAGGAGCTGAGGGACAAGGCCCCCGACGTTCGCTTCCTGCTGGTGGGCAACGGCGTCAAGGAGCAGCACGTGCGGGAGAGGGTGCGCAACGAGCACATCGACAACGTGACCGTCGAGCAGTTTCTGCCTGCGGAGGAGTACGTGGACCTGCTCGCCGCCGCCGACGTGTGCCTTGTGACGCTGGAGCAGGGCATGGTCGGCCTGTGCGTGCCCAGCAAGTTCTACTCCATCCTTTCGGCCGGGAGGCCGACGCTCGCGATGATGGACGAGCGCTGCGAGGTGGCCCGCGTCATCCGGGAGGAGGACTGCGGCGAGGTGGTGCCGCCGGCCTCCGCCTCGGGCCTTGCCGAGACCATCCTCCGCCTGCGCAACGAGCCGGAACGGCTCTCGGCGATGGGCGCCAACGCTCGGCGGGCGCTGGAGGAGCGCTTCTCCTACGAGGCCGTGGCCGAGCGGCTGTACCGGATTCTGGCCCTCGAGGCGCGGGTTCCGTCGGTTGAGCTGCCCCGCGCGGCGCTCTGAGGGGCAACGGTCAGTCGCATCCGAAGCGGGACCGGATCGCGCTCCCGAACACCTCGTAGCAAACCGGGCACCCGACCAGGGCGGTCGCCTCCACTAGGAGCCACCTCGTGCCGCACGCGGGGCACCGGTCGCTCTCGGGGGCCGGGCGCGCCATCTGCGACAGCGGCCTGCGGAGAGCGCGAAAGCCCGTCTCGACCTCGAGGCAACCGTCGCAGAGCCACCTCGCCGAGGCCTCCTCGAAGGTGACCGACCAGCGGGCGGGGCGCCCGCACCTCGCGCAGACCCTGCTCAGAACGCCGTTCCCTTGCACGTTTCCGCCTTGTAGGCGGCCATCAGTTCCTGGGTGACCGGACCGGGCCTGCCGGTGCCGATCTGCTTGCCGTCCAGCGACACCATGGGGATCACCTCGGCGGCGGTTCCGGTGAGGAACGCCTCGTCGGCCGAGAACACGTCGAACGGAGTCAGGATGTCCTCCGTCACCTCGAAGCCCTTGGCCCGAGCGCGGGACATCACCGTGTCGCGCGTGATGCCCTTCAGGATGCCGCACGCCGGGTGGGGCGTCCTGATGCGGCGACCCTGCACGACGAACAGGTTGTCGCCCGTGCACTCGGCGATGTGCCCCTGGTGGTTGAGCATCAGGCCCTCGCCCGCGCCGCGGGCGTTCGCCTCCATCTTGGCGAGGATGTTCGAGGCGTAGCGTCCGATGCACTTGAGCCTCGGGTCGAGGCTGTCGGCAGGGATCACGCGGACCGACGTCGTGATCACGTCCAGCCCGTTCGCGTACGCCTCGGGCGGATAGAGGGCCAGGGTGGAAACCATCACCATGACGTTGCAGCGAGGGTCGATGTGCTTCGGGTCGAGCCCGAGCCCGGTGCCGCGGGTGACGTTCAGGCGGATGTAGCCGCTGGGAATCGCGGCCTTGGCGCAGACGTCCAGGATGATGCCGCGCAACTCTTCCTGACTCTGCGGCATCTGGTATCCCAGCATGCGGATGCCGTGGTAGAGCCGGTCGAGGTGCTCGTCCAGCTTGAAGACCTTGCCGTCGTAGATGCGGATGCCCTCGAAGATGCCGTCCCCGTAAAGGTGGGCGTGGTCGGCGACCGAGGTTTTCGCCTCTTCCAGTGCGCAGAGCTCGCCGTTGAGCCAAACCAGCTTCCTCATGACCCCAGTGTACCGCTCACTGTCGAGGTCCGAAGCCAGCGAAGGGCCCCCGCGCCATAATAGCTTGTGGTGAAAGGAGACCGCTGCCCGTGTTTCTAGGATGGAGGCGTTGGTTCTGGGCATTGGTCGTTCTGGCCGCCACGGCCGCGGGCGGGATCGTTCTCACGGCATCGCGTTTCCAAGACCGCGTGGCGCCCAACACCTTTGTAGGATCCGTGCCGGTTGGCGAGCTGACCCCGGACGAAGCCCGCAGGCGGGTGCGCGTCTGGTGGGAGACGGAGAAGCTGCGGACGGTGCGGCTTCTCCTGCCTGGCGGCTCGCTCGTCGCGGAGAGCCGGCTCTCCAGGCTGATGCGGCTGGATGACGACGCCTCCGTCGCGCAGCTGCCGCTTCAGGACTTCTGGGATGCGGCGGCGCGTTGGATTCCCGGGCAGGAGCCGGAACGCCGGGTGTTCCAGCCGGTTCTGGAGTTCGTCGCGGACGTCGGCTGGCTGAAGCGCGAGGCAGAGAAGAGGTTGCCGAAGACCAGGCCCGCCCGAGTGTTCCTGCGCGATGGCAGCCTGGTCCGTCGCCCGGAGGTGCCCGGCAGGACCTTGAGCGAAGATGCCCTCGCGGAGACGATTCTCACCTCCGTCCGCGATGGCCGCAGCGACGTCGAGCTTCCGGTGGCGGAAGCCCCCAAGCACGTTCCGGACGAGGCTCTGGAGCAGATCGCCGAAGTGGCCGCGGAGTTCTCCACCCGCTTCCCCAGGAGCAACAAGCCTCGGAACACGAACATCCGCGCCGCCGCCGAGAAGATCGACGGGCTGGTGCTGCTTCCGGGCGATCGGTTCTCCTTCAACCAGACGGTCGGCAAGCGGACGATCGAGAATGGGTTCAGGGAGGCCGGGGTGTACGTGAACGGCCGGCACGACACGGGCGTCGGCGGTGGGATTTGCCAGGTGAGCACCACGCTCTACAACGCCGCGCTGCTGGCCGACCTGAAGATCGTGCGCCGTTCGAACCACAGCCTGCCCGTGCCCTACGTGCCGATCGGGCGGGACGCCACCGTCAACTACGGCTCCCAAGACCTCGTTCTGGAGAACTCCACGCAGACTCCAATCGCCTTCTCGCTCGAGGTCGGCCAGGGGGTGCTGCGAGTGCGCGTCCTGGGGCGGAAGGATCCCGGCCTGAAGGTTCGGATCGTCACCGAGGGGCACAAGTCGTGGGATCCCGGCGTCAAGACGGTCAAGGATCCGACCCTTCCGGCGGGAACGCAGAAGATTGTGGAGAAGGGCGGCAAGGGTCATTCGTTGCTGACCTATCGACTGGTTTACCGCGACGGCGAGCTGGTGCGCCGCGACGTTCTCGGCCGGAGCTACTACAGGGGAGGGCCAAAGATCGTGGCGGTCGGCACCGGCGCGGCTCCGAGCCCGTCTACGATCGCTCAGACGCCCCGGCAATCCGGATCAGCCGGAACTGAGTCCCGTTGACGACCACCTCGCCCAAGCCGGACAGGTCCCGCAGGGGGGCCGGCAACACGCGGAACGCCTCGGGCACGGGGGCGACAACGTACTGGGCGCCCGTCTCCGCGAGCACGTCCCGCAGCACGCTGGGTGGCGCCGTGGCGAGGAAGGCGGCCGTGAGGCGGCCCCGCCGCTCGAGGTAGCGTGGCGTCTCGCTCCAGTGGCCGGCGTAAGTGACGCACCCGGCCATGCCCGTGAGGATGGGATTGAGATCCGGCACGATGGGCGAGGCGAACCGGTCGGGCGACTCGAGCGGCGCGGCGACCCCCGGCATTGCCAGAACCACCTTGCGGCCCGGCACGTTCGAGAGGTAGTCCACGATGCGGGTGGCGTCCGCGCTGAGGTAGGGGGCGTGCATCGTGGTGTTCGAGACGTTCCAACGCAGGTACAGCAGCTCGCGCTGCAGCCAGAGGCCGGAGGTCGCTCCGACCAGCACCAGCCCGACCACCGTCGCCAGGTTCCTCATGTTGCGCTCGACGCCTTCGATCACCAGCGCCAAACCGAGCGCGCCCAGCACGGCCCAGGGAATCTGCAGCCCCATGGCCAGCTTGCGTTGGAAGAGCGCCGGGAAGTAGATCGCCACCAGGCTCACGCAAGCCCAGGCGAGGAAAAGATTCTTCGTGGGGTTGGGCGTGGAGAGGCCGGCCGCCACGGCGACGGCCACGGCATACAGCGCCAGCCAGGCTCCGAGGCTCTGGATCCAGTAGCCATCCTGGTGGGTGGCGGCGCCGATCCAGAGGAGCACCCCGACGCCGATGCCGCATCCCATCGCGATCCTCCGTCTGGGCTCGCCGTACGTGGCCTTGGGCGCGAACACGCTGACGGCCGTCAGCAGGACCAGCAGAATGAGACCCGCGGCCACCTGCCGGAAGTTGGGGGAGTAGGTTTCGGTTGCGGCGCGGGCCTGGAACACGGGGTCGTTCTGCAGAACGTGCCAGAACCACACCGCGGGTGGGACGGCGCCGAGGCCCATCGTGGCGACGCGACCCACCCACGCCAACGACACCCGCTTCCGAGCGACCTGGCAGGCCAGAAGAGCTACCAGCACCAGCGTCACGAGCAGCGCGTCGTAGCTGTGGATGTTCATCAGGAGCCCGAAAGCCAGCGCTCCCTTCCAGACCGGGCGCCACGAGGCCTCGGCGTCCAGGACCGACTCGAAGAGCCAGAGGATCAGGCACAGGCTGGCCATGAACAGCCCGTTTGTGATCAGCGAGGGGAAGACGAAGGCCTCCGGCTGCCAGGCGTCGATGGGCAGACGTCCGAGCAGGAGCGAAGACAGAGCCTCGGGAACGGGTCGCTGGATCGTGGTGCCGAAGCTCTGCCAGACGAGGAACCCTAGGCCGCCTCCGATCGCCACGAGGCTCATGGCGAGCTTGCGGGCGAACACGTCCGTTGTGACCCGCGAGACGAGGCGGAACACCAGCCAAAAGAACATGGCGCCGAACACGGCCCTCGCGAGGGCCATCGTGAGCGGAATGCCCAGCGCCTTCGAGACCCAGCCAAGGACCAGGAAGTAGACGTGCAGCGTCAGTCCCGGCTGGGGATCGGTGGTGAACCGGTTCTCGAACAGGATCCGGCCTTCGGCGGCCTGTCGCATCCAGGCCGCGTAAACCATCTGGTCGTCGAGGTTGTACTCCACTCCCAGATAGCGGGAGGTCGGCGGAGCGGTGGCCCACCCGAACAGCGACGGCAACACGGCGACGAGGGCCGCGCCCAAGCACAGCAGAACCGCGAATCGTCGGGAGTTCGGCTCGGTGAGGCTCACTTCGGGATCGGTCGGCCCATGCTGGTGTAGATGCTCTCGATCGTGTCCACCGATTGGCGGGCCTCCTGGTTCTTCGGATCGGCCTTCAGAACCTCGCGGTACACCCGCAAAGCCACGGGATACTTCTCCTTTGGCGCCAGCGCGGTCGAGTACATCGTCGTTCGAGCATAGAGAGTGGCGGCCTGCACGAACGCCTTCCTCGTCTTCTCGTCCTTGGGCTTGGCCTCGTAGGCCGACTTGGCCTTTTCGTAGGCCTTCTGGAGCTGGGCGATCTTCTCTCGCTCCTTCTTCGCGGCGGCATCGTTCGAGCCCTGCCCGCCGCCAGCCCAAGCCAGCGAGGCGATGGCGAGCAGGACGACGAGAGCCCAGATGTGCACGTTCCGCATGCCGCGGATTATACGCATGCAGGCACCGCTGTCCCGTAAGGATGGGTCCGGCGTTCCGCTCCGCTAGCTCGCACGTCGGAAAGTCGAGGGGCGCGGGTCGGGGACTCGCCCCCAGGAGTACACTCGACAACGATGCTGAACATCGCCGCAGGATGGATCGCTGCGCTCGCCCTCACGCAGGCAGCCGGCGTGGAGGATATCGTCCAGCCGAGGCTGAAGGACCTGAGCTTCACCGCCCAGGTCGTGGCCGGGTACCAAGACGAGCTGGCCAAGATCAACAAAGACTTCGGCAACTCCTACCGCGTGAAGAACACCTTCGTGCGTGCCAAGGAGCCGTTCATGGTCCGACTCGAGTCGAGGATCGGCGACACGGACGTGCGCTACATCCTGAACGGCACGACGCGCGTCTACTCCATCCCGCGGGCGCGCCTCAACCAGCGTGAGGACCTGTCCGACGCCCCGGGCAAGCGGCAGACGTTCCTCGACTTCGGCCTAGTCACCCCCTCGATGGTCACGAGCCTGTTCGACGCCAAGTTCGTGCGCGTGGACCGCGCCACCGGCGGCCTGGTCTTCGACCTGACCTACCTGAAGAAGTGGGACGACACCTCGCGGCACCGGATCTGGGTGGACAAGGAGAAGCGCTACGTCTTCCGTCGGGAATGGTACGGCCAGTCGGGCCGGCTCATGGCGACGTTCGCCTACGAGGATCCCACGGAGTCGCAGGGCGTCTGGTTCCCGAGCCGCGTCACCGTGCGCAACGCCGAGGGCAAGGTGGCCGGGATCATGCGGTACGTCGACGTGAAGATCAACTCCGGCCTGCCGGACAGCCTGTTCTCGCTCCGCTAGTTGCCCAGGTATTTGCCGAGAACGTGCGAGAGCGCCTTCGCGGCGTACTCGACCAGCGGGATGCTGCGGTCGTAGGCCATGCGGCGCGGGCCGATCACGGCCAGCGTGCCAGCCTCGGTTTCGCCGACGAAGAAGCTCCTGCGCACGATCGACAGGCCGTGGAGCTCGTCCCGCCGGTTCTCGTGGCCGATCGTGACGTTCTCGCATCCCTCCGGCGGGTTCTGCACGTCCTCGTAGAGCGCGGCGGTGTCGGAGAGCGCCCGCAGGGCGCGGTCCACGAAGTCGGCGTCCTTGCGAGCCTCCGGCTGGGCCAGGATGTACTCCTCGCCGTCCAGCAGAATCTGGCCCCGCAGGATGTCCCGCGCGACGCTCCTTAGGACCGCCCAGATGGCGTCGATGAGCGCGGCCTGCGAAGCCGGCCCCTGCTCGATGGGCGCGCGGCTTCTGACCAGTTTGCGGACCGTCTTGCCGGGCAGATGCCGATTGAGGATCTCGTTGGCCACGCCGATGTCGGTGAGGGTGATTCCTGGAGGGCAGTCCAGCAGGCGATTCTCCACGTGCCCGTTGTTGAAAACCAGGACCAGGAGCGCCTTGTCCGGCCCCAGCGCGCTGAGCACGGCGTTGCGGATCGTCACGCGGCCGTCGCGGAGAATCGTGGCCGCCGCCAGCAGCTGGGTGAGGCGACTGAGCACCCGCGTGGCCTCGTGCACCAACGTGAGCAGAACCTCGCCTTCCTCGACGCTGCTCGCCACCTCTTGCTTGGCTTCCGGCGGCACGGTGGGCTTCTCCAGCAGGCAGTCCACGTAGTATCGGTAGCCGAGATCGCTGGGAATGCGTCCCGCGCTCGTGTGGGGTTGCTCGAGGTACCCCATCTCCGCCATCTCTGCGAGCTCGTTTCGCACGGTGGCGCTTTTGACGCCGAGGCTGTGCTTGCGCACGATCAGCTCGCTCCCCACCGGCTCGGCGGCCGCGACGTACTCCACCACCACGGCGCGGAGGATGGACCTCTTCCTCGGTTCCAGCTCAGGCAACTTCATCCAATCTTCTTAGACGCTCGAAGGGTCACCAGCTGCTCGTTCCCCCGCCGCCGAACCCTCCGCCGGAGAAGCCGCCGCCCCCCGAGAACCCGGAGGAGCCGCCGCTCGCGCCGCTGGAGCGCGGGGGCGTGGTGGCCGCCGCACCGACCGAATGGCCGATGACGTCGAGGTCGGACGCGAGGAACACCGGGTTGAACATGCCGGTCTGATAGGGGGCGACGTACCAGGAGGGCGGCTCCTGCACGATGCCCACGAACGCGCTGGCCCATTGCTCCGTGAGGCCGAGGGCGACCGCGTGGGGTAGGTATTCCTCGAAGAGGGCGGCGTCCGGCTGCTTCCGGTCCATCCACTCGAACTCCTTGGATCGGGCCCTCCGCAGGAACTCCTCGAAGCCTCGCGCTTGCCCGAGGACCTTGGCTCCAAGGGCGGTGCGCCGCGGCATGAGCCTGGCGAACGGAATCAGGATCAGGAAGCCTGCGATGGCGCTGACGATGGACGGCATCGGGTCACCGAACGGCGAGAGCCAGGCGGTGAGGAACGCCAGCAGCACGATCGCCATGGCGCCGATCACCAGCCAGAAGGTCACGACGAGCTGCGGCGAGGTCGGGTACAGGCCGCGGTCCTCCAGGCTCTCGTACAGGGCCGACTTGAACGAGGCGAGGCGCGTGGCCACGTGGGTCCTGAGGTCGGATTCGGAGATCGTGTTGCCGCACCGCTTCAGGGCGCCCAGAAGCTCGCGCTCGAACGGCCCCAAGTCGTCGCCGGGCTCTTTGCCCGTGAGGCGCAGCTCCGCCGTGCGCTTCTTGAACAACAGGCCCTTTTCCTCGGGGTGGACCGTGAGGTAGCCCTTGACCGCGAGCGTGAAGATGCCGGCCACGAGGTCGCGCGTGTCGACCCGCTGATCGAGGAACGTTCCCAGCTCCGAGCCGCTCATGCCCAGCGGGGGGTCGAACTGAACCACCATCGGCCCAGCCTTGGGATCCCGGCCGTACCGCCAGTGCAGGATCGGCATGAGGATCAGAACGACCAGCGGGATTCCGAACCCCAGGTTCGGGAGCAGCCACGCCTTCGCCCGCTGGATCGGGCCGGGCCTCTGGACGGCGTCGGCGGGGAGGTTCAGCACCACCGTGGCTCCGCTGAACGGCTGCAACGGTCCGGAAACCACCCCCTGCACCGACTCGGTCGAAATCGTCAGCGAGCTGCCCGTCTTCGGGTCCGTCGCGCTCTTGGCCGGACCGACGACGATCGGACCCTCCTTCGAGCCGTAGGGACCTACGAACAGCCGCGCCCGGACGTGCGACAGGCCCGAGACCTTGGGAAAGCGGACGCGGAAGCCCAGCTGCGAGATCTCCGTGTCGACCTGGTCGCCGGTCAGGTTCCAGTAAAGCTCGCAGTAGGGCTCCCAGTCACCCGCCTTGTCGAACCAGTTCAGAGCACCCTCGGCCTTGTAGCGGATCACGTAGGTCTGCCGGGTTCCGGGGGGTAGGAAGACGTCCGGGTCGCCGATGCGGATCGAGAGGTTGCCTCCCTGTCTGGAGAGCTTCGTCGGCAGCGCGGATCCGCTGGCGTCCGTCACCTCGACGTCCGAGAGCGTCACGCGGCGGGCATAGCCCTTGCCAGTCTCGTAGTCGTAGGGGATGGTGCGGATGATGCCCCGCCTCGATTCGTCGAACCGAACGGACAGGCGCTCCTCCACGCTCAGCACCCCGGACCTGGCGAGCTGGAGGTCGACGGTGTAGTTCGTGATCGTGTAGGGCCGCTGGGCCGCGCAGAGCGCGGGCACGGTCGCGATCACGCAGAGCGCCAGCTTCGAAATGCAACCAAAGGCCCGCCTCATGGGCGGATTATAGCTACAATCGCGCCGCCCTCAACGAGGAGTCTGCCATGAGCCATCTGCCCCGCGCCGCCGACCGGCCCGGACGGTTCAAAGTCGCCGTCGATCAGTACGTGGCCTATCAACGAGACGGCTTTCTCGTCGTTCCTTCGCTGCTCTCCGGCGAGGACGTGGAGGTGTTGCTGGGCCTCGCCGAGGACATTCTGTGGGGTCGGGAGCCTCTGCCCGGCTTGGAGCCCGTGCCGGAGGGCGCGAGCCTGGACCTTCTCTACTCGCGCTTCACGCGGATCCACATGCTGCATCGGGCTTCCCCGCGCGCCGAATGGGGGCTGCTCCACCCGAGGGTGCTGGACGTGCTGGAGGCCCTGATCGGTCCCGACGTGCTGGCCCTCCAGAGCATGCTGTTCCTGAACCCGCCGGGGCGGGGCGGGCAGGGATGGCACCAGGACGCGTACTACATCACGACCTTTCCCGACACGCTGATCGGGGTTTGGATCGCGCTGGACCGCGCTGACGTGGAGAACGGTTGCCTATGGGTGGCGCCCGGCACCGGCCACGAGCCGATCTACCCTCCCACGCGGGCTCCGGCGCACGTGCACGCCGCAGGAGCCTTCCAGGACCTGAGGGAGATCGAGAACGCCAGCCACCTCGACGAGCGGGTCAACACGCTCAGCCCCGTGGCCCGGAAGCACGGCGAGCCGTTCCCCATCGAGCTGAATCCGGGCGACGCCCTCTTCTTCAACGGCCACCTGCTCCACCGCAGCCACCCGAACCGGACGAAGGACCGGATGAGAAGGGCGTTCGTGTGCCACTACTGCAACGGACGGTCGTGGGTGCCGTGGAACCATGGGGCGCCGTTCGAGGGCGACTGCGCCAACGGCCTGCACATCCTGGGACGCGGGTGGTCCCACCTGCCGTTCGCCGCCCCGAAGTTCGACTCCCCGGTATGGCTGAGCCCGCCCAAGGAGGGTTCGAGGCCGGACCGACTGATGGGCGGCAACGAGGGCAGCATGGAGCCCGAGAGCGGCATCGCGCTGATCGGCGACCTCAAAACCTGACGCCCGCCAGCGACGCCAAGTGCGCGCCGAGCAGGCCGACGTACAGGACGAGGCACAGCCAGTAGGCCCGCAGCACGGTCTTCGGCGCCTTCGGCCGCAGGGCCTCCAGGATCAGGATCGGCACGGCGACGAGCAGCGCCTTGCCGCCCACGAACCACGCCGGGCCGCGATGGAGCAGCGCCCGGAACAGCGGGTTGCCCTCGTCAAAGCCCGCGCCGAGCAGCAGCACGGTCAGCAGCAGGTCGGTCATGGCCACGATCAGCAGGGCCACCGCAGGGAACGGGATCGGGCGTCGGAACATCTCACTCCGTGCCGTAGAGCCGGTCCCCGAAGTCGCCCAAGCCCGGGAGGATGTAGCAGCGGGCGTCCAGGTCACGGTCGCAGGCGGCGGTCACGATCTCCACGTCGGGGTGGTCCTTGCCGAGCCGCTCGATGCCTTGGGGGGCGGCGACGACGCAGAGCATCCGGACCCGGCCGGCACCCGCGCCCTTCACGAACGTGATCGCCTGCGAGGCCGAGCCTCCGGTGGCGAGCATCGGGTCCACCACCAGCGTGAACCGGCCGGAGAGGTTCGGGAGCTTGCAGTAGTAGCTCCGTGCGACCGCCGTTCGATCGTCGCGCTCCAGGCCGATGTAGCCGACGGTGACGTTGGGGAACATCTGCACGATCGGCTCCAGCAGTCCCAGGCCGGCCCGCAGCACGGGCACCACGGCGATCGGCTCGTCCAGCTGGCGCCCCTCGGTCACCTCGAGCGGCCCATCGATCGTCACGGCGGCGGTGCGCAGATCGCGCGTGGCCTCCCAAGCGAGGAGGCGGCTCAGTTCGGCGGCGACGGCCCGGAATCGCTCGGGCGGAGTGTCGGCCCGGCGCAGGATCGTGACGAGGTGTTCGGCGAGCGGGTGGTCCAGGCGGCGGATGCTCATGGTGGTTGCCCAATGTGCGCTTGTTCATTTTGCGCTCCTGGAACCACAATCGGTGAGGAGGCTGCAACGAGAGGATGGCGGATCAACGGCTCGAGGGGATCGTTCTGGCGGCGGGCAAGGGCACGAGGATGAGGTCGGACCTGCCCAAGGGGCTCCACAGGGTGCTGGGAGTGCCGATGGTCGAGCTCGCGGCGAGGAACCTGATGGCCGCGGGCGTCGAGCGACCCACCATCGTGGTCGGCCACGGCGGAGACCTCGTGATCCAGACGCTGGGCGACCGGTTCCAGTACGCATGGCAGAGGGAGCAGCTCGGAACGGGGCACGCGGCGATGTCCGCGGAGTCGGTGCTGGGAGGGCATCAAGGTCCCGTGCTCGTCGTGCCGGGGGACGCGCCGCTGATCGACCCCGAGTTCCTCAAGCGCCTGGCTCAGATTCAGCGCGAGACGGGCGCGGCCTGCGCGATGGCCACGTGCGTGATGGAGGATCCCTACGGCTACGGGCGGATCCTGAAGGACGAGGCCGGCAGACCGATGGGCATCGTGGAGGAGAAGGACGCCAGCCCGGAGCAGAAGAAGCTGAAGGAGGTCTGCGTCAGCGTGTACTGCTTCCACGCGCCCACGCTGTTCCGGCTCCTGAAGACGCTGCGGAACGACAACGCCCAGGGGGAGTACTACCTGACGGACATGGTCGGCGCCATTTACCGGGACGGCGGCACGACGGTCTGCGTGCCGGTGGACGACGTGGAGATGCTGATGGGCGTGAATGACCGCTGGCAGCTGGCCCAGGCGGCGAAGGTCCTTCGAACGAGGGTGTTGCGCCGGCACGCCTTGGCGGGAGTGACCATTCTGGACCCCGACTCGACCCACATCACGCTGGACGTGGAGATCGGCGCCGACACGGTGATCCATCCCAACTCGGTGATCGAGGGCGAAACGAAGATCGGAGCCGGTTGCTCCATCGGCCCGAACACGATCCTTCGCAACGCCGTGATCCGCGACCGGGCGTCGGTGCTGGCGAGCGCGGTGTGCGACTCCGAGGTTGGGGAGGGCTCGCGCGTGGGTCCGTTCGCCCATCTGCGCGGCGGAACCGTTCTGGGGTCCGAGGTTCGCGTGGGAAACTACGTGGAGATGAAGAACGTGGAGTTCGGCGCCCGCTCGAGCGCCGCGCACCTCACGTACCTGGGCGACGCCACGGTTGGGGAGCGTGTGAACATCGGCGCGGGCACGATCACGTGCAACTACGACGGCTTCGCCAAGCACCGCACGACGATCGGCGAGGGCGCCTTCGTAGGGTCGAACTCCACGCTGATCGCGCCGGTCAGCATCGGGCCCGGTGCGGTCGTGGGCGCCGGAAGCGTGATCCGGCACGACGTGCCGGCCGACGCGCTGGGGATCGCGCGGGCCGAGCAGAGCGTTCGAGAGGGTTGGGCCGCCCGGAGGCGCGCCCAGAGGGGGTGAAACCAGCAGTGATCGGCGACGAGAGCCTCGCTCAGGGGATGAAGCTGTTCGCGGGGAACGCGAACCGGGAGCTTGCGCAGAAGATCGCGCGGGAGCTCGGAGTGGAGTTGGGGCGGTGCACGCTGACGCGGTTCAGCGACGGCGAGATTCGGCTCTTGGTGGACGAGAGCGCCCGCGGGAAGGACGTGTTCATCATCCAGCCGACGTGCGCCCCGGCGAACGACCACATCATGGAGCTGCTCATCATGCTCGATGCGTTCCGCCGGGCTTCCGCGAACCGCATCACGGTGGTCATGCCGTACTACGGCTACGCGCGCCAAGACAAGAAGATCAAGCCGCGCGAGCCGGTCACCGCCCGACTGGTGGCGGACCTGATCAGCTTCGCCGGCGCGCACCGGATCGTGGCCATCGACCTGCACGCCGACCAGATCCAGGGCTTCTTCGACATCCCGGTGGATCACCTGTACGCGGGGCCGATCATCGGCAGGCACCTGATCGAGCGGGGGCTGGCCGAGGAGGACGTGGTGGTCGTGAGCCCGGACGTCGCGGGCGTCGGCCGGGCGAGAGCCCTGGCGGAGATGCTCAAGGCGCCCATCGCGATCATCGCCAAGCGCCGTCCCGAGCCCAACAAGGTGGACATCGTGGAGATCATCGGAGACGTCGCGGGCCGCAAGTGCGTGATGATCGACGACATGATCGACACGGGCGGCTCCATCGTGATGGGGGCCGAGGCCCTGGTCAAGCGCGGAGCGACCCAGGTGCTGGCCGCCTGCACGCACCCGGTGCTGAGCGGCAACGCGCCCCAGCGGCTGCAGGACAGCGTGATCGAGGAGGTGGTGTGCATGGACACCATCCCCGTGCCGCCGATCAAGCAGTTCCCGAAGCTCCGCGTGCTCGAGTCCGCCCCGCTGATCGCGGACGCCATCCGGCGCATCTTCCACAACGAGTCGGTCAGCGAGCTGTTCGATGACTACCGGTGACGGGCCGGGTCCGGACGTCCTGGAATGGGAGGTCCGGCTCTGGGAGCGCGAGCCGAGGAAGCGCTCGGCTCTCTTCGCGGTGGTGGCGGCGATCTCGGTGGCATCCGGGTTCGCTTTCGGCCCCGTGATGGGGCTGCTCGCCGCGGCGTTCCTGCTCGGGTCCACGATGGAGTTCTGGTGGCCGGTGCGGTATCGGCTGGACGGAAACGGCGCGAGCGCCCGCGTGGGGGTGAGTGTGACGGCGATCGAATGGTCCGCGGTGCGGCGCGCGATCCTGGGCGAGGACGGGGTGAAACTGTCCCCGCTGGAGAAACCATCGCGAACCGCGCCGTTTCGCGGGGTATACATTCGGTTCAACCGCAACCGCGAAGAGGTGCTTGGGTTCGTGCGGAGGCGGCTGCCACAAGATGCGGCATTTTTGGGATGAGGATCTGACGGAGGAGCAGACTACGGCGTTGCTGCACAAGGCCGCGCGCGCCATCGTGGAGCGTCGGCTGGAGACGCCGGCCATTCTGTTTCTGGAGATGCACAAGCCCCTCGCCTATTTGGGCGGTCAGGCGGCCGTGGCGTTCGCGCCGTTCCTCGTTCCCTTCTTCGGATTCGACTTCGTGAACGACTACTCCCGGCTACTCTCGAAGCGGGAGAATATCGAGCGCCTGATCCAGATGCTGGAGACCGGGCGCGAGGAGGCCCCGGCCTGATGCAGTACTACGACACCGGCTATCTCCAGATCCTCTTCGTCGTCTTGCTGATGGCGTTCATCCTGTTCAACATCCAGCGGGCGAGGGGCGGCAAGCAGCTCTTCATCCGCCGGATTCCAGGGTTGAGCGCCATCGACGAGGCCATCGGGCGCTCCACCGAGATGGGTCGTCCGGTGCTGATGGTGCCAGGCCTGAGCGGCTTGGACCCGGTCGGCATCCAGGCGATCAAGATCTTCGGCTACATCACCAGGACCGCCGCGCGGTTCGGCACACCCATCCGCCTGCTCCTGGCGAACGCCCCGCTGTACAGCGTCGCGACCGAGATGATCCGGGACGTGTACCAGACGGAGGGCGTTCCGGAGCGGTTCGACCCGCAGTCGGTGCGGTTCGTCACGGACAGGCAGTTCGCCTTCGCCGCGGGCGTCGCCGGGTTGATCTACCGCGAGCGGGTGGCGGCTGCGTTCCTGATGGGCGACTGGTATGCGGAGTCGCTGATCGTCGCCGAGTCGGCGAACGCCGTGGGCGCGATCCAGGTGGCGGCCTCGACGATCACCACGCAGACGCCGTTCCTGATCGCGGCATGCGACTACGTGATGATCGGCGACGAGTTCTACGCCGCGAGCGCCTACCTGAGCCGGGAGCCGGTGCTCGTCGGCAGCCTCGTGGGCCAGGACTGGTCGAAGCTAGCCATCGCCGTGCTCATCGTCGCATCGAGCCTCTACGGCTCGTTCGAGAAGCGGTTCGTCCAGCAGACCATGGAGTGGGTGCAGGAGCCCGGGAAGGCCGGCGAGATGCGCCCGATTCCTGCCCGGATGAAGAACAACGACGAGATTCTCCCGCTGCGGTTCTTCTCGCCGCGAAAGCCGGGGCCGCTCGACCCGCCGAGGCAGAAGAAGCCCGGCGCTGAGAACAAGACCGGAGGTGACTCGTGATTCCCTTGGCGCAAGCGACCGAGCCGTTGAGCTTCTGGCAGGCCGAGCCCGGCTCGACGAAGATGTGGGTGCTCATCGTCTGGGCCGTCGTCGTGGGTTTCGTGGCTGTGGCGGCTCTGTTGCGGACTCCCACGCGGGTGCGGCCGATGATCGTCAGCGCGGTCACGTTCCTCGCCGGTCTGTACTTCGTGCTGCACTGGCTGTGGCCGACCGCACAGGACTACAACCCGGACGAGGTGCCGCGCAACGCGGTCGAGGGGTTCAGCTTCTGGCTCCAGGGCACGCTGCCTTCGGTGACCGCGTTCGCGCAGTCGCTCGGCGCGATGCTGCTGGGCATCGGCATCTACTCCCTGCTGAGCATCCACCTCGGCCGTCTGTTCAAGCGGCAGAAGGACTGGTTCTTCAGCCTGGTCTTCGCGCTGAGCATGGCCTCGATGATCCTGTTCGGCTATTGGGATTGGATCACCCGCCTGACGCCGGAGGGAGCCAAGGCCGCTACGGACGCGCCGAGCCTGTTCCCGCACTTCGCGAAGGATCTGCTGTTCTCCGGTCTGTTCATCAACATGGACGCGGTGATGTTCTCGATCATCGCGTTCTTCATCTTCTCCGCGGCGTACCGCGCGTTCCGGATCCGGTCCACCGAGTCCACGATCCTGCTGGGCACGGCGCTGATCGTGATGCTCGGCCTGATGGGAGGCGTGGTGGTCAGCCAGGACACGCTGCTGAACTCGCTGGCGAAGCCCGGAGAGTCGGTGATCGTCGACAGCCTCCGTCTGCCGACGATCCGGACCTGGATCCAGGACAACCTGCAGAGCCCCAGCATCCGGGCGATGGAGTTCGGTCTGGCGATCGGGGGTCTCGCGATGGCGCTGAGGCTCTGGCTCAGCATCGAGAAGGGGGTTAGCCACTGATGTCCGATCAGAACACCGGACCCGCCAAGAAGCCGATCGGCGAGCTGTTGCAGTCCGCCAATCGGACGTTCCTCTACTTCATCCTGTTCCTCGTTGTGTCGCTTTCGCTTGTGGTGACCCAGATCCGCAAGGTGGAGGTGCCCACCCAGCCGGAGGCGTACACGATCGAGGCCTACAAGATCCTGCGGAACGTGCCGCCGGGCGGCGTGGTGATCGTCGACACCGGTTTCACCAACTCCTCGCGCGGCGAGAACGGCGGGCAGATGGAGGCGCTCCTGCGCATCCTGATGCGGTCGGGCGCGAAGTTCGCGGTGCTGAGCTGGGTGGAGCCGCAGTGCATCGAGATCGCCCGAGGCTTCATCCGGACGATCAACGAGGAGCGCAAGGCTGGGGGAGAGGCGCCGTACCGCGAGTGGGAGGACTACCTGGTCCTCGGCTTCTTCCCGGACGGCCCCACCATGCTCCAAACGGTCCACCAGAACGTTCGGGAGGCGTGGAAGACCCGGCAGGCGACCGACCCCAGCACGGGTGAGAAGAAGAGTGTGTTCGAGTCGCCCGTCCTGCGGAACGTGCAGAAGATCGAGGACGTGCACGCCTATGTGACTCTCTCCGCGTCCGGGACGATGCCGACGATCGTGGCCCGAATCGGCAAACAGGTCAAGGTGATCTCGATGATCACCGGCGTCATGTTCCCCGAGCAGCTAAACTACTTCAAGTCCGGCCAGCTCAAGGGCCTTGTGAACGGTCTTTCCGGTTGCGTGGAGCTGGAGTGGCTGATGGAAAAGGGCATCGACTCGGCCGGCGTGGTCGGCGGTGACGCGCCCGGCAAGCCGGTGGCAGCAGCGTTCAAGGGCGCGAAGAACTTCGACCGAGGCATGGCCTACTACCTGGCGCTCCACAGCGCGCTGTCTCTGCTGATTCTCGCCGTCGCCGTCGGCAACGTCGGCATGTGGCTGACGAACCGGAGCAAGAAGCTATGAACCTCGAGAACCCGACCTACGTGATGATCAAGATGACGGCGGGCGTGCTCGCCACCGTCGGGTTGTACAGCGTTCTGTACCGGGAGACCAAGCTCTACCGCTTCTTCGAGCACATGTTCCTCGGCCTGGCGGCCGGATGGTCGCTCAAGGCGATCTGGACCGACACCCTGAAGGACCAGTGGTGGGGCCAGATGGTGGGCAAGGTGGACGAGCAGACCGGCCTGATGAAGGAGCCGGCCGTGTGGCCGTGGGCGTTCGTGGTGCCGATGGCGTTCATGGCCTACCTGATCTTCAGCCGCAAGCACAACTGGATCAGCCGCATCCCTCTGGGCTTGCTGATCGGCCTGGGTGCGGGGCAAACGTTCCTGAACTGGTTCAACCTCTACGGCCCGCAGATGCAGGACTCTGTGAAGGTGCTGATCCCGACCACGTTCAGTTCGCTCACTGTGCCGCCGGTCGTCAACGGCCAGCCGGACCCGAACGTGTATCTTTCCCAGGCGATCAACAACCTGATCTTCGTGGCCACGCTGCTCTGCGTGCTCAGCTACTTCATCTTCTGCACGGAGTTCAAGAGCCGTTTCCTGAAGGGAATGAGCACGGCCGGCCGCCTGGTGCTGATGGTCGGATTTGGAGCGATCTTCGGGTCGACCGTCATGACCCGCTTCGCCCTGTTCATCGACCGGATGTACTTCGTCTGGATCGAGTGGCTGTGGCGGAGCGTGCTGCACCTGAGCTGAGGCGGCGGTGTCCCAGGAGGAGACGCTCCACGCGATCGTCCTCCGTCGCTTCGAGGCCGGCGACGCCGATCGGCGACTCACCCTGCTGACGCTGGAGCAGGGCAAGCTCGACGCGATCGCCAAGGGGGCGCGCAAGGCGGGGTCGCGCCTGACGGGGATGTCCGAGCCGCTCATGCTCGGCTCGCTCCAGCTGGCCAGGGGCAAGCGGCTGAGGTATGTGACGCAGAGCCAGCCGATCCAGGCGTTTCCGGGGCTGCGAGAGGACCTGGAGCGCCTCATGCCGGCTCTGGCCCTGGCGGAGCTCTACGCGGCGCTGGCTCCGTACGAACAGCCGGTTCCGGAGCTCTTTGAGCTGCTGGTTCGCTCGCTGCACGCCCTGGAGGGCCATCCCGAGCCCCTTACTGCCGCCGTTTGGGCCGAGGCCCGGCTGATGGCGGAGGCGGGCTTCGCTCCCGAGCTGACCGCCTGCGTGGACACGGCGGAATCGCCTTCGGGTCCTGTGTGGCTGCTTTCCCCGACGGCCGGGGGGCTCGTGTCGCCAGAAATCGCCCAGCGCTACAACGACGCGTTTTCTGCCGCCAAGGAGGCAGTGATCGGCTGGCGGCGGATCGCGGAACTGGACGCACCTCCCGCGCACCTCCGCCGAGCGGTGGATTGTCTCCTGGCGATGGCGCCGTTCTGGAGGGAGGTCTGCGGCGTGCCCCTCCCGGCCCACGAGGCCTGGGTGCGGGAGCTCCACCTCGGCGAGGGCGGCATGGAGCCCCTTGGCGCGGTCTAGTAAACTCCATCCCATGCCAAGGTGGTTCCTCGCCGCAGCGTTGGTGGCCGTCGGTTTGCTCGCCGGCGGTTGCGGGACGGGCGCCCGTACCTCGGGAGCCGGTTCGGAGAAGGTGTTTCGGTACCCCCTCGTCACTAGCCCCACGACTCTGGATCCGGGCATGGTCCAGGACGGGGACACCATCGACCTGATCCAGCAGGTCTTCGAGGGCTTGGTGGCTTGGGGTGAGGACAACCAGGTTCGACCCAACCTCGCTGAGAAGTGGGAGGTGCTCGACGGCGGGCGGACCTACCTGTTCTATCTGAAGAAGGGAGTCAAGTTCCACAACGGACGGGAGCTGACCGCGGAGGACGTCAAGTTCTCATTCGAGCGGCACTGCGACCCGAAGTTCAAGAGCCCGGTGGCGCAGACCTATCTGTCCGACATCGTCGGGGTTACGGAAAAGCTGCGGGGTCAGGCGAGCGAGGTTCGCGGCGTGCAGGTGGTGGGCCCGTACGAGGTCAAGATCACCATCGACTCGCCCAAGCCGTACTTCCTCGGCAAGCTGACCTACCCGACGGCGTTCGTCGTGTGCAAGGAGGCCGTGCAGCCTGGCCAGGAGATCCGCTCGGTGAGGGAGATGGTGGGCACCGGGCCGTTCCGTGCCAAGGAGTACGTGCCGGACCAGCTGGTGGTGCTGGAGGCGTTCCGCGACTACCACATGGGTTCTCCCAAGATCGACCGCTTGGAGCGTCCCGTCGTGAAGGACGCCCAAACCCGGCTCAATATGTTCCGCTCCGGGGAGATCGACCTGCTGGTTCTGGAGCGCCAGGACGTGGAGGCCGTGCAGCGCGACCCCAAGCTGAAGGGTCAGCTGAAGTTCTTCGATCGTCCCGGCATCTGGTACATCGGCATGGCGCCGAAGGCCGACCCGCTGTTCGCGAACCGCAGCTTCCGCAGGGCGATCGCGATGGCGATCGACCGAAGGCAGATCGTGGAGCAGACGCTGAGAGGGCTCTGCACCGTGGCCGAGGGCATCGTGCCGCCGGGAGTGCTCGGCCATCGGCCGAAGGCGGCGTCGCTGCCGTTCGACGTGGCCGCGGCCAAGCGCGAGCTCGCCGCCTCGGGCGTTGACCCTTCGAAGATCAGGCTCGAGCTGACGTTCCGGGAGCATCGCCCGGACATCAAGCTCGTGGCCGAGGACGTCGCCGGTCAGCTCAAGAAGAACCTCGGTATCGAGGTCACGCTCCGCACCATGGAGTGGAAGGCGTACTTGGAGAAGCATCAGCGCGGCGAGATCGGGTTCTTCCACATGAGGTGGATGGCGGACTACCTCGATCCGCAGAACTTCCTGAGCACGATGCTCGCTTCCTACGGCCCAGAGAACACGATCGGCTACGTGAACCCGGAGTTCGACGCGCTCTGCCGCAAGGCCGACGTCTCGCTGAACGAGAAGGAGCGCCTGGAGCTTTACGCGAAAGCAGAGGACATCGCGCTGCAGGATGCCCCGTGGGTACCGATTTACTTCCAGCGGGACCCGGAGCTCATCAGCCCGAGGGTGAAGGGTTTGCGGACCTCGCTCTTCGGGCATCTCCCGCACTACACCGTCACGGTCGACCAATGATCTGGACCGAGGCCCTCACCAAGCGGTTCGGCGGGCGCACGGTGCTCGACTCGATCGACCTCTCGGTGGGGGCTGGCGAGATCGTTTCCGTGATGGGCGGCAGCGGCGGCGGAAAGACCACGCTGCTGCGCTGCATTGCGGGCCTCATCGAGCCGACGTCCGGCCGCGTGGAGGTCGACGGGGTGGACGTGGTCCGTCGGCCCGACGAGGCCCGTCGGCACATGGGCATGGTCTTTCAGTCTGCGGCTCTGTTCGACTACCTGACCGTCAAGGAGAACGTCCTCTTCGGCGCGCGACGCTGGAGCGGGTTGGGGCCCAAGAAGCTGGACCGGCTGGCAGACGAGATGCTGGCGCTGGTCGGTTTGGAGGGCACCGGGGCCCTCATGCCGTCCGAGCTGAGCGGCGGAATGCGCAAGCGGGTAGGGATCGCACGGGCTCTGGCGGCGCGGCCTCGCGTGATGCTGTACGACGAGCCAACCACCGGGCTGGATCCCGTCACGACGTACCAGATCGACCGGCTGATCGTCGACCTGCGCGATCGGCTGGGCGTGACCTCGCTCGTCGTGAGCCACGACGTCTCCTCGGTGTTCCGGGTCTCGGACCGGGTGGCCTTCCTCGAAGGTGGTCGCCTGGCGTTCCTGGGCGACCCGGACGAGTTCGAGTCCCGAGGCACCGACGCGATGCGGGAGCTCGTGCGCAAGGCGGAGGCGCGCAGGTTCCTCGAGTCTGGGGACGAGGGCGCCGGGAGGTAGACTGCTTCCATGCGTCCCGATGGCCGGCAGCCCGACGAGCTGCGTCCCTTCTCCCTGCAGCCCGGTTTCTCGAAGTTCGCCGAGGGCTCGTGCCTCATGAAGCTCGGCGACACACACGTGCTCGTCACCGCGACGGTGGAGGACCGCGTGCCGGGTTGGCGCAGGGCGGAAGGGGGCGGCTGGCTCACGGCGGAGTACTCCATGTTGCCCCGGTCGGGTCGCGAGCGCAACCAGCGCGAGCTGATGAAGCCGAACGGTCGCACCATGGAGATCCAGCGACTCATCGGTCGGTCGCTCCGCGCCGTGACGGACCTCAGCGCGCTCGGCGAGAGGACGATCACGCTGGACTGCGACGCCATCCAGGCGGACGGGGGAACGCGGACCGCCGCCGTCACCGCCGCATTCGTCGCCACCTACGAGGCCCAGCGCTGGCTGCTGGAGAGAAGGCTGATCAAGAAGCCGTTCCTAGTGGAGCCGCTCGCCGCGGTGAGCGTGGGGGTCGTGATGGGGCAGGAGCTTCTGGACCTCTGCTACGAGGAGGACAGCCGAGCCTCCACGGACATGAACGTGGTGATGACGGCCAGCGGCAAGTTCGTGGAAATCCAGGGGACCGCCGAGAGCGAGCCGTTCACCCATCAGACGCTGGCCAAGATGCTCGGCATGGCCAAGCGGGGGATCGACCTGCTCATCGAGGCCCAGAAGGAAGTGCTAGGGCTCGGCTGAGCCTAGGACCGTCCACCCGAACCGCTCGCCGAGGCGGCGGAAGTCGCTGGGGCGCGGCTTGGTTCCCGCCAACGCGCCGGTTCGCTGCCCTTCGTCGACGATCGGCAGCGCGCGATCCAGCGCCTCGGGTACGCCGGTGGCACCGGGGTCGCACCACAGGGCCACGTCGGTCCAATCCCGCGCGTAGAACCGGCCTCCGCGCAGGGAATAGCCGCGGGCCTCGGGAACGCCGCCCCACCTCGTTTTGTAGAGCAGCGTGCCCTCGTTGGCGAACCCCAGGGAGCCCCCGTGGTTCACTCTCGACAGGCCGGACGCCTCGGCCCGGCGGAGGGCGGCCTCGGTCAGGAGCGTTGCGACGTTGGAGCGCCTCACCTCCTCGCTGCCTCCCTGGATGCCGGCGACCGCCAGCCAGAGCTCCCGTCCGCAGACCACGGCCAAGTCCGCGGCGAGCCAGCGTCCGCCGTGCTGCGCCTTCAGCAGGAATCCGTGCCGCAGCATCTCCTGCAGCGTGCGGAGGTCGAACCGCGTGGCCTTCTCGCCGTACCGCTCCGCAAGGGTTGGCAGGTACATCTCTCGGTGGAACCGCTCCAGGTCGGCGGGATCGGTCGAGAGGGACACGGTCCAACCCTCCGTGCGCAGCGTCTCCAGGCTGCGGCGGACGTTTCGGCTGGCGCTGCGGAGGACCGCGTCGGTGCCTTCGCCAAGGTCGATGCACACGTCCACCCAGCGGAGGTGCAGGTGCCAGCCCATCTTGCGGAGGCGCATTCCGAGGAGCACTCCAGACCGGAAGGCAGCGAGCTGCAGGCCGCTCGCTGGAGGTGCCGCGAGGAGGCGCGCGACCGGAATCTGATCGAGTCCGACGGTCGGATCCAAGCCGTCAGGGAAGAGCCGCTCGAGGATACGATCGGTCTGTCGGCGGTCGGCCTCCGCCCAGACCGCCGTGGTGGATCCGTCGCGAGGCGCGTGGGGCACCAGCACGACGGATCGGACCTCCCGATAGGTGGTCCAGCGCGCACTCCAAGCGTGGTAGGCCAGCTCGAGGCGCTCGGGAGCGCTCATCGGTTCCTCCCTCCGTTTGGTCCGGATGCGAGCGCCTCGCGGAGTTCAGAGAGGGTGGCCTCGAGCGGCAGATGGATCGTCTTTCGGGCCGGCGCTTCGGCGAGCAAAGCGGGGAAGTCGCCCCGCAGGTGAGCCAGCGGAAGGATCGGCAGCAGCTGCGGGTCGTAGTCCGGGCCGAGCTCGTCCAGCAGAGCGCTGTGACTCTGCGGAAGGCCGCACAGCACGACTGTCCCGAGGGTTGCGCCAAGGCTGGCCGCGAGCAACGTGGCGACACACGCCATCGGACCGATCGCCACGACGTCCCTGCCTGGGCAGGTTCGTGCGGCAGCGGTCAAGGCTGCTGCGGCGGCGAGGGCAGTCGGAACGCCGAGGATCGTGCAGTAGCGCGCGCTCGGGCCGCGCTCGCCCCACAGGCCGGGTGCGCGGACTGGCGTCCAGTCTCGCGGCAGGTCGCCCCTGGTCTGGTCGCAGAGCACGAGCGCGGCACCGGCGCCCGGGGTTGGCGAGGCTTCCACAAGGGCTTCGAAGCCCGACCCTCCTAGCGCGCCGAGACGCCCTCCCGCCTGCGTCGTCGCCGCCCGCGCCGCTTCGAGCCGCTTCCTCGCGATCGATCGGAACGTCGCCGACGGAAGCGGCGTCGGATCGCAGAGGAGCCTGGGGCTGTCCGCGGGCTCGATGGCCAGGGAGGACTCCGGCGGGACGGGCGTCGGTTCCGGAAAACCCCTGAGGTGCCGGTCGAAGAAGCGGAGCGCGGTGCGCCGCATGGGCTCGGAGTAGGTGTGCGGGCCTTCGTAGAGGGCGGTTTCGCACCAGCCCTCGAACCCCAGCCGATCTCCCATCTCGCGCAGCTTGTCGCCCGTGCGGCGCACCGCCTCGGGAGGGAACTCCTCATCGTCCGTTGCGCCGATCAGGAGCACGGGCGCGGGCGCCCTCAGGGCCAGAGCGTGGGCCCGGTCCCCTAGGCTCAGGATGTCGGGCAGATGGTTGCAGGGGCAGCCGTTGTCGGGTTGCACCTCGAGGCTCGCCGCGTACACGACGGGCACGGCGCACCGGATCCTTCCATCCAAAGCGAAGGCGTAGACGGTTGCGGTTCCGCCACCGGACTCTCCGGTGATCCCTACCTTGGCGCAATCGGCGTAGGGGATTGACTCCAGAAAGTCCAGAACGCGGACGATGTCCCACACGTACACCCCGGTTGCCGTGACGCCGGCGCAGGTTGGAACGAAGTCCCAGTGCGTTCCCATCGCCTTTCGCTCGACCGGGCGGTCGCCCTCCCAGCTGAAGCCGGGTGAGTCGATCACGGCCGCGAGGTAGCCGCAGAGCGCCTGCTCGATGGCGCGCGCCTGGACGACCGGCTCGGCCTTCTTCAGGGGCCAATGCCCGTGGGGGTTCAGGATCACGGGGTGTCTTTCCCCGCCCTTCGGCCGGTACAGCAGAACGGTCGCCCGCACGCCGGGTTGCGTCTCCACCACCCATCGCTCCAGCGTGAAGCCCCCTTGGTCGGCAGAGCCCGTCTGGACGGCGGGAGGCGGCTGACGGGAGTCGGACCACAACCCGCCCACACCCAGAGATCGCCTCAGCAGGAGCCTTCCGGAAGCCTGGAGGTCGGCGAGCTCTTCGCGGGACTCGGGCAAGGGTTTGGACGCCGCCCTCTGGACGGCTTCACGGAGCCAGCGGTCCACCCAGGCTGCGTCCATCGAAGGAAGGGCCCGGAGATCAGCGGCGCGTCCCCGGGCCGCAGGCTACGGTTTACCAGGCGTAGCCTTCGGGCGAGGGCTTGTAGCCTGGGAAGATTTCGTCGAGCTTCTGCAGCACCTCGTCGGAGAGCTGAATCTCCAGCGCCCGCAGCGCGCCGTCGAGCTGGTCCAGCGTGCGCGGGCCGATGATCGGAGCGGTCACGGCCGGGCGCGTCAGCAGCCACGCCAGCGCGACGTTCGCGGGCTCCTCGCCGATCGACCGGCACAGGTCCTCCCACTTCTCAAGCTTCTCCCGGTTCTCCGCGATGGCCTTCTGCATCCCCTCCGAGGCGCGGCGCCCCTCCTCGATCTTCTTCAGGACGCCTCCCAGCAGACCGCCCGCCAGAGGGCTCCAGGGGATCACCCCGACGCCGTAGGCCTCGCAGGCGGGGAGCAGGTCCCGCTCGACGTGCCGTGCGTTCAGGTTGTAGAGGCTCTGCTCGGACACCAAGCCGAGGAAGTTCCGCCGCTTGGCGGCCTCGTTGGCCTGCACGATGTGCCAGCCCGCGAAGTTGGAGGAGCCGACGTACAGGACCTTGCCCTGCCGCACCAGAAGCTCCAGACCCTCCCATATCTCGTCCCAAGTCGCCTCGCGATACACGTGGTGCATCTGGTACAGGTCGATGTAGTCGGTCTTGAGGCGCTTGAGGCTGGCCTCGCAGGCGTTCCGGATATGGAGCTTGTTGATGCGGCTGGTGTTGGGCCAGTCGCCCATGTCGCCGTAGAACTTCGTGGCGAGGACGACCTTCTCCCGGCGGCTGCCGCCTTGCGAGAACCAGTCGCCGATGATCCTCTCGGTGACGCCCTCGCCCTTCTTCCAGCCGTAGACGTCCGCCGTGTCGAAGAAGTTGATGCCATGCTCGAGGGCCCGGTCCATGATCGCGAAGGAGTCCTCCTTCGACGTGACGGGGCCGAAGTTCATCGTGCCGAGGCAGAGCCGGCTGACCTTCAAGGCGGTTCGTCCAAGATTGGCGTACTGCATGTTCATCGGTTTACCACGCCCCTGGCGAGGGCACGCAACGTTTGGGACCGGATCTGACGATTTTCGGCTCGGAAGGTATAAATTCATGGGCGCAGGCGGAATCCCGTCTCGCCGTTTTAGGGGAGATATGGCCCAACCCGCAGAACTGACCATCGAAGAATCCCCGGCGGTGCTCAAGGAGCTCTACCGCCAAATGCTGTTCATCCGGCACTTCGAGGAGAAGTGCAACCAGGTGTACCGAATGGGCAAGGCGGGGGGATACCTCCACGTCTACATCGGCATGGAGGCCACGGCGGTCGGCTGGCTCAGCATGCTGCGCAAGGACGACTACGTGATCACCGCCTACCGCGACCACCCGCATGCCCTGTTGATGGGCAACGACCCGGTTGCCGTGATGGCCGAGATCATGGGTCGCCGCGGCGGGACGAGCAAGGGCAAGGGCGGCTCGATGCACCTGTACGACATCCCGCACAACTTCTTCGGGGGCTGGGGGATCGTCGGGGGGCACATTCCGCTCGGGGCCGGCCTCGCGTTCGCTTCGAAGTACAAGGGCGAGGACCGTGTGACCCTCAACTTCCTAGGCGACGGAGCCTCGAACGCCGGCGTTTTCTACGAGACGCTCAACATGGCCGGCCTCTGGGATCTGCCCTGCATCTTCCTCATCGAGAACAACGAGTTCGCAATGGGCACCAGGTTGGAGTACCACGCGGCGAACGTGGAGCTCCATCGCAAAGGCTACCCGTTCGGAATCCGGCACGAGCGGATGGACGGCATGGACGTGCTGGCCGTCCGAAAGGCCGCGCGGCGCATCATCGACTACGTCCGGAACGAGCAGAGGCCCTACCTGGTGGAGGTGATGAACTACCGCTTCGCCGGGCACGGCGCCGCCGACAACGACCAGAGCCTCTATCGGACGCCGGACGAGGTGGAGGCGGCGAAGGCGAGAGACCCCATCAAGCTGCTCGAGAACGTGATCCTGGCGCAAAGGGTGCTCACGCCGGAGCAGATCGAGGCCATTCACTCCGAGATCGAGGACCAAGTCCAGGAGATCTACGAGAAGGCGGACGCGATGCCGTTCCCCGATCCCGAGGAGGTCTACGACAACGTGTACACCGACATGGAAGTGGAGAAGGGGCACTGATGGCGATCAAGGAGATGACCTACCGGGAAGCCGTCCGCCAGGCCATGGTGGACGAGATGGAGCGCGACCCGAACGTGTTCCTGATGGGAGAGGACATTGGTCGCTATCAGGGCACGTTCCGCGTGACGCAGGGCCTCTTCAACCAGTTCAAGCAGGTCCGCGTGCTGGACACCCCGATCACCGAACCGGGCATCGTGGGCTTGGCCACCGGGGCGGCGATGGTCGGTCTTCGACCGATCGTCGAAATGATGACGATGTCCTTCTCGATTCTCGCGCTGGACCAGATCATCAACCACTCGGCGAAGGTTCACTACATGACGGCAGGGCAGGCGTGCGTTCCGCTGGTGATCCGTGGTCCGGGGGGCGCGGCGAACCAGCTGAGTGCCCAGCACAGCCACTCGATGGAGGGCTGGTACGCGCACGTGCCCGGGCTGAAGGTGGTCGCGCCGGCGTTCCCGGCGGACGCCTACGGCATGCTGAAGACGGCCGTGCGCGACGACAACCCGGTCATCTTCACGGAGCATCCGACGCTGTACGGCGTCAAGGGCGAGGTGCCGGTCGACATGGACTACCTCGTGCCGTTCGGCAAGGCGAACGTCGTTCGACAGGGTTCCGACATCAGCCTCATCGCCTACAGCAAGATGGTTCACGTGTGCCTGGAGGCTGCGGAGGCGCTGGCAGCCGAGGGAATCCAGGCGGAGGTGGTGGACGTGCGCTCGCTGCTCCCCTTGGACGTGGAGACGATCTACGCCTCGGTCCGGCGGACCCACCGGGCGGTGGTGGTGTACGAGGACTGGCGGAGCGGCGGCTTCGGCGCCGAGATCGCCGCGCGTATCGGGGAGGACTGCTTCGACGACCTGGACGCGCCGGTCGGGCGGGTCGGCGGGCTGAACGTGCCGATGCCGTATGCCAGGGTGCTGGAATTGCAGTGCATCCCGAACGCGAACGACGTGATCGCCGCGGTGCGGAAGGCAGGTTTGTAGAAGCAGACGGATGGCGAGAGACAAGGCGGCCCCGCCGGGACGGCGGGGCCGCCTTCCTTGTGGGCTATGGAAGCAGCCGGTTGAGCGCGTTGACGTAGGCGCGCAGGCTGGCCTCGACGATGTCGGTGGAGGCGCCCTGCGAGGTGGCTGTTCGCCCGTTCAGCTCCAGCACCACGGTGGCCTGGCCGAGGGCGGCCTTCTCAGCCGTCGCCGCCTGCATGCGATACTCCTTCAGCACAACCGGCTCGCGGGTCATCTCGTCGATCGCGCGGAAGGCTGCGTCCACGGGGCCGTCGCCGGATGCCTCCCGCTCCATCTCCTGTCCGCGGATGGCCAGCCGAACGCGAGCCCGCGGGGCTTCGTCGGAGCCCGTCGAGGCGTGGAACGAGAGGAGCTTGACCTTCTGGTGGTCGCTGCCGCGCTCGTCGGCCATCAGGGCGTAGAGGTCGTCGTCGTAGACCTCCTTCTTGGCGTCGGCCAAAGCCAGGAACCGCGGATGGATGTTCTCCAGCTCCTGCTGGGTTACCACGAAGCCGAGGGTCTCCAGCCTGTGCTTCAGAGCGTGCCGCCCAGAGCGCGCGGTGAGCACGATCTGCGTCTCGTCCGCGCCGACCTCTTCCGGCTGGATGATCTCGTAGTTCTTGCGGTGCTTCAGCACGCCGTCCTGGTGGATGCCGGAGGAGTGGGCGAAGGCGTTGGCTCCCACGACCGCCTTGTTCCTGGCGACCAACAGGCCGGTTAGCCGGCTCACCATCTTGCTGGTGCGGGTGAGCTCCCGCGTGACGATGTCGGTCTCGGCGCGGAAGTAGTCCCGCCGAACCTTCAGCGCCATCACGATCTCCTCGAGCGAGGCGTTGCCCGCGCGCTCACCGATGCCGTTGACGGTGCACTCGACCTGTTGCGCTCCGGCCTTGACGGCCGCCAGCGAGTTGGCCACGGCCATGCCCAGGTCGTTGTGGCAGTGCACGCTGAGGATCGCCCGATCGATGTTCGGCACGTTCTTGCGGATGTCGGCGATCAGCCGGCCCCACTGCGACGGCACGGCCCAGCCGACGGTGTCGGGAACGTTCACTACGGTGGCCCCGGCGTCGATCACGGCTTCGATGACCTGGAACAGGTAGAGCCGGTCGCTCCGCGACGCGTCCTCGGTGGAGTATTGGACCTCGGGGCAGAGGGACTTGGCGTACCTCACCGCCTCCACGCCGATCTGGAGCACCTCCTCGCGGCTGCGGCGGAACTTGTGCGCCAGGTGGATGTCCGAGCTGCCGAGCACCACGTGGATCCGGGGCTTCTCCGCCACCCGGATCGCCTCCCACACGGCGTCAATGTCGGCCTTCACCGCCCTGGCCAGGGCCGTGATCGTCGGCCCCTTGACCTCTTTGGCCACCAGCTGCACGGCCTCGAAGTCGCCCGGGGAGGAGCACGGGAAGCCCGCTTCGATCACGTCGACGTTGAGCCTGGCCAACTGGTGGGCGATCTCCAGCTTCTCGTGGGTCGTGAGGCTGGCGCCCGGGGACTGCTCGCCGTCGCGCAGGGTCGTGTCGAGAATCTGAATCTTGCGCATCGCTGTTCGGAAACTCCTCTTCCCGTGGAGGGCCGTGGGGATACCGAACATTATACGGCAACGGCCGAGACTCTGCCCCAAGGCCCGAGGCAGGTACAATGCAGCCTGCGGAAGGTCCCGGGCGGGGCCGGACCGGATCGGAGGAAAGGTGGCGAAGGCGACTCTCAATCTGACGGCGGGGAAGGAAGCGGTCAAGGAACCGTGGCTTTGGCGGCTCGCAAGGGACTTTGACGTTCAGGTTAACATCGTCAAGGCCAACGTGGACACCGACTTCGGGTGGGTGCAGGTCGAGGTGGAGGGGCCCGTCGAGGAGATCCAGAGGGCCACCGCCTGGCTGATGACCACGGGGTTGCACGTCGAGGCCCAGGAACGCGCCCTCGGGGCATGATCTTCGAGCTCGTCGAGCGGCCGGAGGATCTGGAGGAGTTCTGGGGCCGCGTGGCCGAGGAGGCCGCATCGGCCCGGCTGTGGTACAAGCGGGACCTGAACCCAAGGCCGCTGGCCACAGGGCACCTCTGCGAGGAGATCCGCTTCGAAGGGGTCGGCGGGGAGGAGCTCTACGGCTGGTTCGCCTACCCCGCGGGCGCCCGCCGCGCGCCGGCGTTCCTCTGGCTGCCGCCCTACGGCCGCTCTTCCGTTCCACCCAACGAGTACGGCGTTCGGGAGGGTTTTGCGAGCCTCAGCTTCAACCACTTCGGGTTGCCCCCTTTCCACGAGGAGCGGTACAAGCCCTCACAGGGCTATTTCGCCGAGGGGATCGACAGCCCGGAGACCTGGGTGTTCCGGCGGATGACGCAGAACGCGTACATCGCGGCAAGGGTCCTCCAAGCCTTGGTCGAGGTGGACGAGGGTCGGATCGCGGCGGCCGGCATGAGCCAAGGGGGCGGGATGGCGGTGTGGCTCGGCGCGATCTGCCCGATCGTGAGGGCCGTCTGCGCCGACATGCCGTTCCTCTGCCGAACGAGGGAGCTCGGCGCCCGCGACCTCCTGAGGTATCCGATCAAGGAGCTTCAGGACTACGCCGATTCGGTGCCGCTGGGCTATGAGAGGGTCTCCCACACGCTCAGCTACTTCGACACCACCCATCTGGCGCCGCTCTGCCGCGTTCCTACGCAGGTGAGCCTGGGCGAGAGGGATCCCGCGTCGCGGCCCGAACGGGTGGAGGCGCTGTACGAGGCCCTGCCCGGTCCGAAGAGGCTGATCCGGTATCCCGTTGGGCACGAGTGGACGCCCGAGATGGTTCCCAACAACCTCGACTGGATGCGGGTTCACCTTGGCTGAAGCGCCGAAGATCCTGGAGGTCGCTACCAGCCTCCGCGAGTGGGGAAGCATCGAGCGGTACGTGGTTTGGCTCGCCGAGGGGTTGCGAGGCCGCGGCTGGGAGACGTTGCTGCTCGCTGCTCCGGGCACGCCGGTGGCCGTTCGGGCCAAGGTCCCCGTGGCGGAGAGACGGCTGAGGGGTCGGAACGACTGGTTCGCCTTTCCGGCTCTTCGCAGCCTATTCCGCGCCACCCGGCCGGAGATCGTGCACCTGCACTTCAGCCCCGATTACCTGGTGCCGGCGCTGGCGGCCCGAGCCGAAGGCTGTCGGGTGGTGGCCACGAGGCACCTGGCGTTGCCCTACGCCCGGCGCAAGGTGCTCGCCCTGAGCCGAAGGATTGACCGATGGATCGGCGTGTCCGAGGCCGTGAGGAGGGTGCTGGTCGAGAGCGGCTTTCCGGCGGACAGGGTCCATGCGGTGCTCTCCGGCGTGCCTGCTCTGGTGCCGACCTTTCCCCGGACCGAGGCTAGGCGTCGCTTGGGGCTGGGGGAGTCGGAGTGCGCCGTGGGCTTCTTCGGACGCCTGGTGGAGGAGAAGGGCCTTGGCCACGCCATTCGCGCCGCGCACCCCGGAGTCCCTTGGACCTTGCACGTGTTCGGAGACGGACCGCTGCGCAGGCGGCTCGAGGCGGAGGCGCAGGGCCGCCCCGTGGTGTTTCACGGCCGCACGGAGGCCGTCGCCGACGCCCTGCAGGCCATGGACGTCGTCGCGATTCCCAGCGTGTGCGAGGAGGCTTTCCCCTTCTCGGCGTTGGAGGCGATGTCGCTCGGCAAGCCGATCGTCGCTTCCAAAGTTGGCGGAATCCCGGAAGCGGTCGAGGACGGCCGAACCGGCCTGCTCGTCCCCAAGGCCGATGCGGAGGGGCTCCGAGAGGCGCTCAACGCCATCGGGCGCGATGCCGAGCGAAGGCGGGAAATGGGAGCGTGTGCGCTGGAGAAGTACAGGGAGAGGTTCACCCTCGACGCGATGATCGAACGGTACGACGCTCTGTTCTCAAGCTGGGTCGAGCGGGACTAGCCGCGCGCCGCCTCCCAGACCCGCAGCACCCGCTCCAGCAGGCCGCGGAGGTGACCCATCGGCCACTGCGTCGCCGCATCCGACAGCGCCTTCTCGGGGTTGGGGTGGACCTCGAGGAAGAGGGCGTCGATCCCGACCGCGGCCGCAGCTCGGCAGAGGGCGGGCACCGCCTCGCGAACGCCCCCGCTGGCCGTTCCGGCGCCGCCGGGTCGCTGCGTGGAGTGGGTACCGTCGAAGCAGACGGGAACGCCCTGGCTCCGCATGACCTCGAGGCCATACATGTCCACGATCAGCGTGTTGTAGCCGAACGTGGTGCCCCTCTCCGTGAGGAGAATGCCGCTCGCGCCAGCCTTTCGCAGCTTCTCGACGATGTTGCGGGTGTCCCAAGGAGCGAGGAACTGGCCCTTCTTCACGTTGACCGGTCGACCCGTTGCCGCCGCGGCTTCCAGCAAGTCCGTCTGGCGGCACAGGAAAGCCGGGATCTGGACAAGGTCCACGGCCTCTGCGACCTCCCTGCACTGCTCGGGAAGGTGAACGTCGGTGGTGGTCGGCGCCCCCGCCAGCCTCCCGGCTTCCTCGATCCAGGCCAGCGCCTCCATGCCACAACCCCTGGCGGAGGCGGCACTGGTGCGGTTCGCCTTGTCAAAGCTGGCCTTGAAGATGTAGCCGATGCCCAGCTCCCGGCAGATCTCTGCCACGGCGCCGGCCACGTCCTGACACAGCTGGCGCGACTCGGCGAGGCAGGGGCCGGCGATCAGCGTCGGTTGCCGGCCACCAATCTCCACTGCGCCCACCCGGCACACGTTCATCGCTTCCTTCCCGGAGTCGGCTTGGCGGGCGGTGGAGCCACGGCGAGCACCGTACGGACCTCCAGCTCCTGCGGCATGAAGCACTGGGTGTCGTCGCATTGCTGGAGGGACACCTTGAAGCGCAGAGGGTGCCTGCCGGGGTTCGGGGGAGCGACGACGGTGGCGGCGATCCGGACCGTTCCCTCGTACACCGACACGGGCTGAGGATCGGCCCCGAGCGAGCGAAGCTCGCCCGCTGGGTATTGGAAGGAGGCCTTCACGCCCTTCGGGGGGTTCAAGAGCTCCACGGAGAGCGGGATGAGCTCAGGGCGAGAGGGCGGGTTGGCGTAGGCGTGGAACCCGTCAGGGAGTTCGACGGAGATCGTGGCCCGGGCGGCTGCCAGGGGCGCGACCTTCGGCGCGGCCCAAGAGACGGACACCTTCGGTATGGGGGGCGCCGCCAAGGCCGACAGGGCGACGATCGCGCCGAGACTAAGCATGGGCGGTCCCTAGGCGGGGATCAGGCCCAGCCACTTCTTGACTTTGTAGACCGTGGTGTCGCGGTTCAGCATGGCGATCGCCTTGGTGAGCGGGACCTCCTTCGGGCACACCTTGACGCAGTTCTGGGCGTTTCCACAGCCGGTGATGCCCTCCTCGGTGGTGAGGAACTCCAGTCTCTCGTGTGAGATCGCCGCGCCGACCGGGTGGAGGTTGAACAGCAGCGCCTGGCCGAGGGCGGCGGGACCGACGAACTTCGACTTGTCGTTGAACTGCGGGCAGGCCTCGACGCAGCAGCCGCACGTCATGCATCGGCTGAGCGCGTAGCGAAGCTGCCGGACGCGGTCGTCCTGCGGCGGAGCCATGCCGCGATCGTAGCTTCCGTCGATCGGCACCCAGGCGCGAACCTTCTTCAGGCTCTCGAACATCTTGCTGCGGTCCACGATGAGGTCCCGAACCACCGGGAACTTGCTCATCGGTTGCAGCGTGACCTCCAGAACGTCGCCGTTTGCGACGGCCACGTCGTCGATGAGCGCGGTGCAAGCTTGGCGCACGCCGCCGTTGATCACCATCGTGCAGGCGCCGCAGACCTCTTCGAGGCAGGCGCACTCCCACGCCGGGGGCGGCACGGTCTGCCCGTCTGCGGTCTTCGGGTTCCGCTGAACCTCTTGCAGAGCGGAGATGACGTTGAGGTTGGCCTTGTACGGAATCTCGAACGTCTGCCAAGTCTTGGCCCCGTCGCGGCCTTCCTGGCGCTGAATCTTGAGTCGGATGGTCTTCGCCATGGCTCTCGCTGCTCCCATGATATCCTACCGGCGGGGTGGTCCGCTCGTCGGCGAGCCCCGCTGGTACACTCACCGGAGTATGGAGACCGCCGTGGACCTTGGAACGCGGGACTGCGTGGAGATCCTGGGGTTTCCCGTCGATCGGGTCGGCGTCGACGAGGCGATGGAGCGGATCGCCCGGTTCGTCCGGGAGGGCGAGCCCCGCGTGGTGGTGACGGCCGACGCGGCAGGCCTCGTGCTGGCTCAGGAGGATCCGGAGTTCGCGAGCATCGTCCGGCAGGCTGACCTCGTGACCCCCGACAGCGTCGGCGTTCTGTGGGCCGCGCGAAGGGTCGGCAAGCCGATCGGCCACAGGGTCAGCGGCGTGGACCTCGTCGACCTGGTGTGCCGGCGCAGCTCGGAGGAGGGGTGGAGGGTGTTTCTGCTGGGCTCCGCGCCCGGCGTGGCCGAGATGGCCGCCGAACGGTTGCGGCTTCGGCACCCCGGATGCAACATCGTCGGAACACGGCACGGCTACTTTCCGGCCGACAGCGACGAGCTGGTGGCAAGGGAGATCGCCGAGGCGCGCCCGGACGTGCTGTTCGTGGCGATGGGGATGCCTAGGCAGGAGAAGTTCATCTGGGCCACCCGCTCCATCATTCGGGCGAAGGTTGCGATGGGGGTTGGCGGCAGCCTGGACGTTCACAGCGGTCGCGTTCGGCGGGCGCCGCGCTGGGTGCAGAGGCTCTGCCTGGAATGGCTTTGGAGGTCGCTACTCAACCCGAAGAAGTTGTCCAAAGCGAAGCACCTTCCCGTCTTTCTCTGGCGCGTCTTGAGGTACAGACCATGAGGATCTACACAGGCACCGGGGACGACGGCGAGACCGGTCTGATCGGAGGCGGTCGCGTTCCGAAGTCCAGCGCCACGATGCGGGCGATCGGCGGGATCGACGAGGTCAATGCGTTCCTCGGCTGGGCTCGCGTGGTCGCCAGCGACCCGGCGGTCTCGAAGACCATCGAATGGGTGCAACAGCGCCTGTTCTGCGTGGGCGCGGAGCTCGCCTCGCCACCCGACCGGACCTCGCCGAACCCGGTCACAGAGGAGGACGTGCGCCGGCTGGAGCAGTCGATGGACGACTTGGAGTCCGTCGTGGAGCCTTTGAGGAACTTCATCCTGCCGGGTGGGTGCGAGTCGGCGAGCCGCCTACACCTGGCGAGGGCGGTCTGCCGCCGCGCGGAGAGGGACGTCTGGGCGTGGGTGGAGGAGACGGGCCGGCGCAAGGAACCCGCGGTGTTCGTCAACCGCCTGGCGGACTGGCTGTTCATGGCCGCGCGCGCCGAGAACGCCCAGTCCGAGACGCCCGAGGTGATCTGGAAGGAACCGAGGAGCTGAGCTGGATGAGTCTCACGGTCGCGATCGCAGGGTTGCTCATGCTGCAGACCCCACAGGCCGGGCCCAAGCCTTCCGAGCTGATCTCGAAGTCGCTGGCGCGCTACGCCGCGGCCAGGACGATCGTCGGCACCATCAAGCTGACCCAAGCCGCGGCGGGGCAGGCGGGGACGATCACCACGACGTTCCAGCTGCAGAGGCCCGACAAGCTGTACATCCGTCAGGTCCAGGAGAAGGTTCCTCCGCGGGTCTGGTTGGTGACCTGCGACGGCAAGGGGTTCACCTACGACCTACCCGTCGAGACGGAGGGCCGCAAACCGGCCCGCCTCTATGAGCCGATGGTCCGGGAGACCGGCAAGCTGACCGTGCAGGACGTCTACCGGGCCACGGTGGCCAGCATAGGCGACCGCAGCGCCCCCTTGGACATCGCGGTCGGGCACAAGGAGGACCTGCGCTTCATCACCAGCCAGTGGGCGTCCCTGTCCTACGCCGGGCAATCCGAGCTGAGGGGAGTGCCGTGCCACAAGATCAAGGGCCTCTGGCGCGAGTTCCCCGGGGGGCCGATCGTCGGGCGGTTCGAGCTCTTTCTGGACGACCAGAGCCTGATCCGTCGGTACGCCATCGAGCAGGCGATCCAGGTGCAGCCGAACCAGCCGCCGCTCCAAGTGGTCAGCGTTTGGGACGTGGACCTGAAGCTGGACGCCGACGTGGACCCGGCGCTCTTCCGGCTCGTGCGGTGACGCCGGGGGCGTGGATTCAACTAGGGTTGCGCTCTCGGGCCGAATCCGGGTATCCCGGCGGTGTGGACTCCAAAGCTCGCAGCGCTAGAACGATGGCCGACGTGCGCCAGGGCATGGTCGCCCGGGTGGCGTCGGTCGACGAGGCCGTGACGGAGTCCCGTCGGTTCCAAGAGATGGGTCTGACGCCCGGGACGCTTTTCCGCGTGCTCAAGGTGGCGCCTCTGGGTGACCCGATCGAGATCGAGCTGCGCGGGTTCCGGCTGGTTCTCCGCAAGGGCGAGGCGAGGTTCATCCGCATCGAACCGATGGAGGCACCGCGTGTTTGAAGGTGGGCCGGTTCCTGTGCGAACGCTTCACGTCGCGCTGGTCGGCAATCCGAACGCCGGCAAGACCTCGGTGTTCAACGCCTTGACCGGCGCCAGGCAGAAAGTCGGCAACTATCCGGGCGTGACGGTCGAGCGCTGTTGGGGCGAGCTGGAGGTGGACGGCCGACGGATCCGACTCGTGGACGTCCCGGGACTGTACAGCATGAACCCGGAGTCCGAGGATGAGGCGGTCGCGGTCAGCGCGATCCGCGGCGAGGTGCGCGGAGAGCCGGAGCCCGACGTTCTCGTGTTCGTCATGGACGGCTCCAACCTCGAGCGAAACCTCTACCTGTTTTCGGAGATCGTTCATCTGGGCAAGCCGATGGTGGTCGCCCTGACGATGACCGATCTCGTGAGGAAGGAGGGCCACCGCCTGAGCGTGCAGCGGCTGAGCCGCGAGCTCGGGGTGCCGGTCGTGCCGGTGGTGGCGCACAAGAGGGTCGGAGTCCGTCGACTGGTGCGCGCGATTCTGGATGCGCAGGGAGGCGGCTTCCCGATCCCGAAGGAGGAGTGGTCCTCGATCGCCGCCCGCTACGACTGGGCGCACCGCGTGGCCAAGCAGGCGTTGGGCGAGACGCACCACGGCCTGAGACGGAAGACCACCGATCGCCTCGACCGGTGGCTCACGCACCGGGCGGTGGGGCTGCTGGTGTTCTTCGCGATCTTCTACTGCGTGTTCCAGGCGATCTACACGCTCTCCCAGCCGCTGATGGACCTGATCGGCGGCGCGTTCGACTCGCTGTCCGCCTGGGTCGGCGGGCTGCTCGAGCCGGTGCCCGTCCTGCGGTCGCTGGTGGTCGACGGGGTCCTGGCGGGCGTGGGAACGGTCCTGACCTTCCTGCCGCAGATCCTCATCCTTTTCTTCTTCATCGGGGTGCTGGAAGGAACGGGCTATCTGGCCCGCGCGGCGTTCATGATGGACCGGTTGCTGAGCTGGTGCGGCCTGAACGGCCGAGCATTCATTCCCTTGCTGAGCAGCTTCGCGTGCGCCGTGCCCGGCATCATGGCGACCCGCGTGATGCCCGACCGCAAGAGCCGGCTGGCCACGATGCTGATCGCGCCCCTGATGAGCTGCAGCGCCCGGCTGCCGACGTACATGCTTGTGATCGGCGCCGTGGTGGAGCCGCGTTTCGGGCCCGTCTGGGCTGGGGTGACGCTGTTCGCCATGCACCTGGTGGGGTTGGCTTTCGCCGTGCCGATCGGCTGGCTGCTGAACCGCAAGGTGCTGCGCGGCCGGAGCCTCCCGTTCCTGATGGAGCTGCCTCCCTACCAGATGCCGAAGTGGCGCGACGTGGGCCTGGGGATGTACCTGAAGGCACGATCCTTCGTGCGGACGGCGGGGACCATCATCGTCGTGATGTCCGTCGCCGTTTGGGCGCTGCTGTACTTCCCTCGAAGCGAGGAGACGGTTCGTCGGCTGGAGGCGGAGTACGCGTCCTCGGCACGGGCGGCCGCGTCGGTGGACGCTTACGTTCAGCGGGGTTTGATCGAGCAGTCGTACCTCGGCCGGATGGGCGCGGGGCTGGAGTCGGTGTTCGGACTGGCCGGCTTCGATTGGCGGCTTTCCACCGCGCTGTTGGCTTCGTTCCCGGCCAGGGAGGTAGCCGTGTCGACCCTCGGTGTGATCTTCAACCTCGGCGACGGGGTGGATGGAGAGTCGAGGGATCTGCGGGCGGCGCTGGTGGAGGCGAGGAGGCCGGACGGATCGCCGCTGGTGACCCCCTCGGTGGCTGCGGCGTTCATGGTGTTCATGGCGCTGTGTTGCCAGTGCATGGCCACGCTCGCCACGGTCCGCAAGGAGACCGGGTCCTGGCGTTGGCCGGTGTTCCTGTTCTCGTACATGACGCTGTTGGCCTATCTGGCCTCCGTCGCGACCTACCAGGTGCTCTCCCGCGTGCTGGGATGATGGCGGACCTTCGAGGGCTCACGAGCGCAGGGCTCGGAGTCTTTCCACGGCCCTCGCGAGGGTACGGCCGAGATCGCGGGCGGACTCGGGCGTGTTGCCGGGGCCGAAGCTGATGCGCACCGTTCCGCGGGCCAGCACGGCGGGCACGCCCATCGCGAGGAGCACGGGGCTCGGCTCTGTGGAGCCGGACGAGCAGGCGGGTCCCGCGCTCACGGCATAGCCCTCTGCGTCCAGCTCGATCACCAGGGCCTCTCCCTCCAGGCCGAGCAAGCTGACGCTCAGGATGTGCGGGACGACGGTCTCGCCGCCGTTGACGAAGTGGTCAGGCACGCGTCGAAGTTCCTCCAGCACGATGGCCCTCAGCTCCGCCGCCCTCTCCCACGCTCCGCTCCTCTCCTGCGTGGCGATGCGGCAGGCCTCGGCGAATCCGACGATGCCGGCGACGTTCAGAGTGCCTCCCCGCTGGCCCGACTCCTGCCCACCGCCCAGAATCAGCGGCCTCTCGAGGGGGTAGCGGGAGAAGAGCGCGCCGACCCCGTTGGGCCCGCCGATCTTGTGCGCGGAGAAGGCGGCCCAGTCGGCGTCGGCGGCAGGCTCGTCCAGCTTGCCGAGAGCCTGGGTGGCGTCGACGAACAGCCGGAAGGGCGTCGGAGCGACGTCCCGAGGGCGGAAGATCGTTCCGGTCTCGTTGCTCACGGAGAGGTGCGCGACGAGGCCGTCGTACGGGCCGCCCTCGGGCGGCAGGCAACGCGTTCCGGCGTTGGATAGCACTCGGAACGCGAGCCGGGCGGCCGACTCGCGCACGGCGCTGTGCTCGAACGGCGACACCCAGCCCGGCGCCGCTTGCTGCAGGGCCGTCGCGCACGCCTCGGTCGAGCCGGAGACGAACACCACCTGTTCCGGGGCCTCGGCGCCCAGCGCTTCGGCCACGGCCTCCCGCGCCTGTTCGACGGCCGCCCTCGCCCGACGCCCCCAAGAGTGGATCGAGTGCGCGTTGCCGAACCGTTCGCCCAGCCAAGGAAGCATCGCCCGGAGGACTCTCGGGTCCAGCGGCGAGGTGGCGGCGTGGTCGAAGTACCGGTCGAGCATAACGGGCATCACTTTCCCTCGCCATAATGTACGCGAAGGCCCGAGAGCCGTTCGGGCCGGGGATGCCCCATGCGCAGTCTGCTTCTCCGATTCCTCGTTGTTCCGCTCCTCCTCGCGTCCGGGTCGGCGGTCGCCGCGGCTCAGAGCAGGCGCGAGATCGAACGGGCGATCGGGGCGGTCAAGCCCGCCTTGGTGCGGATCCTCGTCGCCGGCGTCGAGTACCAGCAGGGCCGGGAGGAGAAGTCGGAGAGCGCGGGCAGCGGGGTGATCGTTCGCCCCGAGGGTTACGTGGTGACCAACCACCACGTGGCGGGCTGGGCCAAGCGGCTCGTCGTGACCTTGGCGGACCGCACGGAGGTGGAGGCGGACCTCGTCGGCACGGACCCGCTGACGGACATTTCCGTGCTCAAGCTACGCCCGAGGCCCCAGGGGCCGTATCCCTTCGCGCGGTGGGGCGACTCCTCCAAGCTCCGGGTCGGGGATCCGGTGCTGGCCATGGGCAGCCCGCTGGCGCTCACGCAGTCGGTCACGCAGGGCATCGTGAGCAACACGGCGATGGTGATGCCGGATCTGCTGGGCAGGGTGGACCTGTCCTTGGACGGTGAGGATGTAGGCAGCATGGTGCTGTGGCTCGGGCACGACGCCAAGATCCAGCCGGGCAACTCGGGCGGCCCGCTGGTGAACCTGGCCGGTGAGGTGGTGGGCATCAACGAGCTCGAGTACGGCCTCAGCGGGGCGATCCCCAGCAACCTAGCCCGGAAGGTCGCGGACAGCCTGATCGCCGACGGCAGAGTGGTTCGCGCCGACCTCGGCTTGCGCGTGCAGCCTCTGCTCAAGAGCCTCGGGCGGGAGAAGGGCGCGCTGGTGAGCCGGGTGGTGAAGGGTTCCCCCGCGGCGCAGGCCGGGCTCCTGCCGGGAGACATCCTGCTGAGCATCGGCGGGACCGAGACCAACGTTCGCTTCCCGGAGCAGGTGCCGCCCTTCAACGGCTTCGTGGCGTCCCTTCCGGTCGGGCAGACGGTGGAGGTCGCCTTTGAGCGCGGCGGCAAGGTGCAGCGAGCGAAGATCGCGCCGGTGGAGCGGGAGAGCCGACTGGTGCGTCCCTTGGCCATCAAGCGGATCGGCCTGGTGGTTCAGGACCTCACCCGCAGCGAGGCGCAGGCTCTGGGTCGCCAGACTCCAGAGGGTGCAAAGGTTCAGAGCGTGCGCCCAGGTGGCGTGGCGGGAAGCCTGAAGCCGCAGCTCCGCGAAGGCGACATCGTCGTGGCCGTCGGCAACCAACCGGTGCGGAACTCCAAGGAACTCCGCGAGATCCTCGAGGCGACGGTGCAGCCGGAGAAGATGCCGCTGGTGCTGGCGGTGACGTTCGAGCGCGGCAGCGAGCAGATCGTTTCGGTCGCGAAGGTCGAGCGGCTGGACGGACAGGACACCAGCCTGGAGGCCCGCAAGGCGTATCTGGGGGTGAGCACCCAGGTCTTGGTTCCAGAGCTCGCCGCCGTGTTGGGCGTGGAGGGCCGGAAGGGGTTCCGCGTGACGGCGGTCGCGAGCGGCTCGCCGGCGGAGAAGGCCGGGCTGAAGGTCGGCGACCTGATTCTCGCCGTGGACGACCAACCGTTGGAGGCCTCGCGGCCCGAGGACGCCGAGGAGCTGACCGAGACGATCCGTCAGTACGACATCGGCGCAGAGGTGGAGCTGAAAATCTGGCGCCAAGGGCTGCAGACGGTGAAAGCGACCCTGGGTGCGTCTCCAACCTCCCCGCGCGAGTTGCGCCGGCACCGCGACGAGGATTTCGAGTTCACCGTCCGCGACCTCACCGTGCGGGACCGCGACGGCAAGCGGCTGGGAGGGGTCCAAGGCGTGCTCGTCGAGGATGTCGCCTCGGGGGGCTGGGCGGCCTTGGGCAAGCTGTCCGCCGGTGACTTGATCCTGAGCGTCAACGGCCAGGCTGTGGCGGACATCGACGGTTTCCGCCAAGCGATGGCCGACCAGAAGGCCCGAAAGTCCAAGTTCGTCGTCCTGCGTGTGCTTCGGGGCACGGACGAGATGTTCATCGAGATGGAGGCGGACTGGTCCGCGTCCCAATAGGAGAACCATGAGAACCATCATCACCGCCGCCGCGCTCGGATGGGCGCTCTCGTCGTACGCCTGGGCCCAGGACGCGGCCACCTCGGAAGCAGGGCGCCAACTGGCCAAGAAGGTCGCGGACGCCATCGTCACGGTCCGCGTCGCCACGAAGATGACCATGACGTTCGAGGGTGAGTCGAGCAACCAGGAGCGCAAGTCGGAGTCCCAGGGCTTGGTTGTGGACGCCAAGGGCTCGACCATCGTTCCGCTCTCCAACCTCGATCCCTCGGCGCTGTTCGCGGCGATCGGCGGCGAGGGGATGTCGATGAAGACGGATATCACCGACGTCAAGCTCGTGCGGTCCGACGGGACGGAGATCGACGCGAAGATCGTCCTGCGGGACAAAGACCTCGACCTCGCCCTGCTGGTGCCGACCAAGCAGCCCGCCGCGCCGTTGGCGTTCGTGAACCTCGCCGAGGCGGGATCGGCGGAGGCCCTCGACCCCGTGTTCGTGTTCAGTCGGCTTGGCCGGGTCGCCAACCGCGCTCTCTACCACCGGGTGACGTTCATCGGGTCCGTGATCGAGCGGCCACGCAAGCGGTACGTGGTGGAGATGGGCCAGCTCTCCAGCGAGGTCGGGTCGCCGGTTTTCGACCGGACGGGGAAGCTGTTGGGCCTGATCACGCTGCGCGCCGCCACGGGCGGAGCGGCGGATGCCGGCGACGCGACAGGCCGAAACTCCGTGCTGCCGATGGTGGTGCCGTCCGCCGACCTGCTGAAGTTCGTGTCGTCGGCCGCGACCCCCGCCAAGTGAGCGCCGTCTAGACGAGAGCTTGCCGCAGGGCCTCCAGGATTCTGCGGTTCGATTCGGCGTCTTTGACGGCGGTTCGGATGTGGTCGTCTCGGAACCGGGGGCTGAGCGAGTCGCAGTTGCGGAGGAACACGCCCAGCTCCCGGCATCGGCGCACGATCTCGGATGCGCCGGGGCGGCCCACCCGGAACAGCAGGAAGTTCGTGACAGACGGATAGACGGCCTCGACGCCGGGCAGCGCGGCGAGCTCCAGCTCCAGTTGCCGCCGGCTCTCCTCGGTGCTCCGACGAACTGAGGCGTAGTACTCGGGGTCGCGGAGCGCCTCAACGGCCGCGACCTGGGCGACCAGCCCGACGGACCACGGCGGACTCATCGGCTCGAGCGACGCGATCCACTCAGGGTTGGCCACCAGGTATCCAACCCTTAGGCCGCTGAGGGCGTAGAACTTCGACATCGACTTGGCGACGACCACGCGGCGGTCCCGCGCGGCGATCGCCTCGCAGCACCAGCCCTCGGGGGCGAAGTCCACGTACGTCTCATCGATCCAGACGCTGCACGCGGGGGGCAGTAAGCGCAGCAGGCGCTCCATCCCCGGGCCATCCAGGCCGTTGCCCGTCGGGCTGTTGGGATTGACTATCACCAGAAGGCTGGCCTCGCGGCAGTCGGCGGCAAGGCGCTCCGGGTCGGGCCGGAAGCCGTCGGCGGCGGTGAGCCGGTGCCGCACGACGCGGCAACCGATCACGCGCTCCAAAATGTGGGAGTACTCCCCATACATCGGGTCCAGCAGAACGGCCAGGCTGTCCCGGCGCGCCAGCGAGGGAAACGCCAGGTACATGAGGCTGGAGGTGCCGGAGCCGAGCAGAATCGCTTCCTCGGGGATGCCGCGCGTTCGGGCGATCACCCTCCGAAGCCCCTCGCCGTGCGTCGGGGGGCTGGTCCGCATCAGCCACGGCAACCAGCGGCGGACCTTCTCGACCGCCAGCGGGCTGGGGTCGTACCAGGCGTCCAGAACGTCGGCGGAGACGACGGAGCCGCTCCGGCTGAGGTCCTCGAACTCCTCGCCGATCGCCTTGAAGAAGTCGCCGCCGTGCACCGCGTGCTTCGCAGAGTCCATACCTGTAGTTTCGCACCAAGCGGGGCGTTGTCGGCGCCATGGCGTACAATGACCGCCCATGATGGTTTGGAGTTTGGCGACGATGGCGCTTGGATCGATGCTCGTCGGGCAGGCGGAGCCGATCGTGCTCGACCGTGGCCTGGCGATCCCTCGGGTGACGGTAGCTGGTCGGAACGCCGCCCCCACGGACCTGATCGCGGATCTGCTGGTTCGGAACCGGCTCGGCACGCCGCTGGCGGGGGAGAAATTGGCCTCGGATCGCGGGGAGGCGGAGTGGCGGGAGGTTTCCGCCGGAGAGCAGGGCTTCGACCAGCGTGCGTTCCAGAGCGGCTACCTGCTCTGCACGGTGGAACTTCCCTCCGAAGGCACGTACCTTCTGCGGGCTTCCGGGCATGGGATGGTCTATGTGAACGGCGAGCCGCGAGGCGGGGACGTGTACGGGTACGGCTACCTCAACCTGCCAGTGGCCCTGCGCAAGGGGCGCAACACGTTCCTGTTCTCGGCGGGCCGGGGTCAGCTCGCGGCCAAGCTGGTTCCCGCGCCGGCCGGCCTGTGGCTGGACGTCTCCGACCCGACGGTGCCCGACCTGCTCACCAGCGAGGCCGGTAGCAGCGTCTGGGCGGCCGTCGTGGTGCAGAACACGGGCGCCAGCGCCGTGCGGGACGCCGTCTTGGAATGCGCGCTGGGTGGACGGACCCTACGGACGAGGCTTCTAGCGATCCCGCCGATCGCCGCGCGCAAGGTGCCGTTCCGGGTACCCGTGCCGAAGGATGCGAAACCCGGTGCGGTCCAAGCGCGGCTCACCTTGCGTTGGGACGGCAGGAAGTCCGAGGCTCAGAGCTTGCCGCTGCAGGTCGTCCTGCCCAAGCAGGTCCATCGGCGGACGTTTTTCAGCAGCGTCGACGGGAGCCTGCAGTACTATGCCGTCACCCCTTCGCAGAAGCCGGGGCCGGACAACGCGCTCGTGCTGTCGGTGCACGGCGCGAGCGTCGAGGCCATCAGTCAGGCGCGCGCGTACCGCCCGAAGGACTGGCTGACCCTGGTCGCCGCGACGAACCGCCGGCCGTACGGGTTCGACTGGGAGGATTGGGGGCGCATGGACGCCCTGGAGGTGCTGGGGATCGCCAAGTGGGCCTACCCGCACGACCCGAGTCGGGTGATCCTCACGGGCCACAGCATGGGCGGCCATGGCACGTGGCACATCGGCCTGACGCACCCGGACCTGTTCGCGGCGATCGGCCCTGCGGCGGGCTGGATCAGTTTCCGAACCTATGCGGGCCTGGTGGACCCGGGCAAGCCGGAGGACCCCGTCGCGTCGCTCCTGCAACGCGCAGGGACGCCCAGCGACACGCTTGGACTGGTGCGCAACGCGCTGCACTACGGCGTGTACATCCTGCACGGCGACGCCGACGAGTCGGTCCCCGTAATGGAAGCTCGGCGGATGCGCGAGGTGCTGTCGGCGTTCCATCCCGATCTCCACTACTACGAGAAGCCCGGCGGTTCGCACTGGTGGGGCGACGACTCCGTGGATTGGCCGGAGATGTTCGCCTTCTTTCAGAACAAGCGCATTCCGGATCCCGCCAAGGTGAGGCGGGTTGAGTTCGTGACGGCGAACCCCGCCGTGAGTTCCCGCAGCAACTGGGTGGAGGTGCTCCAGCAGGAGCGCTGCCTGAAATTCTCCTCCGTGGTGTTCGAGCGGGTCGGCGATCGGATCGAGGGCACCACGTCGAACGTCGCCGCGTTGGCGTTCGACGTTGGCCGAATGGATGAGCGACCGTCGTCGGTCGCGATCGACGGCCAGACCCTGCGGTTGGCGGCAAAGGGCGCGCGGGCCTTTCTGCTGAAGTCCGGGGGCGTTTGGCGGGTGACGGGCCAGCCGGCACGCTGGGAGAAGGGGCCGCACCGCGGAGGACCGCTGAAGCTGGCCTTCCAGAGGCACATGGCGTTCGTGTTCGGCACGTCGGGCACGCGGGACGAGAACGCCTGGTCGTTCGCCAAGGCGCGGTACGACGCGGAGCAGTGGCAATACCGTGGCAACGGAGCCGTGGACCTGATTCCGGACACCGAGGCGACGGCCGAGCGGCTGAAGGGCCGGAACGTGATTCTTTACGGCAACGAGCGGACGAACGTCGCGATTCGGCGCTTCGTGGACCCGAAGTGTCCGATCCGCGTCGACCGGGGAGCCCTTGCCGTGGGAGACCGAGCCTGGAGGGGTGGCGGTTACTCGGTGCTGTTCGCGTATCCCAAGGCGGGCGAGGACGAAGGGATGGCGGTGGTGGTGGGCGGCACCGACGTCGTCGGCATGCGCCAGACGGACCGCTTGCCGTACTTGGCTCCGGGCATCGCCTACCCGGATTGGACGGTGTTCGGCCCCGGCTACTGGCGCGAGGGCGTCTCGGCGATTCTCGCCACTGGGTTCTTCGCCAACGACTGGCGGCTGGATCCGAGCCAGTCGGCTTGGCGCTGAGCCCTCCGTTGCGGGAGGCCCCGGCGCGAGCCGGCGCCCTCTAAGCCAACGGAGCGGAGGGGCGGCCTTGCGGCCGCCCCTCCGTGGGTTCTCGGCAGGCGGTCAGCGGGCGAGGCGGACGGTGACCTCTCCCTTGGATCCCAGCCGAAGCTCTACGGTGGCTTCCGCGGTCCTGTTGCCCTTCCGCACCGTGACCACGTGGGTGCCGTAGAACGCACGCACGGAGGCCCGGCCCGCGCTGGAAGTCTTCCGGGTTTCGTTCGTCCACCAGCGCTTCTTGACGAGCTCCTCGAAGGCCTTCATGCCCGGCCTCCAGCTCCAGTCGCGCCGGATCATCGCGCCACCACGATCGGCCAGCCAGTGCGAGCCTTCCCAGAAGCCCCACATCACGAACCCGACGACTTTCGGGTGGCTGAAGGCGGCGGTGAGGTAGTCGCGCACGAACCGGGCCTGAACGTCGTCGTTGAACGTCGAGAAGTCGAACTCCGTGATCTCGACGTTGCACCCGGTTTCGCGGGCGACCTCGTCCCAGATCTCCCAGCACCGGTCCGGGCGGGTCGCCGGGAGTCCGAGGTGCGCCTGGTCGCCGAAGATGTCGATCGGGTTGCCGGACTGGCGGACCCGCTTGGCCAGCTCGATGGCCTTCTTGCGGTGCGCGGGCCCCGTGGCCGCCTCGGTGGTGATGGAGAAGTCGTTGTAAGCCAGAAGAACCTTGGGATCGGCCTCTCGGGTGAGCCGGAACGACCTCTCGAACCATTCCCAGCCGATGTCGTCCCAGAACCTCGTGTTCGTGACGGCCTCGTTGACGACGTCCCACACGTACACCCGACCCTTGTAGCGCCCGGCCTGTTCGGCGATCCTTTGCCGCAGCGCTTGGATCTTGCCTTCCTTGTCCAAGTCCCCGACGAAGCGGGGCAGGTTGCTGTAGTCGCCCCAGACGAGGCAGTGGCCGCGGATGTCGAACCCGCGGGCCTTCAGCCAGCGGATGGCCTCGTCGATCGCCTGCTGGTTGATCCCCCAGTCGACCGCTTGCCACTTCAGGTCGTTTTCGAACGTTACGGTGTTGAACAGCCTCGTGAGGACCTCGCGGAACCGGTCGCCGTCGGGGGAGTGCTCCACGACGCGCGCAACGGGCACCGCCGTGCCGAAGCGGAAGTTGTGCCGCTTCTGCACCACGCTGACCTCGGTGTCGGGCACCGGGCGTCCTCGGGAATCGACGACGCGCACCACGAGATCGCCCTTGCGGATGCGGTCGATGCGCCTGTCCGCCTCGCGGTACCAAGTGGCCGGCGGGTCGCCCGCAGGATACAGAACCAGCGTCTCTTGGATCGCGCCGGCGGGAGGGTTGGGGCCCAGGTTCGACACACGGACGCCTGCGATCTCGACGGTTCCGCTCGAACCACCGAAGAAGAACTTCAGCTGGGTCTGGCCCGGTTCATAGTCCCGACCGACCCGACCCGCGAACCGAAACTCACGCCACTCGGGTCCCGGGCTCGCCACCGCAGAGAGGAACTTGGTGTGCGGCTCCGAAGCCTGCTCGAAGATGAACGTCGTCGGGCATCGCTGCGGGCTGCGGAGCCATGCCCGGAAGTAGATCGTGTCGCCCCTGCGTACGGGATGATTGACCAGCCGGCCGAGCTGGATGCTCCACGGAGTGGCGCCCGGCTCGGAGCGGAAGGACACGCGGAGGCCCTTTCGGAACGGGATGCCCGAGACGTCGAAGTTGACGGCCGACTCGAGGCCCACGGCGGTCCAAGCCGTGGCGTCGAGGTCGCGATCGCCGTCGATCCAGTTCACGGGCGGCGCCAAGGCCGCGGCCAAGACGAGGGTTGTCAGCATCGTTGCACCTCGGGGCCTATGCTACCCGGCGGGTTCATCCATTAACAACAGATTTCGGCGGTGCTTTGGCTGCCTCTCGGACGTATCCTAGTTCTGACGGGGGTGGATCGGGGTGATCCGGATCGTGGGAATCCAGAGGTCTGAGGATCCGAGTCGGGAGTTCGTTCTGCTTCAGAACCAGGGTTCGCGGCGCCTGACGCTGAGGGGCCACGGCGTCGTGCCCGAGCACGCCATCGAGACAGGGGGGTTCGAGGGTGTGTTCTTTCTGCAGGACGACGTTCTGATCCCGCCGGGGATGTTCGTGGTTTTGAAGACCGGCTTCGGACAGAACCGGTGGGGCCGCACCAAGGATGGGACCCACGTTTACTTCTGCCACATGAACCGAACGGAGCCGGTTTGGCTGTACGTGCGCGGTCCGGTGCACGTGCTCGCCACGCAGCACACGTTCGTCGAGCGAGACACCTACGCGCTGGTCTGAGGCGGGTTGCCCGCGGGGTTGATGCGGTTCATCGCCCGCTCGACCCCTTCCGTCAGAACCCACTCGCATCCTTGGGCGGCGAGTTCGACGGCGCGGCGCACCTCGGGCAGCTCGTCCGGCGTGAACTTTCCCAAGACGTGGTCCACGGCCGCTCCGGGGTCGGCGGATCCGATCCCGACCTTGAGCCGAGGGTAGTTCTGGCTGCCGAGGGCCTGGATGATCGACTTGTGGCCGTTGTGGCCGCCTGCGCCGCCCTTGGGCTTGAGCCGGACCCGACCCAGCTGCAGCGCCATGTCGTCCGCCACCACGAGCACCCTGTCCGGCGGCAGGCCGTGCTCTCGGACGAACCCGCGGACGGCCTCTCCGCTCAGGTTCATGAAGGTCAAGGGCTTGACCACCAGCGCGGGGACGCCCTCGATCTGCCCGAGTGCGAACATCGCCCGGTGCTTGGCCTTCGCCAGCTTCAACCCGTGCCTCCGGGCGAGCTCCTCGACGACGAGAAAGCCGACGTTGTGGCGCGTGTTCGCATATTCCGGACCAGGGTTGCCGAGGCCGACGATCATCCACTCCGGTGGCAGTGCCGGGTCGCGGGGCTTGCGGAACCACCTCATCTCGGGTTGGAGGACACGGAGGGAGGCTCCGGGGACAGGCCGGCGTCGGGAGCCAGCGTGCCCTGAGCCATCAGGCCGAGCAGCGCCAGACCGAGCAGGATGCGGTACACGATGAAGGGAGCGAGGCTCCGGGTCTGCAGCCAGCGGATGAGGAAGGCGATCGACGCATACCCGACGAGGAACGCCGCGGCGTTCGCCCAGAGGACGGCAGACCATCCCAGGTCGGCGAGGTGCGTCCGCTCGCTCCAGACTTCGAGCACCGCGGCGGCGAACACGCTCGGGACCGAGAGCAGGAAGGAGTAGCGGGCGGCGGCCGCCCTGTCGAACCCGCACAGCATCGCCCCGGCGATCGTGCTGCCGCTACGGCTGGCTCCTGGGATCAGGGCGATGGCTTGGAACAAACCGACCCAGAGCCCGTTGATGGGCCTAGCGTCCGCCTCGCCTCGGTTGCGCTTGCCCCAGCGGTCGGCTAGGGCCAGAACGATGCCCATCAGGATCAGCGCCCCCGCCACGACGTACAGCGATCGCAGGTCGCGCTCGATGGAACGCTTGAAGGCCAGCCCGAACACCACGATCGGGATCGTTCCGATGAAGATGCCCCAACCGATGCGTGCGTCGGCGGTGTTCCTCGCGCTCCTGTCGTGGAGGCTGCGGAACCACGCTCCGAAAGCGTGGAGCAGCTCGCGGCGGAAGTAGATCAGAACGGCCAGCAGGGTGCCGAGCTGGATCACGGCGGTGAACGCCGCACCGGGGTCGGGCCAGGAGAGCAGAGCCGGAAGCACTCGAATGTGCGCAGTGCTGCTGATCGGTAGGAACTCCGTCAGCCCTTGCACGATGCCGATGAGGATCGCCTCTAGTGTGCCCATTCATCCACCTCGGGAGCGTTCTGGCCCAGGAACCTCAGGACCGCGCCGGCCGTGCGCTCGGCGGCCTTGCCGTCGCCGTAGGGGCTGACAGCCTGGGCCATCGCGGCGTAGGCCAAGGGGTCTTCGAGCAGCCGCGCTGCCTCGGCGAAGACCCGCTCCTCGTCGGTGCCGACCAGCTTGGCCGTCCCGGCCTGCACGCCCTCGGGGCGTTCCGTGGTTTCGCGCAGGACGAGCACTGGCACGCCGAACGCCGGCGCCTCCTCCTGCACGCCTCCCGAGTCGGTGAGGATGAGAGTGGCGCCCTGCATGAGCTTGACGAAGCGCGCGTACTCCGGCGGTTCCATCAGAACGGTTCGCGGGGCATCGCCGAGGATGGGTTGGAGCGTCTCCCGGACGATCGGGTTGCGGTGCATCGCGACGGCGACGAGCAGGTCGTCGTAGCGCTCGGCCAGCCTCCGCAAGGCCCTGGCGATCGCGGCCTGGGGCTCGCCCCAGTTCTCCCGGCGGTGGGTCGTGACCACCAGAACTCGGCCCTTGTGGTCGGGGAACCAGTTCTGGGGCTCCCGCTCGGCGACGGCGAGGACGGCGTCGATGCCGGTGTTGCCGGTGACGAAGATGCGGGACGGGTCGCACCGTTCGGCCAAGAGGTTCTCCTTGGCCCATCGCGTCGGCGCGAAGTGCTGGGCGGCGACGATGGCGGCGGCGCGGCGGTTGAACTCCTCCGGGAACGGGTTCATCAGGTCGCCCGTGCGGAGGCCGGCCTCGATGTGGCCGAACGGAATCCTGCGGTAGAAGGCTGCCAAGCTCGCGATGAACGTCGTGGTGGTGTCGCCCTGGGCCATCACGTAGTCCGGCCGCAGCTCCTCCATGGCTCGGTCGAGGCCCTCCAGCGCCGCGCAGGAGATGCCGGCGAGCGACTGGCCCGGCTTCATGATGCCGAGGTCCCTGTCGGGTTGCAGGCCGAACGCGGCGAGAGCCTGGTCCAGCATTTCCCGGTGCTGTCCGGTGGAGAGCAGCACCGTGTCGCAAAGCTCCGGGTAGCGGCGCAGAGCCAAGACGACGGGGGCGGACTTGATGGCGTCCGGCCGGGTGCCGACGACGAGGGCGATGCGGGGCTTAGCCATAGAGCCGGATTCCGATGAGCAGCAGAGCGCAGAGGATCGCGTCGACGAGGTAGAGGATGCCCACCACCTGCCGCTGGGTGAGCCCCATGCCGAGCAGCGTGTGATGGATGTGGCTCTTGTCGGCCTTGGTGATCGGCTGTCGGCTGCGGATTCTGCGCACGACCACGAAGACCGCATCGAAGAGCTGCACGCTGAACACCAGCATCGGGACGAGCATCGCCACGGCGGCGGCCGTCTTGAACGCTCCGACGATGCTCACGCAGGCCAGCAGGAAACCGAGCACCTGCGCGCCTCCGGTTCCCATGAAGATCTTGGCCGGGTTGAAGTTGTGCCGCAGAAAGCCGAGGGAGGCGCCCGCGATCGCCGCCACGACGATCGCGACGCGGGGCTGACCTTCGTACACGGCGATGACGGCGAGCGTGCTGGCCGCGATGGCGGCGATTCCGGCGGCCAGGCCGTCCAAGCCGTCGATCGTGTCCATCGTCTTCGTCACGACGAAGATGTACAGCGCCGTGATCGGTACGGCCGCCCACCCGAACGGAACCCAACGGCCCGGCTGGCCGGAGAACGGCGCGACGATGCCGCTGATCTGGACCCGGTCTCCGCCGGAGTAGAAGAACTGAACGGCGACGCCCACTGCGAGCAGGAAAAGCATCTGCCACAGAGCGCGGAACTGGTACAGGTCGTCGAGGGCGCCGAACACCATGATCAGCGCGCCGATGCCCAGCATCGCGACCAAATACGGAGGAAACGGCCGGGCGGCGGGGAAGGCGACGGGCAGGACGGCGAGCAGCCCCAGGAGGATGCCGCCGTAGATCGCGATGCCGCCCCAGCGCGGGATCGGCGTTCGGTGGACCCTGCGCTCATCGCCCTTGGGGTCGTCGATCGCGCCGAAGCGCTCCGCGAGCCGCTTGACGAACGGGGTGAGCACGAGGGTGGCGAGGAGGGCGACGACGGCGGCGGCCAGCGGATACCGGTACCCGGCGAGCGGGCCGCTCCGGTACAGCTCGAATCCAGAGTCCTTGGCCACCAGCCGGTTCCCCGCGGGCATCCAGCGGAACTCCGAGCCGGAGGCCGAGCGCACAACGACCGCGCTGGAGTCGTAGTCCCAGCGAACTTTGGTCTCACGGAACCCGCCTGGCCCGCCCAGCTTGCTCATCTTGCCGGCGCCGCCCGGATCCAGCACCAAAACGTACCGGTAGCCGCCCTCGGTGAAGCCCTCCCACCGTCCAGCGACCTCGTTGGCCACCGGGCCACAACCCGCCAAGACGAGGAGCGCGGCGAGCGCCCACAGAATCCGAAATGGGGCGCTCAACCGAGCTCCACCTGCTCCAGAGATCCCTCGCGGTATCGGAACACCTCCATCTCGGACAGCCGGAACAACTCGAGGGAGAACGGGTCGGGGTAGTCGCCCTCGTAGATCACCCTTCGGATGCCAGCGTTGATGATCATCTTCGCGCACGTGTTGCACGGCTGGCAGGTGACGTACATCGTCGCGCCCTCGCATGACACGCCGATCCGGGCCGCCTGCAGGAGGGCGTTCTGCTCGGCGTGGAGCGAGCGGATACAGTGGCCGTTCATCATGCACCCCTCGGGCCAGTCGTGGTCCGGTCCGCCCTCGGGGCAATGGGGCAGGCCTCGCGGGGCGCCGTTGTACCCGGTGGCCACGATCTGCCGGTCGCGCACGACGACGGCGCCGACGCTGCGGCGGGGGCACGTCGCCCGCGTGCTCACCAAGTGCGCGATCTGCATGAAGTAGGCGTCCCAGCTCGGCCGGTCCATAGGAACGTCCTCCATTGTGCCCGATCGGGACCGCCGGAGGTTCGGACCGAACTTGGGTTGCATTCGGAGGTCGGTCTGCGCCATACCTAACCCGCATGCCCAGCATCGAATCCGTCGAGCGAGAGGCGATGGAGGCCGTCGCCGCGGCGTCCTCCACCCAAGAACTCAGGGAGCTGGAGATCCGCTTCCTAGGCAAGCAGGGGGTGTTGACCGGGCTCCTGCGCACGATCGGCCAGCTGCCCGCGGAGGAGAAGCCCCGGTTCGGCCAGCAGGTGAACGCGGCCAAGGCGCGCGTGCAGGCCGCGATCGACGAGCGGGAGCGGGAGCTGAAGCGGCTAGAGAACGCCGCACGGTTCGAGCGGGAGCGCATCGACCCCACGATGCCGGGACGCAGGTGGCGCGTCGGCCGACGGCACGTCCTGCAGGCCACGGCGGACCGGATCAAGGCCGTGCTCGGCGGGCTGGGCTTCGAGTACCTCGAGTCGCCGGAGCTGGAGCTCTTCCGCTACAACTTCGAGGCCCTGAACTATCCCCCCGACCACCCTGCGATGGACGAGCAGGACACGTTCTACATCGACGACCGTTACCTGCTTCGCACGCAGTGCACGGCCATCCAGGGCAGGGTCTTCGAGAGGCGCAAGCCTCCGCTGCGCGTGTTCACCGTCGGCCGCACCTACCGGAACGAGAACGTGGACAGGACGCACGGGCACACGTTCCACCAGGTCGACTGCTTCATGGTGGACGAGGGCGTGAGCATGGCGCACCTGAAGGGGACTCTCGGGCAGTTCGCCCGGTCGATGTTCGGGTCGGACGTGCGCGTGCGCTTCCGCCCGGACTTCTTCCCGTTCGTGGAGCCGGGCGTGGACTACGCCATCAGCTGCCCGTTCTGCGGCGGATCCGGGTGCGCCGTGTGCAAGGGCTCCGGCTGGATCGAGCTGGGTGGCGCCGGTCTGGTGCACCCGAACATCCTGGAGGCCTACGGCATCGACACCGACCGGTACTCAGGCTTCGCCTTCGGCCTCGGTGTGGAGAGGATTCCGATGATGTCGTACGGCATCGACGATCTCCGCCACTTCCTTGAGAACGACCTTCGCTTCCTGGAGCAGTTCCCGTCATGAAGTTTCCGTTCGCCATGCTGCGCGACTTCGTCGAGACCCGTCTCGGCCCGGCCGAGGTCGGCGACCTCCTGACCATGGCGGGCTTCGAGCTGGAGGGGATCGACCAGGTCGAGGGGGACACGGTGCTGGACATCAAGGTGACGCCGAACCGCGGCGACGGGCTCTCGGTGTTCGGCCTGTCCCGGGAGGTCTTGGCCAAGGACGCGGAGGCCAGGCCGACCGACCTGTACGAGCGCGCCTGCCGTCGATTCCCGATGCCGGACGACGGGGACGAGGGAGAGACCGGCGCGTTCGCCACGGTGACGATCCAGACGGAGGACTGCCCCCGGTACGCGTGCCGGATGTTCCGCAACGTGCCGCAGGGGGATTCGCCCGAGTGGATCCAGCGGCGTCTGCGCCAAGCCGGCATGCGGCCGATCAGCCTCCTGGTGGACCTCACCAACTACGTGATGCTGGAGCTGGGCCAGCCGCTGCACGCCTTCGACCTGGACACGCTGGCTGGGCCCGAGATCGTCGTGCGCCGCGCTAGGGCGGGCGAGAAACTGACCACGCTGGACGGTACCGAGCACGAGCTCGCCCCCGGCCAGATGATGATCTGCGACGCCGAGAAGCCGGTCGCGGTGGCGGGGGTGATGGGCGGCTTGGACACCGAAGTGACTCCTGCCACGATGAACGTGCTTCTGGAGTCAGCGAACTTCCGCAACACGACGGTGCGAAGGACCAGAAAGCAGCTCGGCCTGAACACGGAGGCGAGCTACCGGTTCGAGCGGAGCGTGGACCCGGAGGGCGTGGTGGCCGCGCTCAACCGCTTCGCGGAGCTCCTGGAAACCGTCGATGGCGGGTCTTCTCGGGTCTACGGCGTGATCGACCGTTACCCTGGCCGCTTGGAGCGCCACCCGATTCGGCTGACGGTCGGCCGCACGTGCCGGTTGCTGGGCTTGGACGTGACGCTGGACCAGTGCCGGAACTATCTGGCGCGGCTCGGGATGGACGTGACCGAGGCGGACGGCGACCTTCTGGTGGTACCGCCGTCCTGGCGACCGGACATCGTGCGCGAGGACGACCTGATCGAGGAGGTCGGCCGGGTCCACGGCTACGAGCGCATTCCCGAGGTGCTTCCCCAGGGCAGCACGCCGCAAGGAGGGGTCTCCGGCGTCTATGCGCGGATCGACCTGCTCAAGGACGCGCTCTTGCGGGCGGGCTGCACGCAGGTCGTCTCCCACTCCCTGGTCGGAACGAGCCCGCTCGACGATCCGTCCGCGGAGCGGATCGGTCCGAAGAACCCGGTGTCGGCCGACGCCGCGTGGCTGCGGTCGTCGGTGTTGCCGTGCCTGGCCGACGCGGCGCGCAGGAACGGCGCGAAGGACCTCTGGCTCTTCGAGGAGGGGCGCACGTTCGCCATGGGTGCAGGCGGCCCGGTGGAGTGCCGTCGCGTGGGAATCTACGCCCAGGGCGCGCTGCTCCCGGAGCACTGGCGCAAAGGCGACCCCGGCCGCGCGGACTTCTTCGCGGTCAAGGGGATCCTGGAGGAGCTGCTCTCGTTCCTCGGCTTGCAGGGCGAGTGGTCGGCGGGATCCGACCCGAGGCTGCATCCCACGCGGCAGGCTTCGCTGCTCCTCGGCGGCAAGCCTGCGGGGATCCTCGGTGCGATCCACCCGGACGTCGCGCGGGACGCTGGCCTGCCCGAGGACTGCGTGCTCGCCGAGCTGGACGTGGACCTGATCGCCCAGACGCCCGCCGAGCCGCCGCGGTTCCGGGCGGTGAGCCGCAACCCCGCTGTGCGGCGCGACGTGGCGATCCTGATCGACAAGGGAGTGCCCTACGCCGAGGTGGAGCGCGCCGTCGCCGAGGCGGCGGGAGAGGTGCTGGAAAGGCAGTGGCTCTTCGACGTGTTCGAGGGCCAGGGCATCCCCGAGGGCAAGCACAGTCTGGCGATCGCGCTTCAGCTCCGCAAGCTTGGCGGGAACTTCACGGACGAGGAAGCGAACCAGGTGCGGGATCGCGTCGTGGCGGCGCTTGAATCGCTGGGCGCGACGTTGCGCTGACGGCCAGCGACCACCACAGCCCCCACAGGCCCAGCGCGAAGGCGGTGCGGATGGCCATCGGCCAGTAGTGGTAGTGGCCGAACGGCTTCAGCCAAGCCATCGGTAGGAACGCGAGCAACGACAGCCCCCAGCCGCAGGCTGCAGCGCCGCGGTCCGTCCAGGCGCGCGCCAGAGCGGCGGTCTGAAGGCCGAACTGCACGAGGGCCGAGGGGAGCATTCCGCCGAGGATCGCCAGCCAACCGAGGTCCAGGGACTGCAGGGCCTGCCACAGGAGGGTCGCGCTCGGGAGAGCGTAGTCGAAGAGCGCGATCCACACGCCCGGGCCTGTTCGGAACTGCTGCGCCTGGTACCCGGAGGCCTCGAGCGGGACAAAGCGGGCGCGCACGAGGAGATAGGCCGCGAGAAGCACCCAGTGCGGCAAGTGGGTCCACCACGGCACGCGCCAGCCCCGGCAGCGCAGGGCCAGCGTGCAACCGGCCAACACGAGGGGCAGCATGACGGCCTGCTCGTAGCACCCGAGCGCGAGCGCCACGCAGGCCAGCGATCCCGCGTAGGCGGGCCAGGTCCATCGGTCGCGGTCGGGGTCGGGCTCGGTGTGACGCGTGGCGGGAGGGTCGAGCGGCCCATGCTCGGAGCGCTTCCTCAGGCCGAACCGGCGGACGAAGGCGCCGTGGCAGGCCATCGCCGCGAGGCAGAACACCGTCATCGAGCTCGCGGTTCGGCCGGGGATCCACTGGAGAACGGAGTCCCGGGCCGAGGCCATGGGGACGAGCGCGTCGGCCGCCCAAAGGCCGACCCCGACTCCGAGGAGCGCGGCGGCCCAGCGCCTCTTCCAGACGGCTGCCGCCGCTACGGCCAGAACGAGGAGCCTCAAGATCTCGAACGCGGCGGCCGGAAGGCCCGGGGTGTGCGCCAGCGCGAAGAGCGTGGCGCCCGCTGCGGCGAACGGCCGGCTCTCCGCGAGCTGCAGGAGCGCGGCGTACAGCAGGACGATGCTGAGTAACGCCAGCGCCGCATTCGTCAGGGCGAAGCAGGCGGCGTTGCCGTCCCACAGCGCGCGGTCCAGCTCGAACGTGAGCGTCGAGACCGGACGGTAGAAGTGGTTCCCGAGGGGCCAGTCGGAGGCGAACCATCTCCAAGGGTCGCCCGTCCGCCTGAGGGTATCCAGCAGCACCGCCGTGTCGGTGTCCCGGAGGAGGGCGGGCGAGGTGCCTCGGTTCCAGAAGACGACGGCGGAAGCCAGAGCCAGAACCCAGACCAGCCAGCCGGAGCGAGCCATCCTTGCCATTATGGTGGAGGCGTGTCGCTCTGGCCCAAGCGTCCCGCCCAGGCACCGTTCGGGGCACGTGCGCGTCTCATAATCCGTAGCGGAGCAAACCATGAAGATCAAGACCGTTCTCGCTTGCGCGGCCGCGGCCGCCCTCGCCGTCCTCGCGATCGCGCAGCAGCGATCCGACTCCCCGGAGAGCTTCAAGGGCAAGGCGATGCCCGCCTTCAAGATGACCACCGTCGACGGGAAGACTCTGACCAACGCCTCGCTGAAGGGCAAGGTGGTGCTCCTCGACTTCTGGGCGACCTGGTGTGGACCGTGCAAGATGGCCTCGCTGAGCGTGCAGAAGCTGCACGAGAAGTACGGGAAGAAGGGCCTGGTGGCGATCGGCGCCAACGTGTGGGAGCAGGGCGACTCCAAGAAGAAGGCGGCGGACTACGCCAAGGAGCACAAGTACACCTACACGTTCACCCACAGCAACGACGAGCTCGCCAAGACGCTGAAGATCAACGGGATTCCGACCTTCCTGCTGGTGGACAAGAAGGGCGTGGTCCAAATGGTGCAGGTCGGCTTCGACCCCCAGAGCACCGAGCAAGAGCTGGACAAGGCGATCCAGAAGCTGCTCTAGTTCGCCGATTGGGCAAAGCGCGCGGGGTCGGCGCCAGAGGGGGCCGACCCCGCAACCTTGTGGACGGAGTCAGCGGCGGACGAGCACGGCCCCCGTGGAGAGATCGTAGGACCCGGCGCCTTCTCGGAACCGGAAGCTCACGAACCAAGCGAACGGCTTGCTGGCGCGAGGCTGGGGCACCCTCACGGTCCAAGGCCCCGCGCCCTGGACCGGCGGTCCGGCCGAGGGTCTCCACTGGCTCTCGACGAAACGGTTGTCCTCGGACTCCGCCACCCACACGGTGCACGACTCGGGCTTCGCCCGCGAGATGCGAACGTCCATGGTCTCGGGGCTAAGCTTCCAGTCGATCTGCGGCCATGGACGGCGCAACAGGCAGGACCGTGCGAACGCCGAGATCGTCGCCATCGCCGTCAGCTTGTCGCCGAGGTCGTGGCCTGCGTTCGGGACGAGGATCGCGGACTTGGGGCTGGGAAGCTCCGGCCAGTACAGGGAGAGCGCGTCCACCGCCCAGTAGGCGTCGTTCGCGCCGTTCACGATCAGCACGGGGCTCTTGAGCCTTTGCCGATACGAGTAGGGGTCGACGATCTCGGCGAGCTTTCGGCCCATCGGCGTGTCGAGCATCTGCTGGAGCCCGCGGCGCGTGTAGTCTGCGATCTGCGGGCTGTAGCCGTTCCAGATCTCCTGCTGGTGGCGCATCTGAGCGACCAGGTTGAGGTTGTCGATCACCATCGGGGCGATTCCAGCGACGCGTCGGTCGCCGGAGACGCCGACGAACCACGTGGTCCACCCCCTCTTGCTGGCGCCCGTGACGACGAAGCGGCGGATCGGCCTGCCCTCCTCGTTGGTCGCCTTCTCCAAGAGGTCCATGGCGCGCAGAGCGCTCTTGGCCATCGGGAAGAGCAGGGGCCACGACGCGTCACCGGTGGCGAGATACCGCTCGAACGTGTGGGCGATCAGGTCGTCCTCGTAGCGGCCGTCGATCGGCTGGTTCGGGATGTCGAACAGGATGGCGACGGGAAGCCGGGCATGGTTGGCCAGCTGCCGGGCCAGGCCGAGGTCGGTTGGATTCGGCCGCCCGCCGGTGATCAGCAGGATGCATCCACCCTGGGCGTCGTCCGTGCTCGGTCTGGTGAGGGTCACCGTGTGGCGCCACGGGATGCCCTGCCAGGTATGGCTGGTCATCTCCCAAGCCTTGGAACCGGCGACGTCGGGCAGGGGCTTCCAGCCGAAAGTCTTGTCCTCGCGGTTCAGGTAATCGGAGAGAGCCTGGGGAACGGCGGCGAAAATCGCCACTGGGATTAGGGACAACAGGAGCATCTTGCGAACCTCGGTGTGATAAGATACCGTCTAGGGTTCGAGGCTCTAGGGTAGAGGCTCGATCGCCCATGCGGTAGACTGCGGAATCCCGCGGGTGTCGGAAGCGGTCGCAGGAGGGAAGCTGAAGATGAACGGAATGCGGAAGATGTGCGTCTTGGCCGGCATGGTCGCGATGGCGGCTGTTGGCCGGGCCTACTACTACGACGCCACCATCGGAATCGATCGGGCGCTCACGGGTCCGACGCTGACCGTGCGCTACGCGGGCGCCTATGCGGCCCTCGTGGAGCTGCGCGTGAACGGCAAGAGCCTCGGCACGCGCGCCGTGCCCGCGACTCGGGACTCCGGCGAGATCACGTTCGACCTGGACCTCTCGGTGATCGGCGAAGGCGACAACCAGGTGGAGGTCCGGCTGTACGACAAGTCCGGCAAGATCGTCGGCTCTCGGAAGACGACGGTGACCGCCGCCGACGCCGCGCGCGGCCCCGTGTTCCTCTCCACGCCTCAGCTGGGCGCCACCGTGCAGGGGCCGGTGGAGATCAAGGTTGGCTTCGGCAGGCCGATGCGCAACGTCTACGCCAGCTTCTTTGTGAACAACCAGTTCCGCTCGATGGTCAACACCCCGCCGTACAGCTACCTGTGGGACACGACCCGCGAGATCAACGGTTGGCACGAGCTGGAGGCTTGGGTGGTCGACGAGTCGAGCAACACCTTCAAGACGCGCAAGGTGAAGGTGTTCGTCAACAACCCGGGCGGCCGCACGGACCGGCCCAACGTGACGGAGCCGCAGGTGAAGCCGCAGGTCCAGCCCCCTGTGCAGCCGCAGACCGGCGCCATCGAGCCGCCCGTGCAGGGCTCCGGGGCGAAGCCGAATCCCGTCGCGCAGGCCCAGGCTGCGGGCACGGGCGCAAAGCCGGTTGCCCCCATCGTGAAGCCGACCCAGGACGTGCGTCCGGCGGCGAACCCGATCGCCGGAGGCACCGTCGGCGGTGAAGCCGGCGCCAAGCCGCTCGGTTCGGGCGCCTCGAAGGCCGTCGACCAGGGTGCGGCCCCGAAGGCTCCCTCCACTGTGGGTGTGCCCGTTGGCAACGGCGTTGCCGCCCCGCTCGGTGGCGAGGCCGGCACCAAGCCCGTCGCAGGCGCGACCACGCAGGCGGCCGGTCTCCGGCACATGACTCCGGCCGTCGTGCGGCCTAACGAGGCGCCAAAGCCGGTCGCGACGACGACGAAGGCCGGAGCGGGTCAGGCCGTGCAACAGGTCACGAGCGTCGCCGGCCTGCTGGCCGTGACCAAGGGCACCCGGCTGCCGAACCTTCCGACGTTCCCGATCCTGCTGAACAACCAGTACGTCGAGTTCGACGTGAACCCGCGCGTGACCGGCGGCATCCCGCTGACTCCTTTCCGCCACCTGATCGAGAAGGCCGGCGGCGAGGTGAAGTGGCTCGGGGTGGAGAAGGCCGTGGACGCCAAGGCGGATGGCCGCACGATCTGGCTGCGCATCGGCGAGAAGACGGCGCGCATCAACGACCTGCCCGTCAGCCTGGAGGTGGCGCCGTTCTTGGAGCGCGGGCGGACCATCGTGCCGCTCAGCTTCATCCGCGACTCGCTGAACGTCGAGGTGGAGTACGACCCGTCGACGGGCCACGTCCTGATCACCACGAAGAAGAAGGACTGAAGGGTTCCTTCGTGCGCCACGAGCGGGCCGGATTCGATCGAATCCGGCCCGCTTCGCTCCAGTTTGGGCCCGAGGCTTCCCATAATGGATTCCAGTGTCTGGGAAACCGATCTGGCAACTGGATCCTGAAATCCGGGCCTCTTGGGTGCGCGCGCGGCGCGTGCTGGTCGCGACGATTGGTCCGGACCGGGAGGAGCTGGTCCATTCGGAGCGCGTGGCGGCGCTGTGCGAGCGGGTCGCTCTGAGGATGGGCCTGACCCGCGACGCCTTGCACGACTGTGTGGTCGGCGCCCTGCTGCACGACCTCGGAAAGGTGGTGGTTCCCAGCGACGTCCTGGAGCGGCCCGGGGCGCTGTCGGAACGGGAGTACGAACTCGTGAAGGCCCATCCCTCCGTCGGCGCGGAGATTCTGCGGTCGTTCCCAGATCTGGCGAGGTTCGCCCACGTGGTGGAGCGGCACCACGAGCGGCTGGACGGCTCCGGTTATCCGCTCGGGCTGAGGGGTGAGGCGATCGATCCGGCGAGCAGGATCGTCGCCGTCGCGGACGTGTTCGACGCGGTCACCTCCGCAAGGCCCTACCGAGCCGCGATGCCGCTCAGCCGCGCACTGGCTGTGCTGAGGATCGAGGTGGACCTCGGTCGCTTGGACGCTGAGGTTTTCGCGGAAATCGCCGATATGTTCACTGAGGCGTCCTCGCCGGCGTGGCAACTCGGCTACGACGCAGCATAGGTGGCGAGAAGGTGAAGGATCAGAACTTGGACCTCCGGCGCTACGCGCGCTTCGACCTCTTCGAATACGCGATGGTCGAGTCTCCCAGCCATGGGGAGATGATCCGCGCAGTGGTCGTCGACATCAGCCTGGGCGGCCTGCAGATTCGCTGCCGCGAGCACCTGCCCGTGGGCGAGCAAGTGGGCGTGAAGGTGGGGCAGACAGAGGCCCAGCCGCTGCACCTGAAGGCGGAGGTCCGTTACTGTGTTCCGATCGAGGGGTCGGACATCAACGCCGTAGGGTTGCGCTTCATGGCGACGACGCACGAGGAGCGCCTACAGATCGCCAACTACGTGCACTCGGTGTTCCTGAGGCAAGGCGAGGCGCTCACCTCCTGAGCGCATCCGACGTTCCGACGAGCGGGTAAGGTGGCGGCGGGTCGCCTTGGGCGCCCCCGGAGGCCACCGTGCTCGTGATTCTGCTGCTTGGCGCTTCCATCACCCTTGATCGCCTCTGTGCCGAAGCCTTCGATCTGGCTCGGCTGGCGCGCTTCCCCGAGCCTGCCTTCGCGGCGGCGCAGGCCAGCAGCTTCGATCGTGCCTCCACCGAACCCGGGAAGGAGAGCTGGTTCGCCAACGGCGACGCCGGGCACTTTGTGGACAAGGTGCGGCGGGGGGATCGCACGGAGTTCGTTCTTGCCCGACTCCAAGGGCCGGGGGTCGTGACCCGATTCTGGTCGGCCAACCCGGTCGGCACCCTGCGGATGCGATTCGACGGGGAGGAGGATCCGCGCCTCGAGTGCCGCCTCGCCGACTGGCTGTCCGGCGGCTTCGGTCTTTCGAGAGAGCCTTGGTCGTACCGCTCTGCGGGCGGGTGGAACAGCTATCTGCCGATTCCGTTCTCACGGTCTCTGGAGATCACGGTGGACGACTCCGAGGGCGACCAGGTGCGGTGGCTGTACTACCACGTGGGCTACCGTCGTTACGGTCCCCATGTCGCCGTGGCTTCGCCGACGGCCGACGAGCTGCGCGAGGATCGGGAGGCGTCGATCACCAGCCTGGCCGAGTGCTCCGGGCGCGCCGTGCCCTTGAGGGCGACGGTGGGACCGGGCGAGGCCGTCCGCCTGGCCCAGGCGGGCGGGCCCGCGATCGGACGGGTGCTGGAGCTGAGGGTCGCGCCGGACGACCCGCGGCTGTTGCGGTGGCTCTGGCTGCAGATCCGATTCGACGGCAAGCTGAGGGTGTCGGCGCCGATCGGCGATTTCTTCGTCTCAGGAACCGGAATTCGGCCCTTCCGCACCCTCCCGTTCGAGGCGCATCCCGACGGCACGATGGTCTGTCGGTTCGCGATGCCGTTCCGCAGTCGGGCGGAGGTCGTCGTTCGGAACGCGGGATCGCTCACGGCGCGAATCGAGGGCGCCTGGACCGTGCAGCCGGCCCGCTGGGACCCGCGTTTGATGCACTTCAGCGCGGCTTGGCGCTCTGAACGGCGCTTCACCCGGCCGTTCGCCGACGTGAGGTTCTTGGAGGCTCCTGGGCCGGGCGTGCTCGTGGGCTGCGCGCTGCACGTGGCCAACCCGGTCGCAGAGTGGTGGGGAGAGGGGGATGAGAAGATCTGGATCGACGGCGAGCGCTTCCCGAGCTTCTTCGGGACCGGCACGGAGGACTTCTTCGGGTACGGCTGGGGCTCCATGGACGAATTCGAGCGGCCGTTCCACGCCCAGGTCCGCAACGACCGGTTGGGTGGCCGCGGGCACATCGTGCTGTGCCGATGGTTCGTCGCAGACCCCATCCCTTTCCGAGACCGGATTCGCTTCGACTTGGAGCTGTGGCACTGGGCGGAAACAGCGCTGACCATGGCTCGGACGATCTATTGGTACACCGCTCCGAACTGCCCGGAGGTCGTTCAGTCGAGCCA
>Ga0308419_1000088_pt1 | contig 73788 bp, 52 predicted proteins | sample HotsprSampleMS50_FD_203674 | JGI IMG/M metagenome (GOLD analysis project Ga0308419, IMG submission 203674) | Hot spring phototrophic mat microbial communities from Mushroom Spring, Yellowstone National Park, Wyoming, United States - 20090730_MS50 ... | reverse complement strand
ATCAGACCGGTGTGATGTACCGCTCGCTCCGTTCTGCCCGTCCGGTGGCTCAAGCCATAGGCGACCATCGTGAAGCCAGCCTGTGCTGGTTCCAACTGACTGCTTGCGGGGCCTTTGGAACACGTGCCGAAGTCTTCAGTCTCTCGGTAGGTGGCAGCACCAGCACGCAGAGATACCTAATAAGACGATGACTGGTGCCGACGCTTTAGTTTAGTTCCCCACTGATTGTCAGTACACAAGACATGGCTCTACCCGACGTATTCCAACGCGATCAACCAGAAAAACAGCGCGAGCAAGGCCTGTCTGACCGGGCGCATCGCATTACCACTGGTAAAACTGTTGACAAGTTATCTGTGCATGTGATACTATCTGTACGTATTAAATTGTGTTTATGTAAAATGAACACAAAGAAGCGACTATTACTCTAACGAGATTTCATCTCGGCCAGGGTGCGGGGGGCTGCAGCATCTGCGCACGTTCCGGCTGATGTCGGAGGGGCAAAGCCACGCCGCGCCTTCTTACCCAGAGGATGTCTCGTTGGAGCTATTCTGGATCTACCGTTTGCACAAGAAAAAAGCAGAACAGGGTTACTACCATAGTGTGTATAGAAATTTTTCGTCTGGATGTGGTAGAATGACAGTCAGGGTGTAAACGGTAAAACACCACAGCACGATACAACATAGCGCGAGTAATGAATCAACCATCAGGGTGAACAGGGGTCAATCTACGGTTGCGAGGGTCGTCGAAACATGCTAGAATAGAACGAGTGTTTTTAATTTGCGAGGTTCTGATTGCGAAAGCAGGGCTGTTACTACCCAAAAAAAGAGGCGGGAGTGGCAGTTCGTGCGTCTCTATTTCTCGGTGTTCTCATAAGTGCCACTCTTGGGCTGGGTGGTTGCGCTGAGCCACTCCGAACGGACCGCTCGACTACGCTACAACCCTCACTATTGCTGCCAGGAGATCAAATGGCAGTTGTTAGCCCTACCACTGAAGGAGCAGATGGCCTTCGCTCGACACCAACGGTTCTTCCAATTGCTCTAGCCGAAGCACCCGCTTCCACGGCACCCACCCGTGTGCCTACACCCGCACAGGAGACGCAACTGCTTACCACACGGCTGACAACAACGGTAGTATCTGGTGCAGAGGCTGATCAAGCTCTATCACCAACCATCACCATTGTGCCACCTATGCTGCCGTCGTTCACGCCTGAGCAGCGGTGGCGGATGCAACAGAGAGATCGTACCGTGTTCGAGACACCACAGATCTATGTTGCCCGTTCGCAAAGTAAGCTGTGGTGGTATGACCCGATCAACCAGCAACATGTGCTGCTCGGTACTTTTTCAGGCCGGTTTGTGGCCCAGGCCAGTTTTTATCTTCCTGTGAAGGATAATGCTGAGGCACTGGAAGTGCCATATGAGATAAATCGGCAGTATGGTCTAACTGCACTTTCACCAGCACTGGTTGAACGTATGCATGCTGCCGGATATACAACCTGGGTAGAGACGTATGTGCTGGTTTCGTCAGAAATTGAACCTTTGAATACATCTTGATCCAAAGACTGTCATCGTGCTGTTATGTGGTGTGTTCAGAAACTAACGTCATCGTATGGTTTATTACGACAGGATGATGAGCGAGAATCGGCCATGGAGTTTCATGGGGTATATGCAGTGGGAAATCGTTCAGCATCGTGGAATGATAGCAATCCTACATCTGTTGTGACGAACCAGAGTACCGGCTCAAGCCCGGGTTGAGCGCCGTATAGATGGGCGTCTAGACGCCAGTTGACGTTAGCAATGGGGATAGGATTGGTATATCGATGCCTTCTGTGCTTTCGATCGGAAGAAAGTCTCGTTGAAATAATACCTAGAAGCAGTGCAAGCATGGTTCTAACTGGTGGAACGTGGCTCTTCACTGTACTCAGAAAGGTGGCGCCACATGAGTAGTCGCTATCTCGAAATGGTGCGGGGACAACGTCGTCGGAATGGGGGAGTGCAGTTTACAGCTAAATCCCTGCTGGCTCTGCTGGCGTTCGTTGCAATGCTTGGCTCGGCGGTGTACTGGTGGGGCGTACAAAGTCAGCTCACCGATAATATGGTGATTGCCGGCGCATTCACGGCCATTCTCGTGCTGGCACCTCCAAGCCTGACGTCGTTTCTGATTCCCTGGTCGCCAGGAGGCATGTTGTTGCAAAAAATTAATGCCCGTACCTGGGGCTATACGGTGATCATTGCCGCATCACTCTATTTGATCTACTATTCTTTTGAGATTCAATATAGCTGGTGGGCGGCCCAGCCAACCGTTGCGGATACGGGCCTGATTTTACAACAGGTTATTATTGGTATTATCGGGTTTATACTCATACCCGCACTACTCTGGACGCCAGTAACGACTGATGAACTGGTTGAGCAGGTACGGCAAGCCCATCTGGTCAAACGGTATGAGTTGCAAACACAGGCCGATATTGCAATCCTGCGCAGTACACTCTTGCGGGCCCAGGAAAAGGCGCTGGTGGGCTTTGCTAATTTGACTGTGCATGAGCGGGCTGAATTAGCGGCCGTGATGCAGAGTCTTGTGACCGGGATTGATCAAACACTCAAGGAGATTGGCCAGAGCGTAAAAGTAGTTAGTGGTGCGACGATCCCATTCGAGAGCCTGAGCGATAATGAGGAAATACAGCAATATCTCGATTTTGTCTATGAGAGCCTGACCAACAGTGAGGCGTGGGGCGATAATGGTATGCTGTTGAATGCCGGTCAAGCAGCACAATCACCAGCACTGGAAGGACGTTATACGCAGGAAGCAGTGGATGAGGTGCACCCCAGACGTCTCAGTTCACGGTCTGGTGAGTACCAGCACCCGCAGGATGCCCGCACTAACCGCCAACGCAGTGAAATGGAGGAGATGAGGGCAATGCTGGCACGTGAACGGAACGAACGGTCACGCCCTATCAGTAAAAGCCGTCGGCCTCCTTATAAATAAAAGAAGCTGTAGTTTATGCGAGGATATACGTACAGCACGGATCGACGGTTACCGGAACGCATGCTGCTCGAGCTTGCGGATACTCTGGCCTTACAGATCCATGAATGTCTGGGCACACGGGTATATATGCTGCAACGGAGCGATGTGGTTGAACTGGTTGCGCCATTTATCGACGATTTAACAGTTGAGGATCAGCGCTCGGTTGCCTGGATTGTCTGGCATCTTTTTCAGGATGCCCTCGAACTTGAGATGGAAGATGAGTAGTGTCGTAAGCCATGCAGCGTGTTGGGATTCTCGGTGGTACGTTTGATCCTATTCATTATGGTCATCTGGCTATAGCTGAAGAAGCCCGCTGGGCAGCAGGGTTAACGCGGGTGTATCTGGCACCAGCCGCACATCAGCCGCTCAAGCATGGTCGGCATGCAGCCAGTGCCCAACAGCGCATGCATATGGTGCGCCTGGCATGTGCGAATAATGCTGCGTTCGTGCCGTCTGATTTTGATCTACGTCGGGGATCGCCTTCCTATACAGTGGATACACTACGCACGTTTCAGTTGATGCTGGGAGATGCGGTGGAACTATGGTTTATCCTTGGCTATGATGCACTTATGAGTTTACCGCAATGGTTTGCTGCGCCTCAGATTATCAAACTGGCGAAACTGGCTGCGATTGCCCGCCCTGGTATTGTGCTGAATATGGCTGTGCTTGAGCAGCAACTACCAGGTGTTGTGGCTCAAACGCAGATTATTGATGGGCCACACCTTGATATTTCCAGCACGGCCTTGCGTCAACGTATCGCGGCACACCAGCCGATACGGTACCAGGTACCGGACGCCGTCCTGGAATACATCACCAGGGAACAACTCTATCTCAGTTCATAAGATGAGCATTTGCATCAGGTTAAGCCAGGGTACTGTATCTGGTATAATTTCTGCACAACGCAACTATCCGTTGGCCAGCCTCGTCATATGTTGAGAAAATAATACGGAAACGCATGATTCGCTCATGGAGTTGTATTGATGAAATGCAAAGTGTGTGGGACGTTCATTGAAGATTACGATGCACGGTTCTGTCCAACTTGTGGTGCATATATTGAACCTGATGACAAAACGATAGTGGTACCTGGTGCTTATGCTGAAACATCGAGTGCTGGCAAACCAACAATTATCATGCAAGGCCATTATGACCATCCGTTGCCTACCCATCGGTTGCCCAATGTACCGCAGCCGTATATCCCACCCTATAAACCCGAATCTACCTACCATCCAGTTGCCCCACCCACAAGTGGTGCCGCTACATTGAGTCTGATTCTGGGGATTATTGCCTGGACAGTTCTGCCGATTGTTGGGGCATTAGGAGCGGTAATTGCCGGGCATATTGCCAGGCGTGAAATTCGCACTGCTGGAGGTCAACTCGGTGGTAATGGGCTTGCTATGGCGGGATTGATCCTGGGTTATTTGCAACTCGTGCCTCTCGTCATAGGTGTATGTTTGTTCATATTGTTTATGATGGCAGTGATCTTTATCGTATAATACCCGTTTAGAGCAGTACGGACTGATCCGTCACCTTGAGAAAAATATCTTCCAGATCGTTGACCTGGCTGGCAAAGTGAGTGACAGCCGCGCCACCGGTGACGAGTCGTGCCAGCAGATCGCTAACGCTATGCCCATCACCTGCATAATCAATGTGCAACATGGGTGGCAATGCATCAGGTAAAACACGCACATCAAGGACTCCCGGCATATCGCGCACAAGTGCTGCCGCCGCTTCCAGATCGTTCAGGACGTGGACTTCAAAGACATGGTGGGCCTGCAATGAACGCATGATCGATGCAACATCACCTGATGCCAATAATCGTCCCCGTTCAATAATGCCAATATGGGTACACATTTCAGCCAGTTCGGTCAGAATATGGGAACTGATCATAATCGTTTTGTTGAGTGTACGCAGTTCCCTGAGTAACTCGCGGAGTTCAACACGAGCACGAGGGTCAAGTCCGCTAGCGGGTTCATCGAGAATCAACAGGGCTGGATCATGTACCATCGTCCGTGCCAGGCTGAGCCGTTGCTTCATCCCCCGTGATAACTCCATGACATACGCATCGCGTTTGTGGCTCAAATCGACCAGTTCCAGCAACTCGTTGATCAGTGTAGGACGTCGATTGGCCGGTACATTGTAGGCCGCTGCAAAAAAATCCAGGTATTCCCAGGCTCGCATGTTATCATACACCCCAAAGAAATCGGGCATAAACCCGACTACTCGCCGTACGGCCCGTGGGTCTCTGGTCACGGCATATCCGGCGACCCACGCCTGACCTGCGCCAGGTGCCAGCAGGGTCGTCAGAATGCGCATCGTTGTGGTTTTACCTGCACCATTTGGCCCGATAAAGCCATAGACGGCACCCGAAGGTATGCTGAGATTCAGGTTTTCCAGGGCAATCGTATTGCCATATTTGTGGGTGAGGGCCTGTGTTTCAACGAGATTTGTCATTGTTTGTTATCCGATCTCTGTGTTGCATACAGAAAACCCCTCTATCAAGGTAACCGTTCAGGTGGCCCCTGCGCCCTGGCTGGCGCAGGGGCCTGTAGCCTCCGCAAAACCGTTGTTTCGGCCTGTTCAAGACAGGCCGAAACGAGGAGCCTCGCGGAGAGGTAACCTCCCTCCTGACCACCCCACCTGAACGATTACCAATCAGTTTACATAACATGGTTTGCGCAACAGGTTATTTGACCGACCAGGCTGAGAGCCTATACTCGAATATATGAGCGGCTTGCTATATTATGGTGCTATATATCGAGGCGAATCATATACAATGTCAATCCCTGCTGACTGGCATGGTGGCCATTGACGTGCAGATCGATCAGGGGTTGTTCACTCCAGACCAGTACGTAGACACCGTTTGGGTCAGGTACTGTTTCATTTATACCAAAACCACGTTGTTGAGACTGAAACAACATGTTAATCATCTGCTGACGATTAAAAAAGTCCTCGGACGAATCCGCAACATTGTCCAATCCATCAGGGTTACCACGTACCAGGCGCACGGTTTTTTGTGCACCTGGTTGCAAGCTATCAAGTTGCTGTATCGTAGAACCATAAACAAGTAGCGCATCATTCAATGGTTCGTTGCCGATATTCTCAATTGTGCCTATGACTTCGCCTTGCTGTACATCCAGATCACTCCGTATCTGGAAGGGCACATTGACGACCTGCTCTGCAATCAGCGTGCGTAACGCCGAAACATCGACCAGCATATCGTGTATGGTCGTGTGTGTATCCGACCACGTTACGGCGATGCTCTGGTTTTGCTCTGCGAAAAGATTTTCACGGCTGATGAGTACCTCCTGCGGGAAGCTGAGGGTATAGCTGGCACGATGCGGCGAGTAGATACCGACAAATGCAGCAGCCTGCCCTTGTACCTGCTGCTCAAAGCTCTGGACAACAGCAACCTGCATCGCTTGATAGCGGGTGCCACGTATCAGGACACTCACGCCATAGGTACCAGCTACAAACAACAGCACAATCAGGGGAATACTGCCCCAGGCCCATTCTGCTCGCTGTAAACGGCGCAGAACCAGAAAATTGACCGGGCCAATCAGCACGATATATATACCAATAAATAGCACGAGGATACCAAACGATGGTAATTGTAACACCTGGAGCTGCAACACGTCGCGCAGTAAACTCGTCCATTGCAGGCGATGATTGAGCGCTGGATCAAAGCGCGGCTTAAACTGCAAAATCCGATTCCACAAGACTGGCTCGCCTGGCCAGGCACGCAATGTACTCAGGTCAAATGCACTAACAATGATCTTTCCGGCACCAGCAGGTCGGGTAATGATCAATCCATCTTGATCCAATGCCTGCGCTCCTGGTTTCAGGTCAAAGCGACTCAACGTCGTGCTGGAAGGTATGGTCTGGCGATGCCGATTATTACGCACCAGCTCCTGGAGTGCCGTTAATGGCGCATCGCCAACCAGACCCTGCACCGTCACCGGCGATAGAGCTGCAAATGGTGTGATTGTCCCTTCTGCATGCGCTCCACCGCTCAACACCAGTTGCCCCCCCATGTAGACCCATTGCTCGAGAGCGGTTATTTGCATAGGCCTGAAATCGGTCGGCTTGCTGTCGTGAACAAAGAGGGTATCAATACTCGCCAGCACCAGTGCATTTTCGGGCAGGTACTCAGGTGTCAGACGCAGGATCGTCGTTCCCTCTGCCTGTCCAGGTTGGAGCGTGGTCAGGCTGTTGAGTAACGTCGTATCACGACTAATAACCCCCACCACAAACTGTGACCAATCTATCGGTTCTAGCCTGACGGTCTGTTGCTTGACCACCCTGCGACCATTGAGCAGACGTACCTCAGCCGATCGATCCCAATTTGTTGAGTAGGCATAGAAGGTCAGACGCTTTTGCGCACCACGGGGCAAATCAATGGCACGCTGAAAGGCATACACGTGGCGGTTAGGGTGCTGTGGATAGTGCCACTCTACTATACCGCGAATATCCGGCCCCTCATTGCTGATAATTACGTGGATCGGAAACCAGTGCCCGACACGGTACATGCCATCAAAGCCCGCTGTGACCTGTAATTGTACTGCATCCTGGTTCTGGGCAGGTACTGGCGTTGCTTGTGCCAGAGCAGTTAAGGGAGGACGCGACAGAAAACTCAGTACAATCAGTGTCCCCAGGATGGCCCGGGAGCGATCAATCAAAAACTGCATGCGTCACCTGTGAAATATGAACGAACGTTAGTACTCCAACGAGACTTCATCGTGGCCGGGGTGCGGGGGCCGATCGAGAGGAGCGAGAAGCGAGAGGAGAGAACCCTCTATTCTCACCCCTCTCTCCTCTTCCATTACTTCTCACCAGCGCCGAGCCTTCCTCTCCAGGGGATGTCTCGTTGGAGTATAAGAACGAGTTGTCCTTTCTTTAGGACGATTGAAATCCAACATTCGTTGCAAGAGGTATGAGGAATAGAGCGCTTACCACGAATGCCTGTTTCAGGGTAGACCTACCTATCGATTTGTTGCTGTTGCAGATGGTTATAGAATGCTGTCAGCAGCATAATGGTGTCGTTTAATGATCGTTCTTTTTCACCACGTTTAAACTCGGCGCGATACTGATTAATCAGAAACACGACCTCATTAGGATTAGGAACGCCATGAAATGTAAATTTACTATCGCCCTTCCCCCCGGCCGTCTCCAATTCGACATTGCCATAGCCGATGAGTCGCCCGATAAAGGAGGTCTTAAGTTGCACGTTTTGCAGAGACCCCAGTCCTGCTGAGCGCCGGTCTTCCGGGCCAAAGGGGATCTTTTGTACATCGATCACCTGCGCTGGAGTTAAAATATACAGGTCATTGCGATAGTCTTCAAAAACCCAGGCAAACCAGATTACAAAGCCAATAATCCCCGAAAGCAAGATAACCCAGAACCAGCCACCGGGCACTGCTTCCATGTTGACACCTACCCACAGGATGACCAGCAACAGCAAGAACGCACTGACCGGACGGGTAAGCGCCGCCAGGGCAAAGATCCAGTGCGGACGCCAGGTGATCGTCCCGTCTGCCTTCTGTTCTGGATTCTCCAGGAAGATCTGCCCCAGCAAGCTGTTCAAAGCGGAACGGGATGCCGGTCTGGGGGGTGAGGGCGCTGGTTGCGCAGCAGTTTTTAAGATTTTCGTCTTAATGATATTGTCAAAATCTTCTTTGCTACGATTGGCCTGAAGTTTTTTGACTTCACCCATAATCTGGCGTTGCATTTCAGCCGGATTATGAGCGGTCTTAAAGACAATATCCTTGCGAAAACTCGCCGACTGCACAATAATTGTGCCAAATTTCAGATGATGTTGGATGTATCCCAGTAATGTCTTCTCACCTGTCCGTACCTGTACATTCTGGATATCGTCAATCGTGATTTGATCTTGCACCCGCCGCACAAATAATTTTTCATCATCATAAATGACGCGGTGGTCGGTCAATATCAAAAAATCGTTCAGCCAGTCAAAGATAACATAGATCACCCATAGCAGACAGGCACACATGATGCCTAGCAACAATGTATTAAACGTATCAAAAGCCTGATTGGCATTCCCTGTCACATAAAAAAGCCGCCCACCTTGATAGCGAAAGTAAAATAATGCACCGAGTAATGCGGCCAGTCCGATCAGTGCCTGACGGGTCTTCCGTTTATTAGACATAATGAAGGGTAATAAAAGCCAGACCACAACAATAGCAACGATCAAAAAAAGAAGAAATCGGTTAAACAGATCAACTTCACCGACTATCCCCACGTCCAGTTCAAAAAAATCACCCCCGATTGCCCGATAATAGGCCAGAGCCGCGACCATGCACGCCAGGCCGAGTGGCAGTAACAAATCACGCAAGAGCATCACCCAGTGATGCCGGCAGATGTAGATGGATTTCTCAATGAGCTGGTGCTGATTATCGGTAATACCAATCTCATTGATAATATCCTGAGGGGTGCGATACACGAGGCGCTTGATGGATGACCAGGCTGACTTACGTTCACCTTCAACGGCACGTGCTGCCGAATGACTGTTCCGTGACTGAGATTCAGGTGTAACCCCATCTGTTGCCATATCTTTGCCTCCAGGTATCTATTACTATGATTGATGATTGCTTACACCACTGGAATGGAAGGCGATAACAGCGTGTATGGATCTCAAGCTGGCGCGCCAGGCAGCGATAACGTCGTCTCCTATCCGTTGTGAAGCGCCAGAGTTCCGGCTTTCGCCGGGGGCTTGCGCTGTCCTGGCAAAAGCCGGGACTCCAATGAGTCATCAGAATAGGCTTGCTATAGCGCATCGAACAGGGCCAGAATGTAGGTAACTTCTTCCTCGGGTGTGAACTTGTCTGAACATAGCACAATTGCGTCCGTAGCAGGTTGCATAATATGCTGATCCAGTTCATCGCGGCGGGCCATATCCGCACAGACCTGCTCCAGGCTCAACGGGCTACCACGCTGCAGCAATTGTGCCAGACGACGCTGTGCGCGAGTTTCGAGCGAGGCGTGCAAATAAATTTTGAGCGGCGCATCAGGCATAACAACAGTGCCAATATCGCGGCCAACCATCACCACCTGCCCCTGTTGCCCAATGATGCGCTGTTGGCGACGTAACTCGGTGCGTACCCCGGGATAACTCGACACCAGCGAGACAGTGCTATCCACAGCAGGATCTCGTATCAACCAGGTGACATCGGTTCCGTTCAGCAGCACAGTAGATTGGCGTCCATCGGTGTGGGTCGAAGCAGTTATGTCAATGTGTAGCGAGCGGGCCGTATGTTCCAGAAGTGTCGCATCATTGAGGTCAAGGCTTTGTTCTAGTGCGGCCCACGTGAGCGCACGATACATGATGCCGGTATCAAAGTAGAGATAACCAAGACGCCGAGCCAGTAGCTCACCTAACGTACTTTTGCCTGAACCCGCCGGGCCATCGATGGTAATGGTTGCTGGTTGTTTCATATGGATTTCAGCATCATGCAGAAACAGATGGTTCTTGACTATGCCTGCTACGTATACGTTATTGTAGCATGGGCAATAGACAGCGGCAAATAGGGAGCAAATCCACCGTCAACGGCGCAGCAATTGTAAAATATCATCTTCTTCGTGCCGGAGAGCCTGTTGCGACTTGGCTGTATCAGGGGGGAGAGTCTGGGATCTGGACGTTGGAGTTTCAGGTAAAACGATAGCTGGTGTATCTCGCGTAGCAGAGACAGGCGTTGCAACTTGCGCCAATAATCGATCGAGAATACCGACTTTTGGAGCCGATGATTGTTTGGATGATTGATCAGGTTGTTTCTTTTGAGTCGGGTTTACCGTAGATCGTCTGAGATCACGCAACTCGATCAGGTTATCTTGACCCATTTGAGCAACAGCTTCACACACTTCGATCGGTTCAACATTTAACAGGTCAATAATCTGTTGAATCGAGCGCTGGTTATTAACACTGGTAAAGATCGACCAGTGGTCGGGGCTAATGCTATAGCGGGCACGCTCTGGCTCACAGATCAAGTATGGCACCAGCGCCAGATCTGGTACATAGGGCCGCACACGCCGCCAGCGGGCCGCCAAATGTTCGGCATGTTCAACCATATCCAGGGGATCGGTCAACAGGGTTTCTTCATCGCTGAGTACATCATCTATAAAGGCAAATGTCCCCTCAGTCTGCTCAAAAAGTGCCACGACGGCGTCCATACCAACACTATCACCAGCTATGGCATGATATGGATGCCCATCGCGGAAAAAAATTTGCCCTCGTTGCTGTGGACCAAAGATGTTTAATACGCCAGAGACAGAGCTATAGAGCGTCATCTCGATCAACTCACGCAACGGGAACATGTTGAGTGAGCCTTCCAGCTTCACGTTGTTACCCCCGCCTGTTCATTGGTACGTTCTATGATATCGTATCATAATGCTTCTGTAAGCACAACATGACTCTGGTACTTATATAGCCTAGTTACTGTCGTAGAGGAAGAGACCGGTTGTTATAGCAACCGTGGCGACCCGGTGTCAGCCGGGACAGGGCGTTATCTGGCTGATGCGGGCACTCCAGTCAAGCTCTCTGATCTCCTTGACCGACCGGGTTCGCTCGGCTACCACTGCCGCTCTTGCTGGGAGCAGTCATTCCAGGATGGCTATAGCTGCACGTATGCGCTCCAGACTGCGCTGCTGGCCCAGTGCGGCCAGGGTCGCAAACAGCGGTGGTGCAACGGTGCGCCCGGTAATGGCCACGCGAATGGCGCTAAAGAGTTGGCCAGGTGTTAACCCTAACTCCGCAATCAGTGCCCGGAGCGTCTGTTCAAGCGTTGTCACACTCCAGTCGGCAAGCGGAGTCAGGCGCTCAATAGTGGCATGCAATGCTGCCGCAGTGGTGTTGCTGTCCATCTTTTTGGGAATAAGCTGAGTCGGATCAGGTATGTTGACATCACGGAAAAAGAAATCCAGGAGATCGGGTGCTTCGCCCAGTTCTTCCAGGCGCTCATGAATCAAGGGTACCAGTTGCTCTACATAAGTTCGCTCGGCTGGTGTGAGCGGAGTGCTGACCAGTTCGGCTTGCTGTAAAAAGGGTAGAATGCGCTCCGCGAGTTCTGGTGCTGAGAGTTTACGGATATAAATGCCGTTCATATCTTTGAGTTTCTCTGGATTCCAGCGTGCGGGAGAGGGCTGCACCCGCTCGATGCTAAAGCGTGCGATAATCTCGTCACGGGTCATAATTTCGGTATGATCGTCATAGCTCCAGCCTTGCAACGCCAGATAGTTGAACATTGCCTCAGGCAAATATCCGCGTTCCCAGAAGCGGTTGGTCGCCACATCATCTTTGCGCTTTGAGAGTTTACCCCGACCGTCCTGGCGCAAAATGTTGGGCACATGCGCAAAGATGGGTGCTGTCCATCCCAGGGCGGCGTAGAGCAGCACATGGTAGGGCGTACTCGGTACCCACTCCTCACCGCGAATGACGTGACTGATCTGCATCAGGTGATCGTCAATCAGGTGCGCCAGATGATAGACCGGCATCCCGGTTGATTTGAGCAGCACGATATCATAGAGATCGGCATTATTCACATTGATTTGCTCGCCACCACGTACGACATCCTGAAAGCTCGTCACGCCTTCGAGGGGAACTTTGAGCCGCACCGTATACGGTAAGCCCTGCGCTTCAGCGGCGGCAACCTGCTCTGGCGTCCAGTCACGTTCGGGGCCACGGAAGCGGAAGCTTTTTAGACCACGTGCCATAGCTTCGGCGCGCATACGTTCCAACTCTTCGTTGCTTACAAATGATTTATAGGCATGGCCCTGAGCCAGCAACTGGTCGACGTACTGGCGATAGATACCTAGCGCGTGGCGTTCGGATTGCACATAGGGCGCATACGGGCCACCCTGATCTGGTCCCTCATCCCAGTCGATGCCAACCCAGCGGAGCGAAGCCAGCACGTCAGCGGTAGCATCAGCCACATAGCGTTTCTCATCGGTATCCTCAATCCGTAGGATAAAGCTGCCGCCATAGTGCCGGGCAAACAGCCAGTTAAACAGGGCGGTGCGCACACCACCAATATGCAAAAAGCCAGTGGGGCTGGGTGCAAAACGCACCCGGATCGGGGTGGTCATTGCGATCATTCTCCCTCTACACTATCTCGGTTACGATTATACGGATGGCACTGACTGCTGATCATGAATTGTTTCGAGCAGCGCAACTGCCTCTTCAATGTTCGTGACAACATGGTACAATCTGGTATGTTCTACCGGTACATAGCCGTGGGCCACGGCATGATCAAAGAGTGCCAGCAGCGGATCATAGTAGCTATTCAGGTTCACCAGAATAATAGGCTTGTTGTGATAGCCCAGTTGTCGCAGGGTCAAAGTTTCAATCAGTTCCTCCAGCGTGCCGAAGCCGCCCGGCAGGGCCATAAAGACGTCAGCATACTGTTCCATGAGTGCTTTTCGTTGACGGAGGGTTTGGGTAACAATCAGTTCGCTACATTCAACCAGCCCCACTTCACGATCCAGCAGCGCCTGTGGAATAATACCGATCACCTCGCCATTATGCGCCAGGGCGCTGTCAGCTAGAGCTCCCATTAATCCGATGCTGCCTCCACCATAAACCAGGCGCCATCCATGATCTGCCAGGACGCTGCCCAGAACACGGGCGGCGTTAACATAGGATGGATCGTTGCCTGTGCGTGACCCACAATATATACAGATTGTGAATGACATAGTGTACCTCGTGTATAATGGTTTTACCAACATGTCAACAACTGTCGCCCTCAGGCGACAGCTTGCCTGCATCGCTCGCAACGGGCGACTGGGCTTACGGGCCGGTTGACAGCGGCCCACTGAGCCGGAGCGCAGTAGAGCGAAGGCGGATGTTCACGGCAGCATGCATATCTGCGTGGGCTTCGTGCCCCCAGTGAGGACACCTAAAGGCATGGCGCTTTCTGATGCTACGCAACCCATAACGCGAGCAATCCTGGCTGGTGTAGGCGGGGTTGACATCCTCCACCAGCAGCCCGTGCCGTTCCGCAGTGTTCGTCACACTCTGGCGCATCAGACGGCGCTGCCACTGGCTCAAGCGGCGACGGATGCCCTTCCGTACGTGCAGCTTCCTGGACGTCTGCGGCAGCGTCAACCGCTTGAACACCAGTACCGAGTCGGCGGGTGCCCACGTTACCAACCTGGCGGCGGTCTGCTGGCAGAAAGTGCGTGTGCGGTTGCGCTGCTTGCGACCAGGCCGTTTCAGCGGGCATCGCAGCGAGCGCGTGTCCTGCCTCTGTGCCTTGCGGGTCGCAAGCTGTTCTTGGAGACGGCGGCGGGTTCTGCGGGTGCGGATGTTTCGCACCTTGGAGTCCCGCCCACTGACAAAGAGGGGATTGCCATCGGGATCGACGGCAACCAGGGCGTTGGTCTCAGTCAGAACGATACCGACAGGATGCACACCCTGTGGATCGGGAACACGGAGGGTGACGACCACGCGACTGAGCAAGCGCCCGTCGCGCTCGATCATGGTCATATTGTCGATCTCGACGGCTTCAGCCAGCGTTGCCTTGAAGGTGTCCGTCACCGTGTAGGCGATGCGCTTGCGTCCTGCCACCGTCCAGATCGGCAGCGTACCATCATCACAGAAGCAAGCATCCCGCCCGCGCGTGCCAACCAGAAACGGCGCCACAGGTCGCTTGAACTCGAACGGACGCTGCGCGGGCTTCTTGTTCGCTTGGGCTCCGGCAACGATCCGGATGGCCGTACAGGTCATTTGACTGCTGATCGTGCCCTTGACGTCCTCGTACACCGCCCGATGCAGCGCCAGCGCCGACAGCGGTTTGCCGTCGTTGTGACACGTGTGAGAGATGCGCTGTTGAATGCCCTGAAACTCTGCCAGCGTTGCGCGCAGATCCGGGTCATCGGCAATGCGTATCGTGAGTGTGCGCTGGACGTCCATGTGTTCTATTGTATTACAGAGAGCGCCACGAAGCAAGTCGAAGCGGTCAACGTTGTGGTATTGACCGCATTCCTCCGCCTGAAGTCGGTGATTCCCTGCGGAGGTTTGTATGGATTGTGACACCTTGTTCCCCTTTATGTATGACACGCGGTACGCGGTGGGAAGCTCAAATAGTCCGTTCACCTTCGGCAGAGCGGCACCTTGCAGAGTTGGAATGTTCGAACATTCGGACACTTCGCGGCTGCCGCAGGCAAACACGACGTTGTATTTGAGTAACTGCGTACCGCGTGTATATTATGATGTGCGGTACATGCATGATGGAGGGTCGCTCCTATGAATGAACAGGCGCAGGGGCTGGCAATGCTTGTCAAAGACTTCTTGAGCGATTATTTTACGTTTTATCCAACCAGAGCCAGCAATCTGGGTTTGCATGCCTATGATGGTCGGGTTATGGATCTGTCGGCGAATGCAATTGCTACCTATGTGAACCGCTTGCAGGTCTATCGACAGCGGCTGGCGGCGATTGATGCTGCTCGACTGGAGGATATGGCCGCATTTGATTACCAACTTTTGCACTGGCAGATTGAGCGTGAGTTGTGGCGCTGGCTGGAAGAGCGCGAGTACCAGCGTAACCCGATGATCTACGCCGATAATGCGATGGTTGACAACTATGTGAAACGCAACTATGCACCGCTGGAGGTGCGTGTTGTGGCCCTGATACGCCACTTGCAGCAGATACCGGCGGCGATGCAGGTCGCTCGTCAGAATCTGCGACCGCAGCTTCCCCGCATTTTTATTGAGGAATCATTGACGATCTTTACTGGTCTGATCGTGTTTTTGACGAGAGACCTGGCTCAAGCTTGCCAACCACTGCGCGATCCTATGCTGGAACAAGAGTTATGGACAGCACGTGATGCTGCGGTGATAGCGTTGCAAGACTTTCACGGTTATTTGCGGGATGCCTGTCTCCCCATGGCAACGGATGCTTTTGCGATAGGGGCGCAGCAGTTTGCAGCTATGCTCCACTATAATGAAAAAATAGATCTCTCGCTTGATCAGTTGCTGGCAATAGGTGAGCGTGATCTGGCCCGGAATCAAGAGGCTATACGTGAGGTAGCGGCACAGATCGATCCAACACTAACGATTCAGCAGCATATGCATATCCAGGGGCGTAAGCACCCATCTGCGGATCAGCTGATCACCGAGACCAGGACATTGCTGGAGGATCTACGAACCTTTGTCGTCGAGCGTGATCTCGTCTCTATCCCTTCAACGGTGCGTTGCCGCGTGGAAGAGACGCCCCCTTTTGCGCGCTGGGCGTTTGCGATGATGGATACGGCCGGGCCATTCGAGACGGTGGCGACCGAGTCATTTTATTATATCACCCTCCCTGAGCCGCACTGGTCACCAGAGGATATTGAAGGTTGGCTCACCAGGTTTGATTACGGCACGCTGGTGGCGGTATCGATCCACGAAGCCTATCCGGGGCACTATGTGCATTTCTTACATCTGCGACATGCGCCCACTACTCTGGCAAAAGTCTGTACCGCCTATTCACATATTGAAAGCTGGGCACACTATGTGGAGCAGATGATGCTAGAGGAGGGGTATGGTGCGGGCGATCTAACGTTGCGTCTGACCCAACTGACTGAGGCCCTGACGCGCAACTGTCGCTATATCTGTGCGATCAAGATGCATACGCAGGGTATGACGGTTGATGCAGCTACCCGCTATTTTATGCAGCATGCGTATATGGATGAGGTGACGGCGCGGCAGGAAGCGCGGCGCGGCGCCTATGATCCGGGCTATATCAACTACACCCTCGGTAAGCTTTTGCTGCTCAAATTACGGAGCGATTACCAGATCTGCCATGGCCCTCATGTTACGCTGAAGCAGTTTCACGATGCCTATATTCGCTATGGTGCGCCACCTATTCCTCTCTTACGCACAGTGTTGCTCCCCAATGATGATCAGGTATTGATCTGATTATGCTGCTCTAGGAAGGCTCATAGTCGTAGACACGTCGCACATCAGGCTCCAGGCTACACGCCAATGTGCTATAATCTTCCCACGCAGACAGACGGGGAGAGCCGCGTATGTCCAGTTATGTACAGCCGGTCCTGTTTGGGGAATTCTCGGTGATCGCGCGTCCTTTTCTCAAATGGGCTGGCGGTAAAGGCCAGTTATTGCCCGAACTAACCCGGCGCTTACCCGCATCCTTTCACCGCTATCATGAGCCATTTGTTGGTGGGGGAGCGCTCTTTTTTCATCTGGCCAATAATGGTTGTCTGAAAGCAGGTGCAGTCTTGAGTGACTCCAATGAGGAGTTGATCCACTGCTATCTGGTGGTGCGTGATGATGTGGAGGCGCTGATTGATGCGTTGTATGTCCATGCGCCCCATTTTCATGATCCGGAGTATTTTCGTGAGATCCGTAGTTGGGATCGGCACCCTGATTTTGCGCAACGTGATCCGGTGGAGAAGGCGGCACGGACAATTTTTCTGAATCGTACCTGTTATAACGGGCTGTATCGTGTCAACAAGAAGGGCCAGTTTAACGCTCCATTTGGATACTACAAGAACCCGTTGATTTGTGATCCGGTCAATTTACGTGCGGTCAGTGCCGCGTTGCATCAGACCGAGATTTATCACGGTGATTTTGCGGGAGTGTTAAACCGGGCCAGAGCAGGCGACCTGGTGTATTTTGATCCACCCTATGATCCGGTGAGTGTGACTGCCTCCTTTACGCACTACACTGGTCAGGATTTTGATGTTGATGAGCAGCGGCGGCTCGTTGCGGTGTTTGATCAACTGGTGGAACAGGGGTGTTACGTCATGTTGAGCAATTCGCATACCAGTCTCACCCGTACCCTCTACCAGCACGTGCTGGTCAAAGATATTGTCTATGCCAGCCGGAAGATTAACTGTGATGGTAAGAAGCGAGGGTATGTGGAGGAGTTAATAGTGTGTAGTTATACCAATCAGTATGTGGCGATGAATGGGGGTACACGCTGAAACCCGAGAATCCATGAGTTGTGTCGGGCTATATCGTTAATCTCGCAGATGAAGATGCCCTGCGGCGCTATGTCGAATTTGGGGTGTATGGCACGCTGATAAAGCGCCCGGATTACCCGTCGTGGAGTGTGGCCGCGGAACTCACGCTGGCAGATTATCTGACGATGCGACCAGGGGATCTCATCTTTTTTTTTCGTGAGCGCACGATTTACGGCGTCGGGCGCCTGGTAGCGATGCAGCGTGGAGGTTCCACCGCAGCACTGGCAAATTATCCCGGCGCGTCATTTCCCCATGCGCATCCGCCCGATGATCGTACCATCTTGCTCTATCGTCAGCGTCGTGAAGAAGATATGCGCTGGGTGGTGTTCTTTCGGCCTGATCCGGTTTTTTTCACGCATGGCCTGGATATGGATGAGGTGCTACAAGGAGACATGCGTAATGTGGTGCGTGGCTTGCGCGTCTTTGAGAAACGGAGCTTTATTCAAGTTGAGGATGACGAGGCGCAAGTGATGGTCGATCTACTCCTCCGTCGCAATGCAGATGCGGTGGCGGATTTACAACATGCGAAGGCGCATGTCTTTCCAGATCAATCGGCTTTTTATCATGCGCAGGTGAGCGCACGCAATGCGGAGTTGGGCGCGTATCGGATTGATATTGATACGCTGTTAGCGCATTATGTTCGTGATGGCAGTGTCGCGCACGAAGCTCTGCTACAGGCCTGGCTTGCCCATGCCCTGACGGTACAGGCACCCGGCGTGACGGCGATCTTTGGTACGTGGGATTACGTGGCCAATCAGGTCTCGGCTTCGCCCCAGAAACCCGTGATGTATATGGATCGGATTGATCTGTTTGGGTATACCACCCGGCGACTCTCTGCCAGTTTTCCCCCAACCATTATGCGTTATAAGGCGATAGAGCTGAAGAAAGATCTCATTAGTGATGTGAATGTGATTAACCAGATGCTCAAATATGTCGACTGGCTGGCGCATACCCGTGCTGGTGGTGATTATAGTATGGTTGATGCTTACCTGGTTGCCAGTGGCTATACGCCTGAAGTGGTAGACTATGCCTGCAGTGTTGGGATGCGCGACTATATTACACCCTATCGTCCCTACCAGAAACAACAATGGTCACAACTAACGTTAGTTCGCTACATTCCCACCGGTAGCATACCGGCGGTGCGCCTGGAGCTGGCACCCCTTACGCGCATGCGCCGTTTTTTTTAGCCGAATCTGGTATAACACATGGTTCAGGATATTGGTAAAAATCTTATACATATGGTCATGAGCTTACTGGTGATCAAGACGTGGTTTGAGACGTTTCAACGGTTTGCGTTCTCTCGTCTGTGATGGGGGTGACTCGCTAGATTGTTCAGCGCAACAGTTGCGATCAGCAAGGAGTGGCCTGATGATCGCCTGGATATCTTCTTCCGAAACCGGTTTGGAGAGAAAGTCGGTGGCACCCATTGTGCGGGCAAAAACCGCAACGTCGGGCTGCGTAGACATCATCACGATCGGTGGTAAGAGGATACCAGTCGATCGCGAGCGCTGGCGCAAATGACGCACAACATCACCGCCATTGAGGGTCTTCAGGTTATAGTCAACAACTATCAGATCAAATGGAGTGTGGCGCGTCAGGCTGAGCGCCGCTGTACCATCTGATACCGCGGTAATCCGCACTCCAGGAAAACATATATCAAGCAGCGTACAAAAGGCTTCACGGTAGAGACGGTTATCTTCGACAACGAGTATGTGGGCGGAGATGCTGGCATCCATAGTCATCACCTTGTTCCTTGAAATACTGATGGTACTACAACGAGATAACCCCTGGGTAGGGCAGCACGGCGCGGCTTTACTCCTCCAAAATCACAAGTGAACGCGCGCAGGGGTCGCAGGCTTCCACACCCCGGCCGAGATGGAGTATCGTTGGAGTAACTGTAGTAGTATTCTACTACAGTAAACGCAAAAATCTACTATGAACCACTGTATATCTGGTAACAATTTTGTCATTTTCGTGATTCAACAAAAAGATCGGGTATTATCATGCGTATTTTAATGATTTTATTACCATTTCACCGCAAATGATAATCGTTCAGGTGGGGTGGTCAGGAGGAACGTTGCCCCTCCGGCATACTCCTCGTTTCGGCCCGTTCAAAACGGGCCGAAACAACGGTTTTGCAGGAACCACTGGCCCCTGCGCCAGCCGGGGCACAGGGGCCACCTGTTACGTGAAATGTATCATAATCCTATAACAATGGTGCAGCACAGTCCAGCCGGGACGAAGCAATGCCCGAGCTGACCTGATTTGTCCAGCTTTAACGGTTAGACATAGTTCAAAGCCCATTCGTAGGAGTCGAAAGGCGTGCCTGCGTTGGTACACAGTGTCCAGGGGATTTGAACTATGCTTATAAGGATGTTTCATGCGACGTTTATGGGTGAGTATACTGAGTATATTTCTGGTTGCGTGTGGTACCAACAAAGATCCGCCCGCTCCAACGATCATTGCGCCCGCTCACCAATTACCAGCGGCGACCGCAGCAGCAGTGCGCACTCCGTCACCCGTTAGCTCGTTAACGGCTACGGCAGAACCGATGTTAGATGCTACTTTACACGCCATTGCACTGGCTGACTTGCGGGAGTTGACGATAGCGCTGGAGCTGATTGCTGATGGCTTTACCCGGCCGCTCTATGTTACCGGGGCTGGTGATGGCAGTGGTCGGTTATTTGTGGTTGAACAACCCGGCACGATCTGGATTGTGCGTAACGGTCAGCGTCTGGAAGAACCGTTCCTGGATATTGTTGCTCAGGTGGGATCTCAGGCCAATGAGCAAGGGTTATTGAGTATTGCTTTCTCGCCCGATTATGCACGTGATGGGCAATTCTTTATCAACTATACCGATCGCGAGGGTGATACTGTTGTCGCTCGCTATCAGGTTGCGGATGATCCTGATCAGGCAGATGTTAACAGTGCCAGGACGATCCTGATGATCGAGCAACCAGCGGCTAATCACAACGGTGGGTTACTCAAGTTTGGGCCAGATGGCTACCTCTATATTGGCACTGGCGATGGCGGTCGTGCCGGTGATCCCTGGAACAATGCGCAGAATCGGGGTGTTTTGCTGGGTAAGCTTCTGCGCATTGATGTTATGAATGTCGCAGACGACCAACTGTATGCCATTCCCGCTGACAACCCGTTGATCGACGAACCAGATATGCGCCCGGAGATCTGGGCATGGGGGTTGCGCAACCCGTGGCGTTTTGCCTTTGACCGTGTAACCGACGATCTCTATATTGCCGATGTGGGGCAGAATCAGTATGAGGAAGTGCATATTCAGCCTGCCGGTAGTGCAGGCGGTGCGAATTATGGCTGGAATATCATGGAAGGCGCAACCTGCTACAATGCCAGTGAGTGTGACCAGACGGGTCTGGAACAACCGGTCATCGTATACTCGCATGCGCTGGGGTGTTCGATTACCGGAGGTTATGTCTATCGTGGTCAGCAGTTTCCGCAGTTGAACGGGGTCTATATTTATGGCGACTATTGCAGCGGGCGAATCTGGGGGTTGCGCCAGACTGATCAGCAGTGGGAAAACGCCGAGTTGTTACAGACCAATCTGATGCTGACTTCCTTTGGCGAGGATGATGCAGGCGAGGTGTATCTTACAGATCAGAAAGGGGGGGTCTATCAACTGGTAGTACGCTGATATGCTGCCCCAGAGGCCTGGGCATAGCTTTTGCATTGCGCACCAGAACAGACTAGAATAACGGCATCAATCACGCCGTTCATGCAGAGAAGGAGAGGGAGTGGTGGAAGAGCTATATGCGACGGAGGCCGCCTTTGTTGCACCTGAGGTACGGGTGGCCGATATTGTGTTACCGAATCAGACGAATACGTTTGGCACGATGTTCGGTGGCAATGCGCTGGCATTGATGGACAAAGCCGCAGCCATTGCGGCCTGGCGGTTTTGCCGTCAACCCGTGGTGACCGCCTCAACCGAGCATATTGATTTTCGGGCACCGGTTCATCAGGGCGAGATCGTGGAGGCGATGGCGCGCGTCATTTATGCCGGGCGTACCTCGCTGGTGGTGCGGGTGCATGTCTATGGTGAACATCCATTTGAGGGCGAACGCCGTCTGTGCACGACAGGCTATTTTAGTATGGTATCAGTTGGCCCTGATGGGCGATCCATTGGCGTGCCACGCTTGATCGTGGAGGATGATGAGGCACGTGAGGAGTGGCCGGTTGGTGAGAGGATTCACAAAGCGATTATTACCCGCCGTGCTGAGCGTTATGGCGCACGACCAAAAGCGTAGCGTCATCCACACCGTTGTCTCTACCCTACGTGTTGATTGGCACGGGTACTTCGTGCTGTATCTCGGCGGCCTTCTTGTTGGACTGGCTGGCTGCGGGGCGGTCTCGATAACTGAGACACCGCTCCCATTGCCAACTCTGATGCCCACCGTACCAATAACGCTGCCATCGCCACCAGCTAGCCGAGACTTCCCCGGCAGTGAGCCAGGTGATACCGGCTGGGTTGCAACTGAGCCGGGCGTTGAATTACGCCGATTGCAGGTCGTGTGGAACGAACGCCTGGCTTTGATCAGCATGGTACGTCTCGATCCAGCATATGTACAATTTGAGGTCGGCTATGCTCCCGATCAGCCGCTTCCCCTGACAACCTGGCATGTTCGTGCGGGTGCGGTGGCGACGATCAATGGGGGTTTTTTTGATACGCATAACCGCAGTACCGCGCTGATTATTCGTGGCGGAGTTGCCAGTGGGGTCAGTTATCAGGGCAGTGGAGGGATGTTTGCGGTGGACAGGAACGGTGGCATATCATTACGCTATCTCGTTGAGGAGCCGTATGACCCGCACGAACTGCTGCTTGAGGCATTGCAAAGCTGGCCGATGCTGATCAAGCCAGGTGGAACACTGGTCTACACCGGTGCCAATGATGGGCAACGCGCTCGCCGTAGCGTGGTAGCGATTGACCGCCAGGGACGGGTGTTGTTAATCGCTTTTACGAGCCATACGTTTACCCTGCGCGGCTTGGCGGACTGGCTGCTTGCCAGTGATCTCGATCTGGATGCGGCGCTGAATCTCGACGGTGGGTCTTCGACGGGCTTGTATGTTGACAGCGGTGAGCAGCAGTTGCGCACGGACGCTTTCGTGTCGTTACCCATTACGCTTATGGCCCATCGGCGGTGAGCATGGCGTCTGGTCGCCGGTGCAGCGTCCACCACCCCATTCTTGCACTGTACACCAGGGTATGGTATACTCTAGTCAATCTTCAATATCCTTCCCCGATAGCTCAACGGTAGAGCGGCTGACTGTTAATCAGTAGGTTCCTGGTTCGAATCCAGGTCGGGGAGCCACTGTACCTGGCAACAGGAGATCTACAACCAGTAACGAGTGCTTTGTGGCTGGGCAAGATGCCTTGTTACTGGTTTTTTCGAGTACAGGCCAGGAGTAGATCATGCCGATGGGGAATATTCACAAGCAAAAGTTTCAAACGTGGCTCACCACGCAGCTTCCGCAGTTTCCAATGCCATGTGTGGTGTGTGGGAAGACGAATTGGGATACTGGCGAGGTGATTGATAGCAGTGGCCTCAGTGGTGTTATTGCACCGATGGTTCAGCTTGTGTGCCAGAACTGTGGGTATATACTCCTCTTTGATGCCAAGAAGACAGGTGTTGTGTAGCATGATGATGCCTATGTTATAGAGTGATACTCATTCTAATGGTTGTAATTCAACAGCATGGTGTGAGTGTAACGTCCGATTTGAGCGGCAGAGTGTACCGCTACCAGATCGGGCGTTTATGGTCTATGGCCCAGGGTTTGTAGCATCAACAAGAGGAGGTACGCAATGGCCGAGCATGTCTACCGGTTGATCGAAGTCGTCGGGTCTTCAAAAATAAGCAGTGACGATGCAGTGCGGAATGCAATTGCCAGAGCGCGAAAAACGGTCAAAAATATGCGCTGGTTTCAAGTGGTTGAGACACGTGGCCAGATTGATCAAGAAGAATTGGCCTACTGGCAGGTGACGCTCAAGATCGGGTTTACTATGGAAGATTGACCATCGGCCTGATGTCGATTCAGGTTGCTGTAGTAGGGTGGAAACACATGCTATATCCAGGACAGATCCGGGTACAAAGTGTCCCAATCAGTTCGTTCGAGTCAGGTGCCAACACAGTGCATTGACACCTGGCCCGGGTTTTGCGGATAGATTCTGTATCGGATTGATATAAACTGTGCCTGGTACAGTGTGATTGACGTGGATGAATCCTGATGCTACAATTGCCAGTGCCTATTCATTATGTCGCTATGACCAGCAGATGAATGTACACGTGGAGGTCGGTTGCATGCTAACTGCCACTCTTAGAAGCCAGTAACCACCATATTATTATGAATATTCTGGAGGGCAAACATATCATCCTGGGTGTCTGTGGCAGTATTGCGGCCTATAAGGCGGCTGAACTGGCGCGGAACCTGACGCTGGAAGGCGCGGTCGTCGATGTGATACTGACTGAAGCCGCTGAACGGTTTGTTGGTACTGCGACCTTTCAAGCGTTGACCGGGCGCTCGGTATTAACCGATATGTGGGCGTTACCAGAGGATGGTGTGGTTGGGCATGTGTCGCTCGGTGTCAGCGCAGATGCCATTGTTATTGCGCCTGCAACAGCCAATACGTTGGCACGACTGGCCGCCGGAATATGCGACGATTTGCTGACAACGACGGTGCTGGTGACGACGGCTCCCGTGCTGTGTGTGCCGGCTATGAATCCGAATATGTATGCGGCGGCGGTGACACAGGCAAACATCGCTGCCCTGTGCCAGCGGGGATTTACGCTGCTTGAGCCTGATGAGGGGCGCATGGCCGAGCCAATGATTGGTAAGGGGCGTTTGCCTGCTGTGGCAGTTATTGAGGGTGAATTGCGGGCGTTGCTTGGACGGCATACAGGCCCATTACGCGGACACCATGTGGTGATCACCGCGGGCGGTACCCACGAGGCAATCGATCCGGTGCGCTATGTGGGCAATCGTTCATCGGGCGTCATGGGCTATGCGCTGGCGTCCGTTGCACGCGATTATGGGGCCGATGTGACGTTAATTAGCGGCCCGACTGCGCTGCAACCACTGGCTGCAGTGCGGCTGATCCAGGTTGAGACCGCGCTGGAGATGCATGATGCGGTTCATGCTGCCTGTACCGATGCCGCGATCTTGATTATGAATGCAGCTGTGGCCGATTATCGTCCGGCCCAGGTGGTGGAGCAGAAGATAAAAAAGAGTGGCGATACTGGTCTGACCTTGCAGCTCATTCCTAATCCTGACATTCTGGGTACCCTGGCCCACCGCCAGGATGTATTCAAGGTCGGTTTTGCAGCCGAGACACAGGATTTGCTGGCAAATGCTACGGCGAAAATGGCACGCAAGGGATTGCAGATGATTATTGCGAACGATGCGGTTGCCAGTATTGGTCAGCCAGAGATTGCGGTGACAGTCCTTGATGCCCAGGGCATGGTGGTGCAACTGCCACGGCAACCCAAGCAGCAGATGGCCGGAGCCGTGCTTGATATGATTGTACAGCATTATTGTGAGTGGTACGAAGGATTGTCAGGTGTGAGATGTGAGGCATGAGACATTTGGTTGGGGAGGCTACAGGTTGAGGCGCAGCGATACAGTGGTATGAGATGCGCGACACATCAGGACAGGCCGTCAGTTCGTCTCTATCGCTTTCGTGCTTTGTCGTCTCTCTGGAGAACTCGTAACCTGTAATCGATATTATGACGTTTAATAAAAAGAAAAACTTGCATGCAGATGATGAGCAAGATCTGCTGCCACTCAATGATGAAGATGCCGTCACAGAAGTAGGGGCAATGATTGGACATACCCGGAACCCACCACGCCGACTTCCGTCGTCACGTCAGCGTTCGCATTCCACAACCACACGCAGCCTTGCCACGCCTTCACGTGAACAACTGATTGGGTTAATTGATGCGCTAGGCGACCCGCATCATCCCGATCATCATCGTGCGTTCGAGGAACTGGTAGCGCTGAAAACGGCTGCTCTGCCGATTCTGAGCGAGGCGCTGAACCCGATCTATCCCTGGCTGGGTGCCTATCGTGCAGCAGAGGCGATGGGACGCATTGGCAGTGGTCGTGCGACCGGGGCGTTGATTCAGGCCTTGCAGCATCCAAACAGCAATGTGCGCTGGAGTGCGGTGCAGGCGCTGGCGCATATTGGTGATTTTCGGGCGTTGATAGAGTTGCGTCGTGTGGCCCGCGTCGATCAAGGCAAGACCAGTTGGGGTGAGTCGGTGGCCGAGTCTGCCCAGAGTGCGCTGGAGCAGATGCGAACCCGGAGTGTCTGGGGCCAGAGCCTGGAATTGATGAAAACAGCGCTAACCAGTGTATTAATGATCTTGTCGCTGGTGCTGGCCTTTAGCGTGATCACCACTCTGCGTGATGAACTGGATCGGATTAGCATGAGTGTGCCAACTGAAACGCAGGTGCATGACGCGCTTGTTGAGGTTGCAGATCCGCTGCCAAAAACAGATGTTCCTGAGCCATCGATGTCTGACGGTGATGGGTTGGATGATCGAAATGCCGCTGCGACCGATACCGACCTGCAGGTAGCCACCGGTGCCGACGAGGTGATTGGCACCGTCTTACAAGCGGCAAATGTGCGACCGGCACCCAACGTCAATAATCACCCGATAGGAACCCTCAGTCAGAACGATCAGGTGGTGTTTCTGGCGCGTACCCCCGACTCTCAATGGTATCGGGTGCGCCTGGGGCCGCGCTCCTCGGACTCGGTGATCAACAATCCCGATGGTACCAACAGCGGCTGGGTCAATCGGGCGTTGCTCTCACCGCCATCTGGCGACGTTCCGGTTGAAGATCCAACGCCAGGATCATAGTGTGGGCGCTGATGCTGCTGACCACCGACTGCTGACTGCCGGCCACCGATTGCCGGCCAATGTCCACAGTCGGTGGTTGGTGCTACTGATGATGGCGCTGGGAGCGCTGGGCATTATCCTGCTGTACCAGGTTCCCGCGCGGCATGTGGTTGATATTGGTGGCTACGATGCGGCGTATGTACGCGGCTTTCATGATGCTGAAGACACAGCCGGTCGGTCAGTTCCCCGTCCCTATCTCGTCGGCTCGAACGGTCGTGCGCGATGGAGCCGTGATCGTTCGTTCCTGCTGTTTCCCCAGGCAGGTTTGCCTGGACAGGTGACGTTGCGCCTGCGCGGGTGGCGTCCCGCTGAATCTGATGCCCGACCACCGCAGATCACGGTGTTGCTCAATGGACGCGATACGCTGGGAACGTTGCAGACGACGGGTGATTGGGAAGAGCATACCTTTGCTATCACACGTGGTCTGTTCAAGGCCAGCGATCTGTTTATTGAACTGCGCTCCGAAACGACCTCATCTGCGGGTGATGCACGTGTGGTGGGTGTGTTGCTTGATCAGGCCGTCTATAGCGTCTCTCCCGGTTCGCATGGTTTCATTACTCCGTATCCATCACAGGTACTCTATGGGGCACTGTTTGCTGGTCTGTTGGGGCAGTGGCTCACTGGTCGCATGCCAGGAGCACCTGGCCAGTCGCGCCGTCTGTACTCCTGGGCGGGCATGCTCTGCATTGCTGCCGGGGTGTTGTTTCTCGTATGCTATCGGTTACAACCGCCGTGGTACCCCTATCCATTGCGCTGGTTGCTACCAGTGATCAACCTCGGTCTGGCGGCGTTGCTGGTACTACGCTATGCCCCGACGTTGTGTCTGCGGCGTCCACTGCTCCTCGATAGCCTGGCGCTGGCGATAATGGGGATATGGACAGGCGCAATACTCTGGTCGGCGCAGGATCATCTGACCCTCTCGGTGCCAGGGGTAGAGAAAGATTTCCGTGTGTTTGCCATCCGTGCCGAGGCGCTGGATGGTGTATTTCAGGCCGATGGTTTTTACAATCTGGGCTACCCGTTCCTGTTGTGGCTGGTGCGTCCGTTAACGGCAGGGAATGCGTTTCTGGCAGCGCGGATGGTGGCGGCGCTGAGTGGGGCGTTGTTTCTGCTGGTGGGCTACAGCTTGACACGCATCCTGCTGGCGCAGTGGGTACCGCTGCAGGTGCGGCAGTATCAGCGGCTGGGTGGGGTGCTGGCACTCTTGCTGCTGGCACTCAGTCCGCTGGTGGTACAGTATGGGCTGTATGTGGGTACCGATATGCCGTTTGCGGCCTTGACTGGCCTGGCGCTGCTGTTGCTGTTGCTGGCGCAGACCCGCAGTACTCATCTGCAAGCACGCTCGTTCAGCACCGTGCTGTTCTTTGTCGCTGGATTGGTCGCAGGATGTGCCTTTCTGGTGCGTCATCTGGGATTGCTGCTGTTGCCGTGGGGTTTGTTGTCCTGGGCGCTGGTAAGCTGGACGCTAGCGGCCAGTGATTCCGCTTTGTGGCAGCGCTGGCGGTTCTTTCTGGTGCGGGGTGGGATCTTTGCCATCGGTTTTATGCTGGCTGCGTTGCCACAACTGGTGGTCAATATGATGCAGACCGGACAGCCGCTGTACAATCAGCAGGCCAAGAATGTATGGCTGGCGGTCTATGGAAATATTGACTGGGGCCGCTGGCACGAGGTACCTGATAGCATCGAATTAATTGACGTTATGCTGCGTGATCCACCGCGCTTTCTGCACAACTGGTGGACGAATGTGCAGGCGTTTGTCGGGAGTGGTGCTGAGGATACGAGCGAGACGGGGCGGGCGTTGCAACTGCGCTTGCTCGGCTGGCCGGCGAACTGGCTGGCAGTGACGGGATTGCTGCTGTGGTTGTGGCAACTGGTGTGTGCTGGACAGCGGCTCTATGCCGTGCATCGCAGCCAGGGGCTGGCTGATGCAGCGCCAGCAGTTGACGATTCCATACTTGCTCAGGCGGGCCTGCTGAGTTTTAGTGCGTTGTATGTGCTGGCGGTAAGCATAGCCTTCATCCTGCCGCGCTTTTTTCTACCGTTGGCACCGATCTATGCGACAGCGGCGGTGGCTCTGCTCTGCTGGCTGGTGACGAAGTTGGAGGTCAACCAAGCGGCGCGGAGGCGACGAGGTACGGAGGCGACGAGGCGCGGAGGCGACGAGGCGCGGGAGGGCGGAGGCGCGGCGGCGAAGGCGTGCGGAGGCGACGAGGCACGGGTGCAAAGAGGCGAATTCGCATCCTCTCTATGGCTGGTGGGTATGCTGTTGACGCTGGTTTTATGGGGTGGATTTGGGATTGGCACGCGCTATGTGCTGCAACAGCAACCGGCTGATGAGGTAGCTGTGGTACAGTTGGTGTTACAGACGTTGCAACCGGGCGAGCAACTGCTGGTACGGGTGCCCGCGAATGTGCCGCTGGCGAAATATTCGGCGCTGGCGCACCGTGTCGCACCCTGGCCGGATGTGTCGGACGATCAAGCTGCATTGGCACAGGCCAGCACCGAGGGTATTGCCTACCTGCTCTGGTACGAGGCGGCTGGCCCACCTGCTCTCCCTGATCCGGAGGCGGCGCGAGTCGGTATCGCTGGTGCGTATCGCTTGTATCGTTTGACCAGGGGTGAGTGATGCGCAAAACGCAAAGCGGTCTGAGCGGAAAGCGCAAAGCGAAGAACAGGAGGTGTACAGAAACAATGGGCAACGTGATGAAGCGGAACCAGCTATCAACATGTCCAGCGAACCAGAAGAGAGGTGTGTTTTGCGCTTTGCGCTTTGCGCTTAGAAGCTTCTCGCTCGCTGCGCCTTTGCCTCGTTGCGCCTTTGCGTTAAAAAAAAGCGTGTCTATCTCACGCCTCATACCGCTCAGTCTTCCAAAATACCTCGTGCTGGCTCTTATGCTGCTGGGCCTGGCGTTGCGGTTGTGGTTTATGCGTGTGAATGCTATCGATCCCCGCTTCTCTACCGCAGACGATGGCGACTATTATCAGCGAGCGTTACGCTTTGCGCTTACGGGCGTGTATATGGATGATTTCTGGCTGATTCGCCCGCCTTTGCATGTTTTTCTGTTTGCCGGCGTGTTGCGTGTGAGTGTGGCGCTGGGGAATTTGCCGCTGGGTGTGACGCTGATTCGGTGTGTCCAAATTGTCTTAATTCTGCTATGTATTCCGATCGGTTACGACATCGCTCGCCGTCTATTTAACGTACGGGCGGGCCTGATTCTGGCGCTGTTGCTGGCAATCTGGTTTCCACTGGTCGAATTGCCGATCCATACCTACAGCGAAGGCCTGTTTACGTTCTTGCTCTTGCTGCACCTGTGGCTGTTGCTGTGCTGGCGAGCAGATCGGCGCTGGCCGTGGCTGGCGGCGGCAGGGGCCACGCTGGGCCTGACGGCACTGACTCGTTCGCCAGCGCTGTATGCATCTGCGTTTGTCGTATTGTGGTTGCTGCTCGAAACGCTGGACGAGCAGCGGCGCAGGCCCGACGCTCCAGCTCAACCCCTGGGTGCGCTTGTGCGCCAGCGTGTTCTGTGGTGCTGTTGTGTACAACGCAGCCTGGCCTTTCTGGTGGCGCTTGTCGTGGTGGTGGGGCCATGGACGATACGGAACTACCTGGTCTATGAACGCTTGATCCTGATTGATACGCTGGGGCCGCCCAACCTGTGGCTCGATTTACAGCCCGATCGCCGCCGGAATGTGGCACGACTGCAAAGCGTGCCCCAGGCCGATCGTCAGGCATTTGCGATGGCCGAACTGAAGCAGATCCTGAGTGCAGACCCGTTGCGTCTGGTGCAGAATGCCTGGCCGAACTTTCGCCATATCTGGAAGGCGCAGTTTGTCGAAGATTATTTTGTAAAGCAGAACTTCTACACCCGCCCGCTGCGCGAGATGTCGCTGCTGGGATTTCTGGGCGATGGGCTATGGCTGATGTTTACGCTGGTGGGCCTGATGGCACTGGCGGCCCCGCTCTGGGAGGGGGCATTCCGCTGGTTGCTGCTGGGGTGGCTAGGGTATACTATCCTGACGGTGCTGTTGCTGCATGTCGAGCCGCGCTATCTGCTGCCAATCTGGCTGGTGCTGATGCTCTATGCAGCCTGGGCAGTGAGCGATCCAGCGTCGATGCTGCGTATGCTGCGCCAGCAGCGCTGGCATGGCGCACTGGCGATGCTGCTGGTAACAATCTTTGTGGCTCTGTTTATCAGCTATCGAGATTATCCAGGCCTGCTGGCACGTGGTCTGCAGCGCGAGTGGCACTATCACGCGGGCGCACGGGCCTATACGCAGGGTGATTATGACACGGCGGTACAAGCGTTGCAGCGCATGGTCGTGGCTGATCCACGCTCGATTGATGGTCGGATTGATCTGGCGCGAACGTTGCTGGCACAGGCGCGGTATGATGAGGCATTGACCGTACTTGGAAATAGTACTGCCAATCGGGCTATGTTGCTCCGGGCTGCCATTGCCCGGGCGCAAGGCCAGCATGAGCAGGCAGCCAGGCTGTTTCGGATTGCCGGGCGCTGGCGTGGTGAGAATATTCAGGATCTGGCGCTAAAGTGGCTGCAACCACCGCCAACTACGCACCTGGTTCTGGGGAATGATCAGGATTATGGCTATATCCAGGGTTTTTCTGCAAGTGAGCAGGTGCCGCAGCCTGATGGTCGGGGCCTTACCTATCGCTGGTTGTTGCGCCACGGCCAGATCGTGCTGCCATTGCCGGCACCGCTGGGCAATCACAGCCTGGTGGCCCTGCGTATGGCTGGCGGGCCAATCGAGGCCACCCCACTGCGCTTGCGGTTTGAGTCTGGGCATCAGCTATCCTTCCCCGTTACATCGGGTGCGTGGCGGGTATACCAGATATTGACGCCATCGGTGCTGGCGGGACAGGCACAATTGCGACTGATGCTGGATGCCCCGGCCTTTATTCCGGTGCTGTTGGATATGTCAAATAATGATATGCGTTCGTTGAGTCTTATGATCAGCGAGGTGCAGGTCAAACCGGGAGCGCCTGATGTCCCCTGAGATTGGTCTGCCTCCGCAGCATGCATCGCAGTCAACACCGGCGATAGTTGCTGATCAACCTGATACAAGGTATCCATTTCTGGTCAGTGTGGTGATTCCGGCCTATAATGAAGGGCACGGCATTGCCCAGGCGCTCCAGGCGGTGCGTGAATATTTGCCTGATGCCGAGTTGCTGGTTATTGATGATGCGTCGAGCGATGATACGGCGGAACAGGCTCGATCCGTCGGGGCGCGAGTGCTGCGCCATCCGTTAAACAAGGGCAATGGCGCGGCGGTCAAGACGGGGTTGCGTAACGCGACGGGCGAGGTAGTGCTGTTGATGGATGCCGATGGGCAGATGGATCCGGCCTATATTCCGGCGCTCCTTGGTCAACTGGCCCAAGGCTATGATATGGTGGTGGGAGCGCGGTCGCCCGGCACGCAGGGCGATACGCTGATGCGGCGGCTAGGCAACCGGGCGTTGGACTGGCTGGGTGGCTACCTGGTGGAGATGCCAGTGCGCGATCTGACCAGCGGCTACCGGGCCATTCGCCGCGAGGTTATTCTGGAGTTTATCCATCTGCTGCCCAATCACTATTCGTATCCAACGACCAGCACCCTGGCGCTGGTAAAGGCCGGTTATAGCGTGGGGTTCGTACCGATTACCGGGCAACGGCGGCGTGGGGGCCGGAGTGGGCAGAAGCTTTTCCGCAACGGTGTCAAGTTCGGGCTGATCATCTTGCGGATGATTTCGCTCTTCGCGCCGCTACGGGTCTATTTTCCGGTGGCACTGATCATGTTCGGGTTGGGGACGCTCTCGTTTCTGTTGAACCTGCTGGTGTTCGAGCCGGAGCGGGGTTTATACATCCCCAATTCTGCCCTGGGATTGTTTGTGGGCAGCATTATCGTGTTTATGTTCGGGTTGCTGGCGGAACAAATAGCGGCGCTGCGCTTTATGCGCCGAGATTAGCCTGAAAGGTCGGTTCGGCCTGTGAACGGGCGGGCAACCGGTGAGCGACACCCACCTGTTCGGGCTGACGGCTTGGCCCGGCTCATGAACGGGCGGGCAACCGGTGAGTGACGCCCACTGGCGTGCCGGTGGCACACCGGCGAACGGAGCGCCGCCGGTACCTGCCCTGTCCGCGTCTGGGCACAGGCCCTGGTGTACATCCTGTCACGAAACTACTATGCGCAAATATCTACCCTGGCTTCTACGGCTGCTCGGTCCGGCGCTGCTGGTGTTGTTCCTGTGGAACAGCGATCTGGGGCAACTTTTTGCGATCCTGTTAAACGCTGATCTCTGGCTGGTACTGTGGTCATTGCTGTTGTTCCCCCCGTTTTTGCTGATCAAAACCTGGCGCTGGCAGTATCTGTTGCGGCAGTTAGGCCTGGATCTGCCGTTGCGTACCGGGGCCGGGTTGTATATGGTCGGCATTTTCCTCGGCACGGTGACACCCGGTCAGGCGGGTGATCTGTTAAAGGCCTGGTATCTGCGCGAACGGGGGTATGCCTTCGCACCGTCTCTGTTGAGTGTGGTGATTGATCGCCTGTTTGACCTGCTGGTGATGGCGGCGCTGGCGACGCTGGGCATTTTCTCGCTCGGTCAATTGTTGCCTGACTCAACGCTACGCACGCTGCTGGTGATAGGGATGAGTGCGGGCATTGTCACCGTTACGGTTATATTAATGGCACGTGGGCCGCGCCAGTGGTTGCTCACCTGGGCGTTGCCACGAGTGTTACCGCAGCGCCTGCAGGCCTCACTGACGCGCTGGAATGAGCAGTTTCGTTCGTTATCTATGCAGCCACGGGTGCTGGCGGTATTGATCAGTGCCTCGCTGGTCTCGGCCTTTTTTACCTTTTATCGGCTATGGTTGTTATTTATTGCGCTAGAAGTCTTTGTGCCGCTGTATCTGGTGGTTGGTGTGTCGGCGCTGATCGCCATTTTGCAGGTGCTGCCGATTTCGATTGCCGGTGTGGGCGTGCGCGATGCGGCGCTGATTGCGGTACTGGCCCCCTGGGGCTACTCGCAAGAGCAGGCGCTGAGTGTCTCGGCTCTGTTCTTGCTCATCACATTGCAACATCTGCTCGTTGGCTTTATCGCGTCGTTCTGGTACCCGCTGGGCAAGGTGCAGCAACTACCGGAGGTGCCGGAGGTACCAGAAGTGGTGAATCTGGTAGAGTAACGTGATTTGTCTGACTCTTATGCAACGAGATACTCCTATGAATTTTTGATGTTCCTCTATTATCATCGTTTGTACAGGTGAGACAGTATCGGTAAACGGCATTTGAAGATGAACGTACTATTGCATTATTTCAAATCACGTTTTCCATAAAATGGGGTTTAGCCCGCGAAAGCCACGCCACTTCAGTGGCAGTGGATGAAGCGATTTCGGCTTTCGCCGAATTTTTACAAATGGTATACCAATGGTATAATAGCTATTATGGCATACAAAACGATTGAGTTCAACTGGCTTCCACGAGGTAAACCTCCATGGCAGACATGCACCCTGTCGTGTCAGGAAGCCGCGCCCCTGTGGAATGATATAACGATATGATATGCCACCGTCGTATCCGCCTGGGTTGGAAGTGGCCGAGCAAGGTGCGTTGGGAACAATGGGCGAAAAGACGCTATCCCCATCTGCACTCGCAAAGCGTTCAACAGATCGTCAAGGAATTTCTGGACATTGCGCCACAATGGATATAGCTTCCTCGGAGGGGCGAAGCCGTGCCGTGACTCCCTACCCAGGGGCGGTCTCGTTGTCGCACTATGGCGGATTGCTCTATCGTCAGAATCGATGAACGTGAAACCCCGGACGGTCAACGGAAGAGGATAACGGCGGACAATGGATACGGTTGATCAGGCTTGCAGCATCCAGAGCAAGATACAGGAGCTATCATGACAACCAGGAGTATGACCTCACCATCTGTACAACCGCTGCCGCACGTGGTGACGGAAAAGGGCAATGGAACCCTGGAAATCTTTCCGATCGAGCCATCCGAGGCAGTGTTGTTTGAACTATTCCAGGATCTCTTCGGCCACTACTGGCAGCAGATTCACTTTGGCCCGCTTGTTCAGGGGGCTGTCTTTGAGATTCGCGCTACCGCCGCACCTGAAAAGATCAGTATGCTGGATGGCTATCTGACGGTTGATTTTGGCACGTGGCATTTTCATATCTGCATTGGCGAACATAAGGGCACCCGTAACCATCCGGTTGACCCGGAACTGGCCCACCATCGGCGCACCGCCCGCGCCGAACTGTATCGTCGTATTAACCAGGAGGGTACGCCAGATAGCTGGGGGGTACGTCTATTCAACGGCAAAGATGAGCAGCAAATTACGATCTTTCTCCCAAACCCGTTCCTCTCCGATGAGATGGCCTATCTCAACGAGCCGGACTGGTCACGCCTGGCGCTGTGGGATATGTTGCGCAAGAAATATCTCGGTCTCGACCCCGATCCGCGTGACCGTTCCGCCCGGCGGTTTATCCATGGCTAAATGACACATTGGGGTTTGAAAAATAGTCTTGATCGGGCGTGCAGCAGCATAACTACTGTCTGCAGCAACACAGGCCCGGTTAAAGCCGTGACTCCGGTTGGGTTCATATTCACGTTACATTTTTCAAAGTTCGTGTGGCATTCCTACGAATAGACACGCGCTCCAATGGCTAACACCTGTAACTTGCAATTTACGACCAGGCGCGGTATTATGTACCATTAGCAAAAGCCCATGCCTTCAAAAAGAATCATCAAGTGTGCTTCGTTCCGATGCAGGAACGGCACACTCATGCTACGAATGCTAGAGTATTTTACTTTTTTGGAGTAATTGTCGAGTTGCCAGGGCTTTGATAGACACATAACTAAATAGCTCACAACTGATGCAGGCGCGCTACCGCCCGGATGCGCGGCGCATAATGGGGGAAGACCGGTGAGAGTCCGGCGCTGTCCCGCAACGGTAACACACGATGTGCAAAATGAACGGCCATCGGTGTAGCCCGATAACCCACCTGTATCACTGTTCGTGTGTACCTTCGCGGAAAGGGTGCCGGACAACACTGGTTGACCTGTAAGGTACGCCGGTGCATGTCACTATAGATCAACGGCCTCCACGTGGAGCGCCGTTTTTTTATACCTTTTGCAACAGGGTGCAGCGTTGTGGATGGGTTGTGTATTTTTCGTTACTGTTGTATCACCGTAAAGCGGTCAGGAAAGAGGATCTGGATATGAAGCACTATCGACCCCGTTTGTTGATTGGCATGTTCGCTTTGTTGGCAATGCTGGTTGTGGCTTTTCAGGGCATTGGGCCAATATCACGCTCACGTGTCCTGGCCCGCCAGTCAATGGCAACACTCGCCCAGGAACTGACGACAACCTACCCCTTTTATCAGGATGCGGCGATTTCAAAGGCGGTTAACTATTTACGCACCCAGCAAGTTCCGGATGGTGGCATTGATTCGTTTACCTTCGGCCCTGATCCGGGTGGCACGGCGCGAACCACACTGATCTTGAATGCCCTGGGGTATCCGACCAACACCCTGGTATCAAGCGCGGGGAAGACGCTGATTGATTATCTGGAAGCCGAGGTCGTCAAGTATATCTATCAAGACGACAAGCCTGGCACGGAACGCCTGTTCCCTGGACGAGCAGGCCTGGTGTTGGGAGCGGCAGCAGCGGCGGGTAAAGACCCGACCAGCTTCGGTGAGGCACAGGTAGATCTGATCGGCGAACTCAACGCGGCCTACGCTGCGGCCGGCGATGCTACCTACAGCACACCCGCAGAGGAAGGGTTTGCCAGGGGAGCTGCCAGTGACATCAACCAGACCTTGTCCATTCTCGGCCTGGTAGCCGCCGGACAGCCCATCCCGGAAGCAGCGACGACCTGGCTGATCAACAACCAAAACGAGAATGGTAGTTGGAGTAACAACATTGATATTACCGGCTACGCAATCGTGGCGCTGATCGGCAGCGGCAACGTTGAACCGACCGACCCGGCTATCCAGCAAGCGCTGGAGTTTTATCGCCGTAACCAGACCGCCAGCACCGCGCTGTGGGGTGACACCGGGACTGGTGAGCCGGCCAACAGCACCGGTTGGGTCATGACCGCGCTTTCAACGGCCGGGTTTATTCCGATGACCCAGAGCTGGGCCACAGGCGGCACCAATCCACGGGAGGCCATGCTAGGCCTACAAAACGACGAGGGCATCATTGCCAAACGCTTTTTCAACGCCTACGCTACCCTGGAGGGCCTGTATGGCTTGACCGACCAGCCGCTGTTTATGACCACGCCGCTGCGCACAGCGCGGGCGCTGGCCTATATCAAATCGCGGCAGAACACTGATGGCGGCTGGCCTGGTTTTACTGACGCTTCTTCACCCGGCGAAACGATCGATAATCTGCTGGCTTTTGTTGCTGCGCGCTATAATCCCAACAATATCACCAGCGACACAGACAAGTCGCCGCTCGACTACCTGGCAACCGCAGCGAACAACTACACCCGCGATGATGGCGGACAGATCTTTCCCGCGCAGACGGGCAAGCTGATCGTTGGACTGGTGGCGAGCGGTGCTGATCCCACCAGCTTTGGCACACCGACCCCGCTCGATCTGGTGGCCGATCTGTCCAGCACGCTGCAAGCCACCGGCGCGTACAGCACCACCGCCAGTCGCGGTTTTGCCACCGGCGCAGCCACTCCTACCACTCAGTCATTTGCCATTCTGGGCCTGGTAGCTGCGGGCGAGACGATTCCAGAAACAGCGACGGATTTTCTGCTCGGCTTGCAGGATGGTGACGGCAGTTGGGGCAGCGTTGACGCGACTGGTCTGGCAATGCAGGCGCTGATCGCCGCCGGTATTCCGGCTGACAATCAGGCCATCGTGAAAGCAATTGCCTATCTGCGCGATAGCCAGATCGCCAGCGGTGGGTGGGCCGCGTTTGGCGCGTTCAGCACCAACTCCACTGCCTATGCCATTCAGGGTTTGCTGGCCGCCGGAGTTGATTTAACGACAACCCCGTGGCTGAAGAACGGGCGCTCACCGCTGGGCGTGCTGGGTAGCTACCAGAAACCCGATGGTCCATTTGTGGTCAATTGGAACTATGATGGGGTGACGAAGTTCTTCAACCCGACCGCCGATAATCTGTTTGCTACACAACAGGCTGTACCGGCGCTGCTGGGTGCGTTCTATCCCTACAATCAAACACCCGTGGCCGACTTGCGCACCAGCTACACCCCAATCAAGCGTGGCCCTGACCCCGATCGTATGGTTGCCGCACCCGCCTTTGGTGTCAGGAGCGCCGATGGTCAGAGCATTGCGGTGACAATCCCCTTCGGCAGCGATCTCAACGGCGATGGGGAGGTGACGCTGGAGTGGGGCGTTCTGGGGGCGGATGCACAGGTCGCAGCGTTCACCAAGGTCGAGACGACGCGCAGTACGGGCTTCTACACGGCTACGATTGACCTGAGTGGGCGGAACGATGTGTCGCCCGTTGATACGCTCGTGTTCAAGGCGACCTTTAGCGATGCGGACGGAGTGCAAAGCGGGGGTACGCTGTCCACCACGCCGGTCGTGCTGGAGAGTCGCAAGGAGCCGCTACGGGTGTATCTGCCGCTGATTGTGCGTTAGACAAGGTTCGTAAACACTCTACCGTTAACGAACCTTGTCTAACGCCTTTCGTACAGGTAGTAACGACTTTAGTCGGTTTCAGGACTGCTGAACGACTGAAGTCGTCACTACCTGTAGCCTGTAACCTGCAACCTGTTAATGTATCGCTTTTGCACACAAATCATGTTTTTGCTGGCAGTGACCCTTGTCCTGTTACAGCAATCTGCGCTCCAGGCCGAGGTGTTACATCAGGCTGCGCTGGTAGTGCAATCTGGTGATGTGGTGCTGACTCGTTGTGTATCCTTCAGCAGCGAGAGCATCACTGGTGCGGAACTGCTGGAACGCTCTGGCCTGTATGTCGAGTTGACTCACGATCCTGGCATGGGCGCTTTTGTGTGCAAGATCGACAGGTACGGTTGTCCAGCGGAGAATTGCATGTGTGCCTATCCACCCGACTACTGGCGCTACTGGTTGCAGCGCAACGATACCTGGCAGTTCTCGCCGGTAGGGGCCAGTAACCGCCGTCTGCGCCATGGCGACATGGATGGTTGGACGTGGGGTGGCACTTCCATCGCGCCCCCGCTCACGTTTGACGCCGTGTGTTCGGGAGATACGCCGCTGTACCGGGTGTATCTCCCGCTCATTCAAAACGCCCCTGCTGCTACAGGGCAGCATTTCAGCCTGGCAACGTTGCGCCAGGAGCCACCATCACCGCAGAAGCGCTCCGGGTTGATGGTGCAATATGGTGATGGCTCGATTGAAACCGTCTGTGTCACCTGGGAAGGTGGCCTGGCACTGACGGCCGAGGAGTTGCTTGTGCGGTCGGGCCTGGAAGTACAGATCGGCGAACATGATTATGGCGGATCGGCGGTGTGTAAGATCGGCAAGGACGGCTGTGCCCTGGATGCGGGTGAGAACTGCTACTGCGCATATGATCCCAATTCCGACACGAGTCGGCTATGGCTGGCCTACCAGTTGCGTGATGGTGTCTGGCACGATCCCTGGCCACCCTATATCAGCCGCCGCAATGTGTACGACGGCGATGTGGAGGCCTGGGTGTGGGGCTATCCAGGAGGGATTGATCGGCGTGATGCCACGCGCCCGGCACAGGTGCTTTCCTTTGAGCAAATCTGCGCAGTGCCAACGCTGACGCCAACGCTCGAACCGACCGCTACACCAACGATGACCGGTACACCGACCACCACGCCCAATGCTAGCGTCACCAGTATAGCGACTGCCACGTCACCAGCCGATACGCCAACGGTCACTGTGACCCCTACCGCCAGCGTTGAACCAACGACGGAAGTGCGTGCGGCACGAACATCCGTCATCTATCTGCCGCTGATTATGTCAATGGCCGTGCCTGTCATCGTTCATGACCAACCACCAGTCACGCTGACGGTGCCTGACATAACCAGTACATCACCGTCACCCATACCCGCACTACCCGCGCCAGTCGCCGCTACGCCAACCATGTCGGCCACCAGCACGCCAACTGTTACGCCGCTGCCCCCGACCATACCGGCCACCAGCACGCCGACCGTTACGCCGCTGCCACCGACCATGTCGGCCACCAGCACGCCAACCATCACGCTGGCCCTTCCAACCCTGCTCCCCACCTTGCCACCGACAGAGCCGCCAACCAGCGAACCACCCTCGCCCACCGCATCGCCAGCGATAGTGATCGAGGCCACCTCCCTGCCGGTTGCGCCAGAGAGACAACCCACGCTTGAACCGCTCGTCCTGCCGGCAACCATTGTGCGGCCAACCAGCACCAGTTCAATTTCTCCTACGCCCACCGCTCGCGGCCAGATGGTCGCAGCAGCCGACACGCCGCCAGTGGATGGCAGTACAGGCGAGGTGCTGGCAGCGGGAATCAAGCGTCCGCAGTTGGCAACCACGCCGACACCCGCCAGTCAATTTATGGCTATCCTGGTGATCAGCGGGCTGTTTGTGGTGCTATTTATCAGCCTGATCGTGGTGCTCTATCTCAAGCAGCGCCATCCGCGCTTGCTGGTGGAGCAAGCAATCGACGGTGAAGGAGAGGAGCGCTACAATGACTGATGCCCGCCTGTCGCCCCAGAATGAAGCTCACATCAGCACACACGGAGCCATTTTTAGCCCCGGAACAACCCGAGAGCTGATCAACTTTTCAACCCATAGCGGCGACACCGAGCGCTTTCATCACGACTGGTCAGCCGTTACCGCCTATGTGCAGAGATTGGGGCTAGATGGCCTGGAGCTGCTGCTTGGCTACGAAGCGCCACCCGTGCTGCCGCCCGGCCTGGTGCAGGCGGTGCATCTGCCCTTCTGGTTGACCTGGTTCGACATCTGGCGCGGGCGGCCCGCTATTGTTGCCGGGTCGGACGAGTTTATCCGCTGGACATATGGCGGGCGCACGGCGGACGAACTGATCGCCGGGCAGCAGCAGGTCTGGCAGCATGCGGCGCGGCTTGATCCGGCTTATATGGTGTTCCATGTGAGCCACATCGAGCCGGCGCATACGTTCACCCGCGCCTTTTCCTACACATCCGCCGAGGTGTGCCAGGCCACGGCCGAACTGCTTAACGCAGTGGTGGCGACCTTTCCGCATGGCGAGCCACCAGCGCGGCTGGCGCTCGAAAACCTGTGGTGGCCGGGGTTGACCTTCATCGACAACACGGCCGAGCAACTGGCCGAGCAACTGCACTTCGACAACTGGGCGTTTGTGCTGGACACCGGGCATCTCCTGAATACCTGCCCGACGCTCACCGACGAAGCCCAGGCGATAGGCTATGTCCTGGCGACGATTGAGCGCCTGCCGACCGACATTCGAGCGCGGATCGAGTGTGTGCATCTCAACCTGAGTCTGTCGGGCCACTATCAACAGGCGGCGTTGTTGGAAGGGCTACCGGCCGGGTTTGCGGCCATGGATACGCCCGCGCAATACCACTGTGCCCGCCTGCACGCAGCACAGATCGATCAGCATGTCGCGTTTAGCAGCCCGCGCTGTGGCGACATTCTGGCAGCACTCAAGCCGCGCTTTGTCACCCATGAGTTTCTGAGCCGCGATCAGGCCGAGTTTGATGCGAAATTGACCATGCAACGGGCGGCGCTGCGGGCGTGGCATGTTCGCACGTTAGCATATTAGCACTACAGTTACAGGTTACCGTCCTGGGCATTCCCATGCCCCACACGCCGGGCTGATGGCTTCGGCTCACACGACGCAGGCCGCTGAGGCGGGCTATCGGAGCCGACGCAGGTCGGCCTTGCACCCAGGGCAAGCGGGACTTCAGCCGCCCCCCCCTGGCCCCCCCGTGGACGGGGGGGCTGAAAAGGTATATGGAGTGCGGCAGCTATTCTGCCGCTATTGAGAACGGAAATGAGGAGGAAATCAACGTGAAGAACCCGATTGTGCTTGTTATGGGACGCCTGCTGGCGCTGTTAATCGTTGCCGCCATGCTGATCAGCGCCTGCGGTGAGACAGCAACCCCACCCACGGCAAGCCCTGAATCTGGTACGGATATCTTGCCCTCGCCACCTGCAGCAGATCAGCCGGCGGCCAATCTAACCGAGGGTTGTGTTCAGGATTATGATCCTGCGGTGGACTATTTTCCCGAAAAAGTCAGCATAGACTATGCCGAAGGCTGGACAATTGACTACTTTAACAACTACAAAGTTGTCACCGTTGTTAATCCCTGGCGCGATGCAGAAACCACGTTTGAGTACGTTCTGGTACAGTGCGGTACGCCTGCCCCGGAAGGCTTTGTTGACGCTCAGGTGATTGAGGTACCGATCAATACGATTGCTACCATGTCCACCACACACTTGCCCCATCTGACAGCCCTGGATTTAACCGACGCACTGGTAGCCATCGACAACTTTGCATTTGTGAATACACCAGAAATAATTGACTTAATTGAGGCCGGGAAGCTGGCCGAAATCGGTAGTGGCGCAGCAGTCAATGTCGAGCGGGTCATCGATCTAGAGCCGGATGTGGTTATGACGTATGGTGTTGGCAACCCACAGAACGATGCGCATCCGATATTGTTGGAAGCAGGCCTGAAGGTAGTCCTCAACTCGGAGTATATGGAGCCGTCACCTCTGGGCCGGGCGGAGTGGCTCAAATTTACGGCAACGCTGTTTAACGTCGAAGCAGCAGCACAGACGGTTTTCGCGGACATGGTGGCGCAGTATGACGAACTGGTGGCGCTGGCGCAGCGTGCCGAGCAGCGGCCAACGGTCTTTGCCAACACGCCTTTTCAGGGCACCTGGTTTATGCCCGGCGGTCGCAGCTATCCCGCCCGGTTGCTGGCTGACGCTGGTGCCACGTATCTCTGGGCCGATGATGATACGATGGGCAGCCAGCAATTAAGCTTTGAGGTTGTTTTTGATCGTGCGGTTAACGCCGATTTCTGGGTCAACACCGGTACATGGACAAGCCGCGCCGACGCGCTGGCCGAGGATGAACGTTTCGCCGAGTTTGCGGCGTTTCAGAGTGGGCGCATGTACAATAACAACGCCCGCGTGAATGAGCATGGTGGCAATGACTACTGGGAGAGCGGGGTCACCAACCCGCACCTGGTACTGGCAGATCTGATTGCCATCTTCCATCCCGATCTGCTACCGGAGCATGAGTTGTACTTTTATCAGCAGTTACCATGAGTGTGGTACGTGAGGGTATATGGAAACCACCCGGGGTACATCAATCACTGCCGCCACCGGCGCAACCGAGCAGGCATGGCCGCGTCTGGGTTTGCGGGTAGTAGTGCTGGCAGGCTTGCTTGCGGGGCTGATCACTGTGTTTTTGCTCAGCCTGATGTTAGGCTCGGTGCGCATTCCACTGGCCGAGGTGCTGCGCATCCTGCTGGGTGGCCAGCCAGAGCGGGCCACCTGGGCCACAATTGTGCTGAACTTTCGCCTGCCACGGGCACTGACGGCGACACTCGCGGGTGCAGCGCTGGCTGTCAGCGGCTTGCAGATGCAGACGCTCTTTCGCAACCCCCTGGCCGATCCGTTTGTGCTGGGCATCAGTTCGGGGGCCAGCCTGGGCGTGGCGCTGGTAGTACTGTCGGTGGGCATCGCCGCCAGTGCGCCATTGCTGGCCGTTGCTGGCCTGTTAAGCAATATCAGCCTGGTGCTGGCAGCCTGCCTCGGCTCGGCGGCAGTGCTACTGCTGGTACTGCTGCTGGCGCGTCATGTGCAGAGCAGTGTCAGTTTGCTCATCCTGGGAATTATGATCGGCTACCTTACTGGCGCGATTGTCAGCCTGCTGCTCTATTTCAGTATTGTCGAGCGCATTCAGGCCTATCTTATGTGGACATTTGGCAGTTTCGGCGGCGTTACCTGGAGCCAGATGCACGTGCTGGCCCCGACGATCCTGATTGGGCTGGGGCTGGCCTTCACGCTGTCAAAGTCGTTGAACGCACTATTGCTGGGTGAGGCATATGCGCACAGCATGGGCCTGCCGGTCAGAGTAGCTCGCTTCTGGATTATCGTCAGTGCGTCAATGCTGGCTGGTGCGGTAACGGCGTTCTGCGGGCCGATTGCCTTTCTGGGTATTGCGGTGCCGCACTTCTGTCGCAACCTGTTTGCCACCTCGGATCATCGTGTGCTGATGCCAGCCGTCATGGTGATGGGGGCGATCTGCGCGATCAGCGCTGACCTGATTGCGCAGATGCCAGGCAGGGACACGGTGTTGCCGTTGAATGCAGTGATGGCGCTGATCGGCGCACCGGTCGTCCTATGGATCATCCTGCGCCGGGCGCGCTTATACCGTTGAACCGTTGAACCGTGCTACCGTTCCAATGGTTCAATGGTTCAACGTACAAACGCAACGATGGATGAACCCGTCTTAACGACCCACAATCTGAGTATTGGGTATGGATCACCGCAACGCACACATTATGATCGGGCCGGGCCACGGCTGATTGCGACGGCGCTGAATGTGTGCTTGCGGGCAGGCGAACTGGTGTGCCTGCTGGGGCCGAACGGGGTGGGCAAGTCAACGCTGATGCGCACCCTGGCGGGCATGCAACCCGCGCTGGCGGGCGAGGTGCGACTGGCCGGGACGCCAATCAGCGCCTTACGTCCCCACGACCTGGCACGGCGTCTGAGTGTCGTCCTGACCGAGCGGGTTGAGGTAGGCCAGCTCTCGGCCTATGCGCTAGTGGCGCTGGGGCGGCATCCGTACACCGACTGGCTGGGTCGGCTGACGCCCGATGATGAGACGGTGGTACGCCGCGCCATCGAAGCAGTGGGCGCGGTGGCGCTGGCGCACCGCCCGGTTCATGAGTTGAGCGACGGTGAACGTCAACGCATTATGATTGCGCGAGCGCTGGCACAGGATCCAGTTGTGCTGTTGCTGGATGAGCCGACCGCCTTTCTGGATCTGCCACGCCGCGTGGAGTTAATGCACCTGTTGCGCCATCTGGCGCGTAGCAGCCGGCAGGCGTTGCTGCTCTCCACACACGACCTTGACCTGGCGCTGCGCTGCGCCGATGTGCTGTGGTTGATGACTCCGGATGGGACGCTGCTGGCGGGTGCTCCCGAAGATCTGGTGCTGAATGGGGCGTTCGCGGCGGCGTTTCGCGGTGAGGGTGTCACCTTTGATGTTGCCAGCGGCACATTCCGGCTCAACGCTCCAACGCACGGGCCAGTGCAGTTGCGCGGTACAGGATTACCGATGCAGTGGACGGCGCGGGCGCTGGAACGCGCCGGCTTCGCGCTGGCTACCGGGCCAGAACCGACGCAGATGCGGGTCACGGTACTATCCGACGGCGACGGCCCGCGCTGGCAGTCGCAGATCGCCGGGGCCACATATATGCATACGTCGGTGTATGAGCTGATCACGTGGTTGCGGGGGATTGTGGATGGGGCGTGAAGATGGTTCAGCGGTGGTGCATCACCTCATGATAGAAAGGTACCTCTATGCCCCTCTGGACGTTCTGTGCACTCTATGGCAGATCCTCGTTCGGATGTCTGATGGTCATGCCAGGTTGGCAATCCGCGCACCGCCACCGGGCCAAAGCTCAGATAGTCGCACGCAGTCAACTGGTAAAACACACCATCGACCCGGCCCTGCACCGCCGTCGCCCAATCGTTGGGCCGATGCAGATGGCCGTAGACGCAGGCTGCCGCACCTGCCGCCGCAATCCGCTGCGCAAACTCGGTCGGTTGCTGGTTGAGGAACGGCGGATAGTGGATCATCACAATGATCGGGCGGACATTCTGGGCCAGCCGCTGCGCCATATTGAGCGCACTGTCAAGCAGACGCAGCTCGCGCTGATAGATGCGCATATCTGTCTCTGGCTGAAACCCCGGCGTGTCGGGCGTGATCCAGCCGCGTGTGCCACAGACGATCGCCCGCCCAATATCCACTGCATCTCCGCCGAGCGCAGTAATGCTCGCTGGTAGGCGAGTACGGAGCGACCCGACTCGGCGCGGAAACCAGTAATCATGATTGCCCCGTATCATCACTTTATACCCTGGCAAGGCTGCTATCCATTCCAGGTCAAGCAGCGCGTCATCCACCTTAAGCGCCCATGAGATGTCTCCTGCAATAAGCACATAGTCATCCGGCTTGACCCGTGCCTGCCACGCCACACCTATCCGCTGCTGATGGTCTTTCCAGTGTGACCCGAAAATATCCATTGGCTTGGGTCTGGCTGTTGACAGGTGCAGATCAGAGATTGTCCAGATCGTTGTCATGCCCCTAAAGATACCAGGCGGAATAGTGGGCGTCAAATGTGGTACACACTGGCAACACTACGTCATTGGGGCATACCAGGATTGAACGTTATCAACAATCCTATCCCTGACGACAGGATGCGGACTGACGTACCCGCGGCACCAGCTGCGGGTGTGCTATCATCACCCGACGCATCAGTGGCCGGGAACCTCCGACCGCGTACCACCTGGCATTGACTGGAGGTAGGCGGTCGTCCATTACCCGAAGCAACCGTATACTCCCGATCAATGCATGCCGTACTTACCGCTGCTCTTCACTGTGTCCGGGCATCTGTCGTATCTCCAGGCTGCGCCGTTCAACCTCCTTGCGGAACTCGCGACGCAACAGGGCGGCGGTATAGCGGCGCTGCTCAGTTGGCGTCTCAATGTTGAGAGGTGGTACTTTGACTGGCTTGCCGTCTTCATCCACTGCCACCATCGTGAAATAGCACGTCATAACGTGTCGGCTCGTTTTATGAATAATATTCTCGGCAATCACTCGAATACCGACCTCCATCGAGGTATTCCCCGTATAGTTGATCGAAGCCAGGAATGTCACCAGCTCTCCCACGTGTACCGGTTCGCGAAAAAACACTTGATCGACCGAGAGCGTTACCACATAGTGATTACAATAGCGCGAGGCACAGGCATAGGCAACCTGGTCAAGCAATCTGAGCGTGGCACCGCCGTGAACATGACCAGAGAAATTCGCCATATCCGGTGTCATAAGCAGCGTCATCCGCAACGTTTTGTGTTGTGGATCATTCTCTTCCATAATATCTCCCTCTCATCTTTTTTATATCCCATTGGCCGCAGGGTTACGTACGCGGTCGCTCATCATCGGTGAAAATGTGAGGTGAAAGCAAGCTATGGTTGATAGACAAAGGGATTGTCAGCTTCGGCCAGCACCGGCAACCGGGCATCCCTGGCAGACAAAGTTGGTTGCTTGATCGGCCAATCAATCCCAATCTCCGGATCATTCCACAGAATGCCGCGATCCAGTGCCTGATTATACTCGCTGGTCACTTTATAGGTGAAATCGGCCGTTTCACTGAGAACACAGAACCCATGCGCAAATCCTGCCGGAATATAAAGCATCTGAAACCGATCGGCAGAAAGCAACAGACCGACCCATTTTCCATAGGTGGGGGACTCCCGCCGGATATCGACAGCCACATCAAAGATTTCACCCTGCAAAACCATCACTAGTTTGCCCTGCGCCTGAGGATGTTGCTGATAGTGCAATCCGCGCAATACTCCCCGCACCGAACGAGAAAGATTATCCTGTACAAAGACATCGGTAATGCCATGTGCCACAAACTCGGAGCGTCGATAGGTTTCCATAAAAAAACCTCGATGATCACCCACCTGATGCGGCTCAATCAACACCACATCGGCAATTGCTTGCCGTTCAAAGTGAAAAGGCATTGTTCCTCAACCTTCCACGGTGACTTACCGTTTGCTTGAATGCGCAACCACCGCCGAGGGAGGAGTGAGGGAAGCGGAGCGAGGAGTGAGGAGCGCGGGTTCTCTCTCTTCGCTCCGCTTCCCTCTCTTCTCGCCATTGCCGGCGGTGTTCTATGCTACCACGGTTGACTCTGTGTAGATTATACCATTGCCGGACATGATCGCGTGCAAAAAATACAAACAGTCAACTCTGATCGGCATAAGCATAAAATATAACTGTGTTGTGCATTACGTACCAATACGTTGCAAAATACTGCTCCAAAAATTGCCATCTTTCCTGTTCTGGTTCAATGCAACTTTGCCTCGGCATAAACTGCACAAAGCAATCTGCAATTGTATGGTAATATCTTGCTGACTATGCTATGATATAGTTAGCGTTACCTCAACTATGCAATACACACATCAATCTATGCGTCACAGGAGGCAAAAGATGAACCGTCTGATCGAATTCCCCCTTGAAGACGGCAGCAGCATCGTGGTTGAAGTCAACGAACCCGATGAGTTACGCGGCACGACGCCAGCAGCACGCCCAGGTGAACTGTTTGTGAAGGCCCAGTTGACTCTGGCTCAAGCACTGGATAAGATCCGGCCCGCTGCCACAGGCATTATCACCCGCTTGCGCACACTCCCCGATCCACCAGACGAAATCAGCGTGACGTTTGGCATCAAGCTTAATGGCGAGGTGGGCGCATTCATCGCCTCCTCTGGCGTAGAGGCGAACTATGCCGTGACGCTTACCTGGAAGCAGTCGGAGTCAACTACTGACGGATAAGAGGCATGCTGACAACAATACGACGCATAGCGCTTCACCGAAAAATCCAACCGGTTCGGGTACAAACATACACAACGTCATAAAGTGCTGTGTTTAGTATTCTAACGAGACTTCATCGCGGCGGGGGCGGGGCCTGGCCATTGCACTGAAGAACCGTTATGCCATGATGTCCATATTTTATGCATGGTATCGATCTATAACGGATTGGTACCGAAAGATTTGGTATAAACCGACTTCTGATGAACTGTACAGATCTGTAGTGCGTCTATATCGCACCGGGGGCACTGTTCTGGTCGGTGGCGGGTTCTTTATTCATACATCACACGTATTAACCTGTGCCCACGTGGTCAATCTGGCCCTGCAATCCGATGATCATGCCCGTGAGATGCTCCAGGAGATGGTAAGCCTGCGCTATGCTGATAACCAGGAGATTTGTCAGGCGCAGGTCGTCCTCTGGCGACCTGAAAACCTGGACATTGCCGTTCTCGAATTGCGTGATCGACCGGGTAACAAACACCCGCTTCAAGTTCGTCCTATCACTGATCTGAGCAATCATCGCTTTAAGGTAGCAGGCTTTCCGCCCCGTCACGACGATGGTGTTATCACCTATGGGCGTATCAGTGGCCGGCGCATTGATGGCCTGGTGCAACTTGAAGTCGATCACGACGCGCGATATTGGATCGAACCCGGCTTCAGCGGTATGCCAGTGTGGAGTGAGACTGCACAGACGGTGATCGGAATGATCGTAGAGGCAGATCGTGATCCGGCAAAGAAGGTTGGCTTCATGATGCCGATGAGTCGGTTGATGTCCATACCGGTTTTACGTGAACTAATCGACGGAAAGCATGTAAACATATCATCGCCACCGCAACCACAAGGGTTTTCGGTACATCCTGAAGCCTTTTTAGAGTATTTCACGCACAATGCGACCGCTGAGAGAGAACGGTTATCTGCTTTTTTTGTTGAACCCGCAATATTTTCTACTCTAAAACAACCTGTAAGTCACATTGTCTATGGTGCAGGTGGCTATGGTAAGACAGCGGTCTGTCTGATGTTGAAGGCAACTCTTCAGACCAGAGGGGACTGTCTCGTTATCCATTTTGATCATTTTGAGTGTTTTCCCAAAAATGAAGTCACCCTTGATACATGGTCAGATTGCATTCAGCGTCAACTTTTGCACATTCTACTGGACGGGATGAGGACATCAGAACCCCGTAAAAGCCGGTTTTTGCGTTCCGATCAGGCAGCATCAAGAGCAAATTTCTGGGCTGCATGTAAATTGTCTAAAATACAACAAGATATCATAGAATTACCTGATAATCATAAGAACATTTTAAGAACATATCGGGATTCTCGCCCAATAGATAAATTTGAGATACTGGGTCAAATCGCAAAAGATAGTGGGTTTACGAATATTTATGTTTTGCTTGATGGACTAAACAACTATACCGAGGAGTACAATGATGGAATCACACTTATTAGACCGTTGTTGTCTGACCTCGATCCATTGCAGCAGCGCGGATTTAGCTTTAAGTTCTTTCTGCCGGGCGAGCTGAGGCAACGGATACAACAGGGTATTGATATACCCAGAAGTCTGACAACCCGCGAACTTGCATGGGAACCTGAACAATTGCGCAAAATGTTGGGGAATAGATTGCAAAATATACCGAATCCCTCTCGTCCTAACACACGTCTGGGAACAGTTCAATGTTTTGCGGATTTATGTGTGCCGGATTTGGAATTCGAAGTCGATCAAAAGTTGGTAGAGGCAGCTCACGGTTCTCCCCGCCGCTTAATGCAACTGGCATGTGCCGTTATTGAGCGTCACTGCCAGCATGATAAATCTGCCGATCGCATTCGAGGTTCAACCATTACAGCCGTTCTCGCAGAAATGGATCACGATAACTGAGAGAGTCTGCTATGCCCATTTCTCTTGATGCCTTCTTACAATCACGGCGATTTAGCGGTAATCCCTTTGCGACCACCAATGCCGAACAGGAGCGCGAGCAACTGGCGGCCTACTTTGTGCGTGTGCCCTGGTTTGAACGACTGGCGGGCGACCCGCAGCACCCGGAAAGCCTGATCCTGTTTGCACCACGCGGCTATGGCAAAACCAGTCATCGCCTGGAAGTGGCCCGACTGGCTGGTCAGCGTCGCGATACTCCGGCGTTGATCGTCACCTTTAGTGACTTTGATTTGCTACTACAAGGTGGTGACCAGATTCACCTTGAAGACTATCTGAAGATCTTGCGGCGGCTGACGCTTGAAGCGCTTGACGCTTATCTGCACCGGTATCCCGAACGGAGTCTACGCTTCCAGCAAGACCAGGCGCGGTATGCCCACTTCTGTGCCCTGCTCCAGCTCTATGCCCCCTTATGCCTCTCCCACCGTCCTGTTCCCGCCCGGCTCACCGAGGAACTTGTCAAGGCCTTTGAGCAAACAACGATGGGCGCCAGGGAATGGCTGCGTACCCTCGCGCAACTGGCCGCCGCCGCTGGTTGTGCCAGCGTCTACGTACTGATCGATGGCATCGACGAACAGGCAGCGACCTGCAACAACCCGGATAGAGCACTCAAATTGCTCCAACCACTGCTCGATGCACCGGGTGTGCTGCAGGAGTGTGGGTTTGCCTTCAAGTTTTTCCTACCCGACTTTCTCGAAGTGCCCATGCGCCAGCAGCAGGTGGGCCGCCTGGATCGTATTCCGATCTATCACCTGTACTGGAACACGATCGAACTACGCGACATGCTGTCCAGGCGCCTGACCAGCTTTAGTTTGATCAGTTCCACCAGTAACTTTGGGTATGTCAATACTTTCAGCGATCTGTGTGAACCTGTACCGGGTATCCCTGATCTTGACACCTGTCTGATCGAGGCTGCCCAATTCTCGCCTCGGAAGTTACTCGATCTGACCCGCAGAATCGTTGAGGAACACTGCCGTCGCGTGGATGACCCGCAGGCACTGATTGCCGCCCAGACGATCACCCACGTGCTAGCGCCTGACCAGGCCCACATAGCCCCGCGAGATCTCTGTCTGCCTCCTGACCTGGCAGATGCATCCCCAGAAAGGGCACGCATTGATCCACCAGTGTTGTCCTCTACGCCCAGAGACGACACGCCGCCATTGTTCTTCTTCGATGCACGTGGCGACCTCTGGCTCGGCAATCAGCGCTGTCATTCCCGTCCTCTATCGAAAAACCTGCGGCGCTGTATGGAATACCTGTGGAATAACCGCCAGCGCACCGTCAGCTATGAAGAGTTGCAGCAGGTACTCTATGGGGAAACTCTTAACCAGCGTGGAGACCCGCGCAGCAGCCTGGATAAAATCATCCGCCGCCTGCGCGAAGTATTGCAACCCGGACAACCCGGCTCATCGACCTATATTGCCGTTCAGCCGGGCACAGGCTATGTGTTGTGCCATTACGCCGCAGCGCCAGGCGATGGGGCATAAGAGGGGAGAGGAGCGAGAAGCGAGAGGCGAGGAGCGAGAACTCTCTTAACCTCCTCGCTCCTATTTCCTACCTCCTCACTCCCATTTTTCACCCCGGTTGCCCGCCCGTTCACAGGCCGTGATTGGACAGAAATATCCACAAAATATCTGCTACCTGTCCTTGCAATATAGTGCTTATGATACTATGATACCCAGAGAAACCTCAGGGACAGGTTGGTTTTGGTGCCCTTCTGGATCGTTCTAACGGGCATTGCTATATACATTTCTGGCATAATGGGTTTCGTGACCAGTGCTGTTTGACAATCAAACGTCACACTTCGTAATGGATATGGAGTGTGTTTTATTATCAGATACATACAGACAGCATGCATACCCAAGTATGGTCTACTTATGATCTCTCAGCCATCCGAGGAGCGCGAAGCCGCGCACGATTCTGAATCTGCAAAACAGGTCGAACGTGGCGCTATGCTGAAGTATGTTCAGGAACACCTTGATCAACTCAAAGAAACCACGGATGGCATACTCGCTATCATCATCAATTTCTATGGCGTTACCGGTATTGGAAAGACAATACTGAACAGCCAGATCTTTAAGCACTTTCGCCACGACTATCCGCTTATCTGGCTGGATTTTGATCCTGAACGCACTTCCCCCCTTAAATCTGATCCCGTTCCGCTGACAGAAGCGATGGAACAACTGCGCAGCATCAGTGCTTTGAAATATCTGCCGGATACCATCAGGTTACCTGACGGAGCCACGGTATCTCCCAAAACCATCAGCTTACGGTTTACCGCAACCAGTTTGCAGCAGCATGAAACATCTCCACTGATTATCATTCTCGATCACCTGGATGATTTACCCTATTGGAAGTGGTTGCAAGAAGAAATCATCAAGCCCCTGCTTGACCAGCAGCGCGTTCTGATTATCTGCACCAGTCAGTCGCCGCTCTTCTGGCATTTCTGGGAATTGCGCGAAATCTGTAAACTCTATGATATTAAGCCATTCTCAGCCATAGAAACACAGGCGTTTTTGCGTGCAAACGGAGCGGAATGGCTGGCCGATTTGCTGGCCCAATCGGCCCAGATTACACTCCAGGGCTATCCGCTTGGCCTCTATTATATGTTAGAGGTATTAGCCCAAGCCGATTCTCTCGGCGAATTCAACCTGGCCAATGCACCGGAAGATACCACTGACTGGCTCAACCGCCTGCATGATATGAGTGATATAACCCGTACCATGCTCCGCTATGCCGGGCTATTGCGGCGGATTGAGGTACCGGTTATCCAGAACATTCTCGATATGGTACAGCCAGGGTGGCACGGGGCGCACACCGTGCATCAGGTGTTGCTCGAACAAGTGTTACCCGAACTGCGTGAGCAGCAATGCCTGTTGCCCTATCAGCGTCAACAGCCCTATCGCCTGCTGCGGTCACTGCGCTATATCCTGGATGAGCAACTACGGCACGAGGAACCAGAGCGCTACCGGCAGATCTGTCAATACTTAGAACAAAGCTACTATGAACGCTTTTATGCCCGGCCAATTGACAAAGCCCCGCTGCTGAACGAGTGGCTCTACTTTTCTACAGTGGCTGATCATGGCCTGTATTTCCTGGATTCAGACCGGTGGTACAGGCGTGTACAGCACCTGTTTGAACGGGCACGGTTGCCAGGCAAGCAGATTGCAATGTTGCTCTACAAAGATCACGAACTACTCAGTCGCCTGCATACCGCTGGTTTATGGCGTAGGATCCAGCAGTTGTTGATCCAGTATATCGATACCACGTCGCATGATCGTCCCTTGCTGAATGAAACAGAACTGGTGCGGCTCAGACGACAGCTATTTGAGTATCTCAGTCAAGAGCCACCACTGGACAAGAAACTGCTCCCCGGCGAACTGGAAAGACTACTGGATATCATCGTCAGGCTTGGATCGGATTTTGCCTTGCAAGATTTAATTGCGTATCTGCACCAGCAGTCCGCGCAACCAATCATACCAACCGTCCTCCCGGAAAGTCTGGCCCCGGTGCAGGGAGAGGTCGCCACCGAGTCTATACAACCGGTTATACCAACTGCCGTTCAAGATAGAGTGGCACTGTTACACAGTTGTGGCATCCTCGCCTATGATCGTGATACACGCAGGTATCGACTGAACGATCTGATTCGCGTTCTGGTGAAGCCTGACCCCTGGCCACATACACACCATCCCTGGTAATCCTGTTCAAGAGAGGTTCTCTGTCGATGTCTATCTTACCGAGACTGCCAACCTATATCGGTCGTGAAGACCAGAAAAATCTATTGCGCGCATATACCCGACAGATTCTGGAACAACCGTGTTGCCGTGCACTCTATTTTCAAGCTGGCGGCGGTCTGGGAAAAACGCACTTGCTGCTCCATTATCCTCAGATTGTTGACAATATTGGACAAGATATACGGCGACTACGCATTGCTAACCTGGTGGACTTCTATAGCTTTGAGACCCGTAACCCGACCGTGATCGAGGAACGTCTGATTGACGGCCTGAAGCAGACAGACCAGCGAGAGTGGTATCGATTGCCAGCGCCTCAGGTTGATGAATCCTTTACCGACTACTCGGCTGCACTACAGGAGTATCGTCGCACCCGCGAGATTGGTACCCAGGCGGAGATAACCCGGGCCAGAGAACGCCTGCGCCAGCAGTTTGTGCTGAGTTGGAACAGTCTCACGCCTCGATATGCGCTCGTCATGAGTTTTGATACATTAGAGACCCTCTTTAGTGAGCCAGCCCCACCAGAAGCACTGGTCAACGCTGCTCGCGGCATGAGCAGTATCGATCTCGTGCTGGAATGGATGCAAACAACATTGCCCCGATTACAGCATACGCTTGTACTACTCAGTGGCCGGCCGGTTGATGATAATCGCATTATTACCGCACTCAAGGACAGCAAGATCCTGGTTGACGATGTTCAGCAACTCGATTTCTTGACGGATCGAGCAGTCATCAAAACATATATTGAGACCTATACACCAGGTCAGACCCTCGCGGCAGATGAGATTGAACGCATTGAACGCATAACTGAAGGTCGTCCACTACTGCTTACCTGCTATGCTGAGACGCGCCGTTCTGAAGTGGCGATCCCGCCTCCACTCCCCGGTTTTAAAGTGCAAGACAGTCGGCCCGAATTTGAGGACTGGTTGATCGAAACCATCCTCAACCCGTTGCTTCGTTCGCTCCCCAGCAATAGCAATGAGGCCCAGACTACCCTGGCCTACGCGCTCTACTTTCTGGTGTATGCCCGTCGTGGTCTCCGTCGTGAGGCATTGATAGATCTGTTTGCCCAACTGAACCTGAGCTATGATCGGCGTGTTCTGGATCAACTTGATGAAGTAGCCCTGGTCAAACGCATCGATGATAAACTCTTTTTGCATGACGAGATTTTTGTTATGATTGACCAGAGCGGGAAGCCCGATGAATGCGGGTTACGTGAATCGACCCTGGACTATCTGTGTCGAATCAGCCGCGAACAGGTGCAACACGTTGATCGTCATGCGCTACTGGGGGCCATGGCCGACAATATGTATTATGAATTGAGCCGAGACTTTGTACAGGGCTACCGTACCTATGTCATCTATGCCGATCTGCTCCTGGACGAACGAAGTATCAACGATGCCCTGATACTCTCCGATGCATTCTGGAGTACGCTAAACTACCATGTCAGTCGAGGACAGGAACGGATCTATCCCTACCGTAACGCACTTGCACAATCCACACTCACTAGACCTCAGATTCTGGAAGATGAACAGGTGAACCAGGTACAACTGTTGCTGGCCCAGGATCAGAACCAGGCTGCGATCGCGAAAGCCGAACAGCTCTACCAAACCTGTGTCCAGGCCGGCGCGCTGCCCCCTGATGATCAAGATCCCAAAGATTGGCCCTGGCGGAGCCCACAGCATGATCCGTACCTGTTTGTGTCGTTGAACCTGTGGCGAGCCTACGCGCTTCATCTCGCTCAACGATCCATCGGATCACCACAGGCCGAACGACTCCTTTCGCGGATCATTACTTTTCTGGAACAGCTCGATCGGATCCCGATCGCTGATGAGTTTCTCAAACGTCGGCAGCTCTATTTCCTCAGCCAGGCCTATGTTCGTCGTGGATACATCTACCGTCAGCAACAATACTATACGCAGGCTCAGGCAGACTATGATCGCGCACGTATGGTAGCGCGTAGCTATCAAGAGAGTGGCATATTGCCTGCCGATCGCCTTTCGTTCAAGTCCAATCTGGCGCATATTACCAATAATCTTGCGTATGTGCTGGCGCTGACCGGCAACCTGAAGCGGGCGCTCACATTCTCGAACGAAGTTATCCGAGAATATCTGCCTGCGGTTTCGACCTATCAGCGTGCGCTCTATTGGAACACTAATGCCTTGATTCGTATGAAGCGGGGCGAACTTGTCGAGGCCGAGGTACCACTGCGCTATGCTGAGCAGGCTGCGCAGGAATCCGAAATCCAGCGCGCTCGCGCACTGGTAGCACAGGCCCGTGGCTTACTGAAAAGTGCGATTATGAATGCCCGTCAGGAAGTTGACGAGCAGATTGAGCAGCATTTTGAGTATGCGGTTCAACTGGCAGAGAATGAACCCGATACACGCCGCGAAATCTATCAGGACTGGGCTGCCTATGCACGAGTCATAGCAGTTTTGTATGGGCGTAAAGGCGATCACACAAAGAGAGACCATTACCAGCACGTAGCCTTGCGGTTGTTTGACCAGGCACTGGATTTGATACCTGATCTCTACTCTATGCAGTTTGCGGATCTGATTATTGGTAAGGCCACAGTTTATAGTGACATGCAGAACTATGCCCAGGCCCAGACCCTGATCCACCAGGCCGAAGACATTATGCGTGTGCGCGAAGCAATGCCCGAATATGCCCAGGTCATTTGTGGCAAAATTGCGCTTCAGTCGGCCCTGATTATGCTTGACCAGCAGCGCAATGTCCTGGAGGCACTCAAGTTGATGACTCTGGCGATGGCTCGTGCCTTTGTGTTCGCCCGTCTGCATCTTGATCAGGGCGACTTTGAACGGCTGATTGATGAACGGCTCAGTCAGATGCCCGGTGACCACTTGCGCCCGTTTTATACCCACATCCAGCATAACCAGTTGATCGTGACGGTCGATGATCTCCCCTATCAAAAGCCCGATCCCGGCAAGTGGGCTGATGCCTGGGCCGCCAGCGTGGCATTTATGTGCGAGAATATTGAGACCCGCCTTGATTTCTAGCACGGGTTCTGAGAGCGTTCGCAGGTTGCGATCATCCGGTTGGTCTGATACCTATGGCATAGCGATCTTCGTCTATGCGCCTGTACCTGTTTTTGGAAGCAACAACGATGAATAGCGTATCCAGCTTTGAGATCCTTTTTGACTATCAGACAGTGACATCAGGTACGATACCCACTGACTGCGCCTGCCCCGCCATACAACCTGTGCCCCAGTCCATGGATTTCGTCCCGGAGACGCGGCTACAACGCCAACCTGCGTTGCGTGCGATTAAACTGTCACCCACGCATCGGGTTGCGTTTGTGCCGTCGTTGAGTTGGATTACGGTCGTGAATCAGGCGGCGTGGACACTCTTAGAACGGCTTCAGACTCCCTGCGCATTGCTTGACCTGAATGCAGACGAGCAGGTGGCCGCACAACGGTTGTATGCCCTGGGCCTGCTCTATGCCAGCGGCGATACCTCCTTCCCCTTGCCCATACACGAATTGGTCGCCTGGCTGCATATCACCAATGACTGTAACCTGCGTTGCACCTACTGCTACATTGACAAAACATCTGAGACGATGACCACCACGACCGGGATTAGAGCAACCGATGCAATAGTGCAGGCAGCGCAGCAATATGGCTACCGCAGCGTGCAAGTGAAGTATGCGGGTGGGGAGGCCAGCCTGAACCTGCCACTGGTGGCCGAGATACACCGCTACGCCCAGGCGCAGGCCCACGCCGCCGGGATAGCGCTCCGCGGCGTGCTGTTAAGCAATGGCGTAGGCCTGTCGTATGCGAAGCTGCAAACGATACGTGACCTGGGCTTGCTGCTCATGATCTCGCTCGACGGCCCGCCGCAGTTCCACGATGCACAACGCCCATGCAGCGGCGGGCAGGGATCGTTCCAGGCCGTAGTTGCCGGTATTGAACGTGCCCAGGCAATGGATATGGCGTTGACCGTCTCGGTCACGGTCACGGGCGCGAGTGTGGCTGGTTTGCCAACGCTCGTGGCCTGGCTGCTGGAGCGCGACATTCACTTTGCGCTAAACTTCTACCGTACCACTCCCGCCAGTGCCACTCGATCCGAACTGCAACTCGATGAGCAACGCCTGATCGCAGGGATGCGTGCGACCTATCAGGTCATCGAGGGGCATTTACCACGCTACAGTCTGCTGGGGTGCCTGCTCGATCGCACCTATCTGGGGGCACCTCACCATCATGTCTGCGGCGTCGGCGAACATTATATGGTGATTGACCATCACGGTAATGTGGCAAAGTGCCAGATGGACATCGGGCATACGGTGGGGACAATCTGGGATGCCGATCCACTCCAGCTGATCCGTCGCGATCGGATCGGCGTACAGAATGTGCCAGTTGAGGTAAAAGCAGGGTGCCATACCTGCGTGTGGCAGTACTGGTGTGCCGGCGGGTGTCCCGTGGTTACCTGGCATGCCACGAGGCGTTTCGATCTCAAGTCACCCAACTGTGCCATATATCAGGCACTCTACCCTGAAGTCATCCGCCTGGAAGGGTTACGCTTACTACGATGGGCAGATCGATCCTGATTGCTCGTATGACAACGAGACTTCTTGGGTAGGGAGGCACGGCACGGCTTCGCCTTTCCGAGCGGTGAGTGAGGGTTCTCACTCCTATCTTCTCTTCCCTCTCTTCTCGCCAGGCCCCGTGTCCCGGCCGAGATGGAGTCTCGTTGGAGTACTATATTCCATTCCATTTCTTTTCTTTACTACTTTATACTTTAATTCTATATATATCCACACAACGTAAACAAAATATCCTGTCTCTATCCTTGTAAACACAGTACGTACCATAGTAGCATAGAGGTATCCCAGAGGTGGCTTGAACTCTGTTCAGGCATATGCGGGAGCAGGAACGTACTGGTACTAAAAGGGACAAGGTGCCGTAAACGGCATGATCCACAGGGAGGATTCTATGGCTATTTCCATCTTTTTATTACTCATCGGGGTGTTGTTGCTTATTACCGGTCATTTCCGCAAATCTGACTCCAATCACCGTCTCATCTACATACCGGTCAAGGTTCGCATCCCTCACGATACAGGGTCAGGTTTGATCTGGTACCTCCTGTTTATCCTGCTCTCCGTTCTGCTGGTCGCGGCGTTGAACGGTGCATAAAGCTGCTCTGTATCCCTTGAGTGAGAGCGGCTTTTACCAGGGTATTGTTATTACTCTGTCAGGGTGAAGCCTGGACTCCCGTTTTCTACCATGTATATAGGATTGCTCTCTATGTCCACAAATACTCTACAGAGTATCCATTTTATGGTGCATATAGGAATCCTAGGTCAGTTGTGAAGCGCCGGATTCTGGGCTTTCGCCTCTTTCAGGACTTTCATATCTGGTTACAAAGCTATAAAGCAATCAATGAAAACATGTCCCAATTGTCGTGGCTTAGGCTTCAGAACCGGGAAATCATATTTTGACAAAACAAATCGAGATAATTCCTGATAAAATCACTGAAATATCTTGTACATATCCTTGTAGTACGATACACATTCCGCTATGCTGTGATCATACTGAAAATATTCTTTTGTGAATGCGGTGTATTCATCAGTGTGAACTGTAAGGAGGCGGCAATGACTATTCCTTTTGTGTTGTTTCTCATTGGTATAGTATTGCTCACAGCAGGCGGGGTGTGTCACAGCGGTTCCGAGAGCGACATTATCTACGTGCCGAGCGAGATCCGTGACAGCGGACAGTATGGCTCGGGTGTGTTGATCTTTTTCCTCCTTGTATTCCTGAGTGCCGTGCTGGTGGCTGTGCTTACCTGGATTTGATCTGACACATTCATAGAGTCGGCACGGATTTCGCATACGAGAGGAGCAGTGAATGCCTTTGAAAGGAGACAGATATGGGTACAGCTATTTTGGGCCTGCTACTGGTAGGAATACTGGCGCTGATCGCAGTCATATATATCTGTGAGCTTCTGGAGGATCAGGGTACGAAGCTTCCGGTCTGGGTACGAGTTGTGTTATTTCTGCTCATCGTGCTGGCGTTTGTGTCGGTACCGCTGCATACTCCTGCCCGACATGTCTTTGCCGGTCTGTAGCAAGGTACGATGCGCGATCGACGCGCTATCGTACTGGAGCATTGACGCAAACAACTGAAGTCCCGGCCTGGCCAGGACTCCTGGGTCACGGAAAGCCATAGACGGCAGGATGACTGCCACGAATAGATGCGCCTCGTTGCGCTGCTGGTGCCGATACTCGGCGTCGGCACCAGCAGCGCATTCTTTGCAGGAAAGCGTCTTGCTTACCCGGCGTACAGCTCGGCTACCTTCGACCAGTTCACGACATTCCACCAGGCCGCAATATAGTCAGGGCGCCTATTCTGATACTTCAGGTAGTAGGCATGCTCCCAGACATCCAGGCCGAGAATCGGTTTCAGACCCTGTGAGATAGGGCTATCCTGGTTGGGTGTACTCATGATCGACAATTTGCCCGCGCTATCAACCACCAGCCAGGCCCAGCCACTGCCAAACCGGCCAACCGCCGCAGCACTAAATTGCTCTTTGAACGCCGCAAAGCTGCCAAAGGTACTGTTAATGGCCTGAGCCAGCGCTCCAGTTGGCTCACCACCACCTTGTGGGCTCATAAGCTGCCAGAACAGTGTGTGGTTCGCGTGCCCACCACCGTTGTTGTTCACTACTGTGCGAATGTTCTCAGGTACTTTATCCAATGATGCCAGCAACTGTTCCACACTCAGGCTGGCAAGTTCCGTCTGACCTTCCAGTGCCTTGTTGACATTATTAATGTAGGCGGCGTGGTGCTTATCGTGATGAATACGCATTGTCTGCTCATCAATATGTGGCTCTAAGGCATTATAGTCATAGGGCAATGGCGGCAATTCATACGGCATCTGTACTTTCCTCCTATGCTTCAACTTCCTCGAATCATACAACATAAGGCCAGGTTGTAGGGTAACCCTGCCTTTCGACTATGTTCCACAATCTGGCACGTAATATGCCAGTGTAAAAGTTATGCAGAATGAGGTATCATGTATGGTTAGGTGGCGCAATGACTACCTGCCGCTCTACAGTATCAACCTCAGGAGCCCTCGGAAGGTGCGGCAGGGATACGATAGCGACAATATGGCCCTCCGGACGCAATCGTTGTGTCCCGCTCGAGGGGAGTACCGAGTAATTGTTCGTACAACTTCAACTCCTGCTCACAACTTTGTCCATGACGACGGGCTATACAGTCGATTGGACAGTTGTGCTCAGTAAGAAGAAACGAACCGTCATCCAGTTGTTCAAAGTCACACATGTAGCCCTGATCGGTCAGGATGCTGGCTAACTTTGCAACCTGCTGGGCTCTGGTTTTACCTGCAAAATGGGGAGCATAGGACTGGGCAATCGAGCAGCGTCGGGCATGAAAAACCTGCTCAATCGCTTCTTCGCCCCCGCGATCCGCAATATAATTAAGGAGATCGAGGGCAAAGGTATCATATTGTTTGGGAAAGTGCTGTTCGGCCTCAGAAGTCAATTCATACAAGTGACTGGGGCGACCAATGCTACGCCGTACTCCCGTGACCTGGACTAGTCCATCACGCTCAAGTAATGCCAGATGCTGACGAATGCCCACAGCGCCAATTTTCAATTCACGACTTAATTCAAGGGCAGTCATTTGACCATGGCGTCGTAGTAGATGTAAGATATTGTTGCGGGTCGCTCCTTGCTCCTTACGTTCAATAGGCATAACTGATGTTGTCATTGGTATTTCTTAATCATTCATAAGTCGAAGAAGCTATGTTCTTCAACAAAATCCAGTAAGTGGTGGCAGCACTCCGGATTTACACGCATGCCTTTGGTATCACATTGCCCTACTGGTACATTGCTGCAATTGCACAATCTTTTGGCAGGAACTGCACAGGCTTATAATGTGATTATAGCACATTGATTCTGGCTTTGTCAAGCTAAAACTTGTCAAAGTAACAAAAATTGCTCTTGTCACGGCCCTTCCCTGGCTGGTATAATGTCCGACGGTGAAAGTTGCTACGGTTATCTGCGGCTCATCATCAGACAACCGCGTATGTGGCAGTTTGCGGTATTCTTTTTTATACGACTACTATCACCTGCATGAGGTGCCAGATACCGAGACCGGTTGGCGTTGCGCTTCTGCAATCCCTTGTTCCCTGCATGTGGTAGTAGCACAGGTAGAATAGTGTGGATGTACAACATTCCTCTTCTCCCGCACCCGACTCCATAACGGTGCCCCAGGTTGTAGGCACCGCCGCCCCCCGGCACGACCAATCCGCCCGCAGCCATGCCTGGTGGCGCACGCGATGGGCCACCGCGGTGGCCCTGCTGGTCATTGTGCTGCTGGGCGCGTCGTTCCGCACCCTGGGGCTGACGACCTGGGACGCCGGCACGGGGCAGCATCCGGATGAGCGCTTCTTTACCGATGTGGCCTCGCTGGTGCGGGTGCCGACGAGCCTGCCAGAGTATTTCGACTCGGCCCGCTCCCCCGCCAATCCGCGCAACGTGGGCAAGACGTTCTTTGTCTACGGGTCGTTTCCGATTGCGCTGACCCGGGTGGTGGCCGTCACCCTCACCCCCACCGCCGCGCTGCCCGAACTCGTGGCCGACCATACGGTGCCCATGAACCCCCAGACCGGCGTCCGCCCCACCATTCCCAACCCGGAACTGCGCGTGCCCAAGCTCACGCTGCTGCACCCCCTGCTCAACCCGGAGGGCCGTAATCTCACCACCTATCACGAGATCGTCAAGGTGGGGCGCTCACTGGCGGTGCTGTTCGATCTGGGGTCCATCGTCCTCGTGTTTCTCATCGGGCGGCGCCTGTTTGGGCGGCGGGTCGGCCTGCTGGCGGCGCTGCTGGCGGCGCTGGCGGTGATGTCGATCCAGCAGTCGCACTTTTTCGTCGATCCGATCTTCTCAACCTTCTTTGCGCTGCTGGCGCTCTACTGGGCGGTGCGCGTGGCGCAGGGCGGCGGCATGGGCAGCTATGCCGCGCTCGGTATCAGCATTGGCGCGGGCATGGCGAACCGCATCACCCTGGCGACCCTCGGCCTCATCGCCATCGTCGCTGCCGTCCTCGCGGCCCGGGCATGGGCGTCGTCGGTGCGCGCCGGCGCACGCCCCGGCGAGGCGTGCGGACGCGACGAGGCGACGATGCGACCACGCCATACCCATCCGCGCCTCGTCGCCGCGTCGCCGCACTCCTCCGCTGGCGGGGGGGCCGGGGGGGGGGCGGGATCGGTGCGCACCCGCTTCGTGTCCCGCGACCTGCCGCTCCTGTGTCTGGCCGGCATCCTCACGCTCTGCACCTTTCGTGTCCTGCAGCCCGATGCCTTTATCGGCTCGTGGCCCGACTCGCCGCCGCTTGCCAGCCCTGCGGGAACGCCGCCCGCACCCCCGTTTCTGCGCGGCTGGGGCGTGCTCGATGTGCGGCCTGATCCCCGGTTCCTGGCGAATATGCAGGAGGTGCACCGGTTCGTCACCGGCGAGATTGACTTCTATCCCTCGCAGCAGTGGGTGCGCCGCCCGGCCTATCTCTTCCCCTGGCAGAACATGGTGCAGTGGGGGATGGGGCCAGCGCTGGGTCTGACGGTGTGGGCCGGCTGGGCCGTCTTTGGGCTGCTGACCATCGTTCACGCGCTCACGCGTTCGAGCGGTCACGCGCTCACGCGTTCGAGCGCTCACGCGGGGGAGCAGGCACGCCGCGACGAGGCGACGGCGCGAGGACACGACGAGGCGAAGATAGGCGACGGGACGCGACAAGGCGGAGATAGGAAGGAGAACCCTCTCGTCGCCTCGTCGCGTCCCGTCGCCTCGTCGCGTCCTCTCGTCGCCTCGTCGCCTCACGTTCACCGCTCCCCCGCTTCATTGACGCTGTGGGTCTGGATTGCGTTCTACTTCGGCTGGCAGGGGCAGCAGTTTGCCTCGACCATGCGCTACATGCTGCCGATCTACGGGGCGCTGATCATCTTCGGTGCATGGCTGCTGATCCGGTTGTGGGACTGGGGGCAGCGCGAAGGCGCGAGGACGCGACGAGGCGACGATGCGACCACGCCACCCCCATCCGCGCCGCGTCGCCTCGTCGCCGCACTCCTCCGCTGGCTGCCGATCCTGGTCGTTCTCAGCACCCTGGCCTGGGCCTATGCCTTTACCCGCATCTACACCCGGCCCCACTCACGAGTCATCGCCGCGCGCTGGCTGCTGGATCGCGCCCCCCCCGGCTCAGTCATCACCGCCGAGTCCTGGGACGATGCGCTGCCGCTCGCCGTCGATGGCGGCGACCCCTGGCGCACGACCTATCGCGGCCTGACGATGGCGACCTATGGTGAGGAAGATCCCTCGAAGTATTTCGGCGCATACAACGCCACCAACGAGTTCCAGCCGGGGCTGCTCGACCAGCTCGACCAGGCGGACTATATCACGCTGACCAGCAACCGGGTGTATGGCTCCACCGTGCGACTGCCGATGCGCTATCCTGGGACGCTGCGCTACTACGCTGCGCTGTTTTCGGGCGACCTGGGCTTTGACCTGGTCGCCGACATCACCTCCTACCCGCGCCTCTTTGGTATCCCGATCCCCGACCAGCACGCCGAAGAAGCCTTCACCGTCTATGATCACCCACGGGTGCTGATCTTTCGCAAGAACCCGGCGCGCTATTCCCGCGCCCGCGCCGAGGAGCTGATCACCGCGGAGCTGAACTGGGGCGAGGTGTATAAGCTGCCGGTGCGCATTGCCGACCAGACCGCCACGGCGCTGCGGTTGACCGAGAGCCAGTGGCCGGCGTACCGGGCGGCGGGCACATGGGGCGACCTGTTCCATCTGAACCGCCTGGTGGCCCCGCTGGCCCCGCTGGTGTGGCTGCTGACGGTGCAGATCATCGGGTTGGCCACGTTTGCGCTGCTGTTCCACCTGGTGCCCTGGCTGCCCGACCGCGGCCTGGCGCTGGCGCGGGCGCTGGGCCTGCTGCTGGTGGCCTATGCGGCGTGGCTGCTGGGCAGCCTGAACGTCATGGCCTTCACGCCCCAGAGTGTCTGGCTGTGTGCTCTACCGCTGCTGGCCGGGGGCGCGGCGGTGGCGTGGCGTTCGCGCCAGGCGTTGCGGGCGTTCTGGCACGAGCGCCGGGCAGCGATCCTGACGGCGGAGGCGCTGTATCTGGCGGTGTTCCTGCTGTTCCTGGCGATACGCTGGCTCAACCCGGAGCTGTGGCACCCGGCGCGCGGCGGCGAGAAACCCATGGATCTGGCGTACCTGACGGCGGTGCTGAAGAGCGCGGCCTTCCCGCCCTATGATCCCTGGTTCGCGGGCGGGGCGCTCAACTACTACTATTTTGGGTTTGTGATCGTGGGGACGCTGACGCACCTGACCACGATTGCGCCGGCGGTGGCCTATAACCTGGCGGTGCCAACCCTGGCGGCGCTGGTGGCGGTTGGCGCGTGGGGGGTGGTCTACAACCTGCTGGCCCCGCGTGGGCACCACCAGGCGCCCCAGCGTTCCAGCGTTCCAGCGGAAAGCGCTGACGCGGGAGACAACGTCCGCAGATTACGCAGAGTACGCAGCTATTCGGATCAATCGGTGTCTTCTGCAGAGGGAACAGGGAACAGGGAACAGGGAACAGGGAACTCCGAGCCACCCGGCCAGCGTACCGGTCACCGGTCACCGGTCACCGGTCACCTATCAGACCGCTTCACCGCTTCCGAGCGGCGCGCACGTGTGGCGGCGCTGCTGGCCCCGTTGTTCGTGGTCATCATGGGCAACCTGGCGCAGGCGATCTGGTTCCTCGATGGCTATGCCGCCCAACAACAGGGCCGCCCGGAGTGGGCCTTCTGGGATGCGACGCGCATTGTGGAGGGGACAATTAATGAGTTTCCCTTCTTTACCTTTCTGTTTGCCGACCTGCACGCGCATATGATTGTGATGCCGTTTGCGCTGGCGATGCTTGGGTTGACCGTCGCACTGACCCGCATACCCCGCACCGTCCCGCTGCACCGTTCGCGGTCGTTCATCGGCATCCTGCTGCTGCTGGGACTGCTGGCCGGGACGTTGCGCGCCACCAATACCTGGGATTATCCGACCTATGTGGGGTTGACGGTGGTCACGCTGGGGATGCTGTTCTGGCAACGGTTCCAGCGGAGCGACGATGTCACCGCGTCGCTGCTGGGCTTCCTGCTGTCGGCGGCGACGGTGGTGCTGGTGGGCAATCTGCTGTTCTGGCCCTTTCTGCACCACTTTGTCACCGAGTCGTCGGGCGCGGAGCTGTGGCGCGAGGGGATGCGGGCGACGCTGCTGGAGCAGGTGTGGTTTGCGCCGCGCACGTCGCTGTGGGATCTGCTGCGGCTGTATGGGCACTGGCTGTTTGTGCTGATCAGCGCGGGGGTGCTGCTGGCGGCGCGCCGCTGGCAGTTGGACGCCGGTCATGGGGGGGTGATGGTGGTAGGCCTGCTGGCGCTGGTGGTCTCCGGGGTGGCGCTGGGCAATGCGGCGCTGCTGCTGCTCTTCCCGCTGCTGCTGGGGGCGGCGGTGCTGGCCTGGCGCACACGCCGCGCCCCACCGCGCATGCTGCTGCCGCTGCTGTGGGCCGGGACGGCGCTGGCGCTGACGACGATGGTGGAACTGGTGGTGGTGAGGGGCGACATCGGGCGCATGAACACGGTGTTTAAGTTTGGGCTGCACGCCTGGACGCTGTTTGCGCTGGCGGCGGCGGTGGCCGTGCCGTGGATGTGGCACGTCCTCAGCGGCCTCCCGCCAGGAGAGAGGAGAGAGGAGAGAGGCGCGAGGACGCGACAGCCATGCGACGATGCGACGGCGCGAGGACGCGACGCGGCGACGCGGCGCGGATGGGGGTGGCGTGGTCGCCGCGTCGCCTCGTCGCCTCACGTTCACCGCTCCCACCGCCCCACCGCGTCGCTGCTCGCCTGGCTGTGGCGCGGGACGGCGCTGCTCCTGCTGCTGGCGGGGCTGGTGTATCCGCTGACGGCGACGCCGGCGCGGATTGGCGACCGCTATGCGGAGGATGGGCCGCGCACGCTGGATGGGGCGGCCTTTCTGCAGCATGTTGCGTACAGCCACAACAACCAGCGCTTTCCACTCAGCGAGGATGCCGAGGGCATCGCCTGGCTGCACCAGAACGTAACCGGCACGCCGATTATCCTGGAGGCGCACCTGCCCGCCTACCAGTGGGGCGCACGGATTGCGACCTACACCGGGTTGCCCACGCTGCTGGGCTGGGAGTGGCACCAGATCCAGCAGCGCAACGCGGTGCAGGCGGTGGGGGTGATCAATCATCGCAAGGATGTGGTGGCGCGGATCTATGGCGGTGCTGACGCGAACGAGGCCTGGCGACTCATCCAGCAGTATGGCATCGACTATATCTACGTTGGCGGCCTGGAGCGGGCGATGTACGATGCGGCGAGCCTGGCGACGTTCGAGACGCTGGTGCAGCGCAATCTGTTGGAGCGGGTGTTTACCAGCGGCGAGACGACGATCTACCGCGTGCTGCAGCCAGGGACGCCGACCATGCTCACGTTTGATCGCCCGATTGTGCCGCCGCAACTGAACACGCCCCCACCGCTGATGCTCGACCAGCCCGTGAGCGAGCTGCCACCGGTGGCGGGCTATGCCTGGAATAGCTGGGCCAATGGCAGTTCCTGGCGGGCGACGCTGGTGTGGCTGGGGGCGTGGTATGGGCTACTGCTGCTGGGCCTGCCGCTGGCGGGGCTGGTCTTTGGCGGCGGGCGAGATGCGGGCGTGGCCTGGGCGCGGCTGATCGGGCTGCTGCTGCTGGGCTATGCGGTCTGGCTGCCGACCAGTGCGGGTGTCTGGCACTATGATGGCTGGGGTATCGCCGGTGGCGTCGGGCTGGTGCTCGCGTTCAACGTCGGCGTGCTGCTCTGGCTGGGCCGTAAAACCGAGGCGCGGAGGCGCGGATGGGCGAGGCGTCGTCGCATCGTCGCGTCGTCGCATCGTCGCGGGGTGCTCGGCGGCGCCATTGCTCTGAGTGAAGCGGTGTTCCTGGCCGGCTTTGCGCTGTTTGTGGTCATTCGGGCGTTCAACCCCGATCTGTGGCACCCGGTCTGGGGCGGCGAGAAGCCGATGGAGTTCGGGTTTCTCAATGCGATTCTGCGCAGCCCGGTGATGCCGCCGCTCGATCCGTTCTTCAGCGGGGGATACATCAACTACTACTATTACGGGTTGTACCTGGTGTCGTTGCCGATCAAGCTCACCGGCATCCACCCGGCCATCGCCTTTAACCTGATCATCGCCACCCTGTTCGGCCTGACGCTATCCGGCAGTTATGCCCTGGTGACGCGGCTTACTGGGCGGCGGCGCGATGGCCTGGTGGGGGCGGCGTTTGTGGCCCTGCTGGGCAACCTGGCGAGCGTCATCCCCATCGGGTGGGCGCGGGGCATGGGGCCGGTGCTCGCGGCGCTGCGGCGCGATGGACTGGCCGGCCTGACACAGCTGGGCGACTGGTATGTCGGCCCCAGTCGGGTGATCAACCCGCCCAATACGATTAACGAGTTTCCGTTCTGGGGGTTTCTGTTTGCCGATCTGCACCCGCACCTGATTGCGCTGCCGATCACGGTGCTGCTGATGGCGCTGGCGTTTGAGCTGCTGCTGCTGACAGAGCGGTCACGCGACGATGCGACGACACGACGCGGCGACGATGCGACGACACGACGCGGCGACGCGGCGACGACGCGCCTCCGCGCCGCGGCGTTGCTGACAGCACTGACGCTCGGGACGCTGGCGGTGACCAATTCGTGGGATTTTCCGACCTCCAGCCTGCTGGTGGGCATGGTGCTGCTGGGTGTGGCCTGGCGTTCGACGCAGCGGGGTATTCCCTGGCAGCGTCTGGTGCGGGCGGTGGGGCTGACGCTGGGGCTGACGTTGGGCGGGATGGCGCTGTATCTGCCGTTCTTTGATTCCTTCTCTGCGCCGATCGCTGGGATCGGCATCGTACGCGATGGCACGGCGGCGCACCAGTATCTGGTGATCTATGGCCTGTTCCTGGCGGTGCTGCTGCCCGTGTTCTTCGGGGCAAGCTGGCGCGTGCTGACGCTGCGACGATGCGACGGCGCGAGGACGCGACGCGGCGACGCGGCGCGGATGGGGGTGGCGTGGTCGCCGCGTCGCCGCGTCGCCGCACGTTTCACCGGTCACCGCTTCACCGCTTCACCGCCGCGCGTCCTTCTCCCGCTGCTCATCGGTGGCATGATCATCGTGACGGTCTGGCAGCCGGTGCCGGGATTGCGGCTGTGGCTGGCGGTGCTGGGGCTGATAGGGGGGGGGCTGCTGCTGCAGCGCCAGCTCCACCCGGCGACCTGGTTTACGCTGGCGCTGGCGACGCTGGGCTGGGCGGTGTCGTTGGGCATCGAGGTTCTGTATATTGGCGATCATCTGGCGGGCGGCCCGGCCTATCGCATGAACACGGTCTTTAAGTTTGGCTGGCAGATCTGGACGCTGCTGGCGCTGGCGGCGGCGGCGAGTCTGCCGCGGTTTCTGCGGGGCCTGCGGCGCTTTGGCGGCGAGACGGCGCAGACGGTGGGGCTGGCGCTGCTGGGGGGGCTGGTTCTGCTGGCGGCGGTGTTTCCGCTGGTGGGCACGCCGGTGCGGATTGCGAACCGCTTTGCCGTGGACATCGGGCCGACGCTGGATGGGCTGGCGTTTCTGGAGCAGGCGCGCTTTGGGTATGATTGCCAGGCCTTTGGCGGCTGCGAGCCGGGCGTGTCACGGGTGGAGATTGACCTGCAGCCCGACGCGGGCGCCATCGCCTGGCTGAACGCGCAGATCACGGGCACGCCGGTGATCGTGCAATCGGATCGCTGGTTTTATCGGGGCTACGGCATTCGCGTCGCGGCGAATACGGGCTTTCCCACCGTCGTGAGCGGGTTGCATGTCGATGAGCAGCGCGATCCGGAGATCACGCGCATCCGCCTGGATGATGTGGACACGCTGTTCCGCACGACGGATCGCGAACGCACGCTGCGGCTGCTGGCACGCTATGGGGTCGATTATGTGTATGTGGGCAGCGTCGAGCGGGCGCTGTATCCGGCAGCGGGCCTGGCCACCTTTGACGCGCTGCGCGGCACCTATCTGGATGTCGTGTATGACCAGCCCGGGGTGCGGATCTACCAGGTGCGCGACCTGCCCGATCACGATGCGCACCCGGAACCGTTCACGTTTGTGGCCGAGGAGCCGCCGCGCTCGAACGAGGTGGCGGAAGAGCCGCCCCCCGGTGCCGAGGTTCCACCGCCTCTCCCTGTGGACAGCGGGGCGGATGGCCCGCCGGCAGCGAACCTGCAGGCCCTGGAGGAGCAGGTGGCGGCCAACCCGACGCGTGCCACGCTGGTGTTCAGGTTGGCCGAACAGTATCGGGCGCAGAATCGGTTGGATGCCGCCGCCCGCGTGCTGGCGGTGGCGGCGGCGGCCAATCCCACCGATACCGGGTTGTATCATCTCTGGGGCGACATCTTGAACCAGGCCGGACGCCAGGCCGAGGCGGAACAGGCGTATCTGCGGGCGGCGCAGGCGAATCCCACCGCGGGCAACTGGAACAAGCTGGGCGTGGCACTGCTCGAGTGGGGCGACCTGGAGAAGGCCGAACTGGCGCTCACCCAGGCGCAGGCGATTGATCCGACGGCGTCGGAGCCGTACTACCGCCTGGGGCAACTCTACGAGCGCCAGGGCCGCGACGAGCAGGCGCGGGCGGCGCTGGCGCAGTATCTGCGCCTCGACCCGAACGGGATCTATCAGCGCGAGGTGCGGACGTTGGTGCAAAGGCTGGCGCCATGACATCGATGATCGGACAGGTGGTGGTCTGGTGGCTCGTGATCCAGGCGCTGGGTCTGGCCGGGCTGCCGCTGACGCTGGGGTTTTTTCGCTGGCTCCCTGACCGGGGGTATGCGTTCAGCAAATCCCTGGGGTTGCTGCTGACGGGCTATGGAGCCTGGCTGCTGGCCATGTTCGGGCTGGCCTCGTTTGGCGTGCCGCTGCTCGTCCTGGTGGCCCTCCTGGTCGCCGGCGTGGGGGTGTGGAGCCGTCTGAATGACGACGCGAGGAGGCGAGGAGGCGACGAGGCGACGCCGCCGCTCCCATCCTCGCCTCTTCGCCTCTTCGCTCGCGTGACCTCCTGGCGCCTTATCCTGGGCTACGAAGTGCTGTTCCTGGTGGCGCTGGTGTTTGTCGCCTGGCTGCGGGCGCACAACCCCGATCCGTGGGGCACCGAGCGCCCGATGGATTATGCGTTCTTCAACGCCATCCGTCAGAGCACCAGCTTTCCCCCGCAGGATCCCTGGCTTGCGGGCTACAGTATCAACTACTATTACTTTGGCTATCTGTTGATGGCGGTGGTGGGGCGGCTGAGTGGCATCGATCCGGCGGCCGCCTATAACCTGGCGCTGGCGCTGACGTTTGCGCTGACGGCGCTGGGGGTGGCGGGCCTGCTGGCGAATCTGCTCGCGCTGACGCCGGTGGCACGAACCAGGCTGCCGCGCGTGGCTCCGCTGGTGCTGCTCCTGGGCGTCACCATGGTGCTCGTGGTCGGCAACCAGGCCGGGGCGTTGCAGGTCATCGTCGGCAATGAGCGCGTCGTCGCCCTCGACGGGCCGCAACTGCTGGCGGCGCTGGGCCAGGCTGCCCAGGGACGGGAGGTGATCGACCTGCCGCACCCGGTCAACGCCGCTGATTTTGGCGCGTTTCGCACGCTGGAACGGCGGGATCGGCTCACCGACTTTAACTGGTGGTGGCCCTCGCGGGCGCTGTGGGATGACTATACGGCGCACGGGCGGGCACGGCAGTACACGATTACGGAGTTCCCGTTCTTTAGCTTCTGGCTGGGCGATATGCACCCGCACGTGCTGGCGCTGCCGGGAGGGGTGCTGGCCCTGGCGCTGGTGCTGGCCACGCTGGTGCGGCCCCCATTCCCGACCTTTGCGCACGGGCGGCACGGGTGGGTGGAGCTGGTGCTGACCGGGATCATCCTGGGCAGCCTGTCGGTGATCAATAGCTGGGATCTGCCAGCGTATGTGCTGCTGTATGCGGGGGCGCTGCTGGTGACGCATGCGCGCGTTGGCGCGTTGGCGCGTTCACGCGCTGACGCGGGCGAGCCGGCACGCGGGGGAGTGGAGGAGCGCACAGCGCAAGGCGCACAGCGTCCAGCCGATCGAGATCTGTTGTGCGCTGTGCGCTTCGACCGCTTTGCGCTTCGAGAGGGCGGCATGGTGCTGGTGGCGCTGTTCGGGCTGTTTCTCCCGTTCCATCTGACGTTTCAGGCACCGGTGGGCGCGGCGGCACCATGGATTCATCTGCCGGTCGTGGGGCGGCTCTCGCAGATCATCGGGCCGGTGACGGGCGTCAAGAGCGGCGTGCATGCCTTCCTGATCATCTTCGGGTTGTTTTTCATCCCGCTGAGTACCTTTGTCTATCTGGCTACGGGCGCGCATGCGCGCGGTGACGCGGGCGACAACGTCGAGAAGCGGGGGGAGAGCAGCGAGCAGCGAGCGCGCCGCTCGATCGCAACGCTCACGCCTCACTCCGCTCCCCGCACTGCTGGCTGGGCCGTCCACTCCCCCCTGGCCCCCCCGTCCACGGAGGGGAGGCGCGTCGTCGCGTCGTCGCCTCGTCCCATCGTCGCGTCGTCGCCTCGTCCCATCGTCGCGTCGTCGCCTCGTCGCCTTTTCTCCCTCCGCGTCACCGCTTCAGCGCTCCCCCGCTTCCTCGCTTCGGTGCTTCACTGGTGGCTGCCCCTCATCCTGCTGCTGCTCGGCCTGCTGCTCGGCTTCCCGCTGCTGGCGCTGGCGGGGGTGGGCGCACTGGCGTTCCGCCAGGCGCTGCGGATGCCGGAACGTCCCGCCGAAACGTTTGTCCTGCTGGTGATCACCCTGGGCTGTGCGATCTGCGTTGGAACCGAACTGATCTATATCCGCGATGTGTTTGAGGGCCTGTCGCCGCGGATGAACACGATCTTCAAGTTCTACTACCAGGTGTGGCTGCTATGGGGCACGGTGACGGCCTATGCACTGTGGTGGCTGGTGACGCAGACAGGGCACACGCGCCGGGTCGTTGCCCTGGTCATCAGTGGCGTGAGTCTGCTGTTGCTGCTCGGCGGCCTGGTCTACCCGGCGATCACCCTGCGTGATACCTGGACCCATGGGACGCTGGTGGGGCTGAACGGCAAAACACCCCGGGAAACCACCGCCGCTGGCCAGGCGTCCATCCGCTGGTTGCGCACGCATGTGGCACCCGGGAGCGTCGTGCTGGAGATGGTCGATCCGCAGGGTGGCTCGTACAACGGCGTCGGCTTCGGCGGCGTCTCGGCCAGCACGGGCTTGCCGACGGTGCTGGGCTGGGTGGGGCATCAACACCAGTGGCGCGGCGGTGATGCCGCGGCGCGGGCGGAGATTGAGCCGCGCAAAACCGACGTGGATCGGATCTATCGCACGCGGGATCTCGCCGAGGCGCGGGAACTGCTGGAACGGTATACCGTCGCCTATGTGTATATCGGGGCACTCGAACGCCAGCACTATGACCCCGACAGCCTGGCGAAGTTTGCCCACCTGGGGCGGGTGGTGTGGGCGATGGATGAGGTGACGATATATGACGTGCGCATGCAATGATGCACGGGGACGATGCGACGACGCGACGA
>Ga0308419_1000087_pt1 | contig 74277 bp, 60 predicted proteins | sample HotsprSampleMS50_FD_203674 | JGI IMG/M metagenome (GOLD analysis project Ga0308419, IMG submission 203674) | Hot spring phototrophic mat microbial communities from Mushroom Spring, Yellowstone National Park, Wyoming, United States - 20090730_MS50 ... | reverse complement strand
CATTCGCAATGGTGGGTCTCGGTCTCTGCGGCTGATGCGCGGCGGGCCGCCACTAACGGCGGCTGGTCCCCCACCGAGCTCGAAATGGCCGGCGATCCCGAAAATCACCCCCAACAGATTGACCTGCGGGGAGGATGGGCGTACGGCTTCCGCCCCCGAACACCATCGTCCCTCGGAGTGGATTACGATAAGGACGCTCAGGCCGATCCTCGTTTTGTCGGTGTCCAGACCGCCGCCGACACGAAACGTCTGGCGTCGCACTTCCTCTCTTATGCGCGCCGGGTTCCGATTCCTCCGTCCTGGGCCGGCCACACCATTTTTCTGCATCTCAACAACGCCGGGTATCACGTGACGGTCGTCGTCAACGATCGCCAGGTCGCCCAGTATGTCGGCGGGCTGGAGCCACACCGGCTGGATGTCTCCGAAGTCATTCGTCCCGGCGAGGACAATTTAATACTGATCATGGTCGGCGATGTCGGCGTCAGCGGCCATCGGCCATTCGATCCCTTCCGATTCACCGGCACCCGCCTGCCAACGTGCCGGGAAATCGAAAACAACCTCGTGCATCCTGTCCGGTATGGCGGTTCCGACGGCCGCGGCATCGAGGAGGCCTGGCTGGAAGCGGTCCCGCGTGTCCGGGTGGAATATGTCTTCGCCAACCCTAAGGTCGCTCAGCGGCTGCTCCGCTATCGCGTCGCATTCGCGAACGATACCGACGTCCCCGTCACCGTTCGCGTTCATAGCGTCGCGCGGCCGCCTTCGGATCAGACGTTTCGCATGCCGCTACTCACCGCCGAAGGTTCTTCCGTCGCACCGGAGTCCATCGCGCCGCGGATCTTGCTCGACGAGGTCGTCACCCTTCCGCCCCGGGAGGGTCTGACCCTGACCTGCGACATTCCGTGGGCAAACGCGGTTCTTTGGGACACCGACCAGCCGTTCCTGTATGAACTCGCCACCACGTTGTCGTCCGCCGAAGCCGACGGCCCCTTGGTTCGGCACGAACACCGACCGGATGCGGGCGCGTCCGACGCCGGTTCTCTGCTGGATACGCAGACGGACACGTTCGGCTTTCGGGAATTCACTATCAACGGGCATCACTTCCTGCTGAACGGCCGCGTCATTCACCTGCACGGCCAGAGCGGTCACGTGGGACCAGCTCAACAGGCCATGACGCGGGCGCAGAAAATCGAATTTCTGCGTATCGCCAAAGAAGAGGGTCATATCAACCACGTGCGTTTGCACGCCAGCCCCCAGGACCGGCGATGGGTCGAGGCGGCGGACCGTGTCGGCCTGCTGCTGACCACCGAAACGGCGCTATGGACCACCGGCTTCCACAGTTTCGATTGGGCCGGCAGCGAGGAGGCCTGCTATCAGAACGTTCGCCAGCACTTCTTCGAGGCGTTGGTGCGTCGTGATCGGAACTCGCCGTCGGTCGTGATCTGGTCACTTTCCAACGAGATGTCGCCGATCACGCCGTGGGATCTCACCGAAGGGCCGAACGCCCCGAAGATGGCCGCCATGACGCGGGTGTTCCGACGAATACTGGCCGAGGTCGCGGCGGAGGACGACAGCCGCGTCGTGCAGATGTCGTCGGCGATGGACTTTCTTGGCCATCTGCGGATGTACAATCTGCATTATCCGAAAAACTGGCAGGCCTATCCTGACTACCCGCACACGGCCTACTGGCTGGACAAGCCCTTCAAATTCCGCTGGTATGGGCCCGGCTATGCGCACATGCCAAGCTGGAGTTGGCGAAAGGACAAACCACTCTACTTCGGCGAATACACCTGCGTATTCGGTCCCACCCCGGACGTCCAGTCCACCATTGTGGGGGACATCGCCTTTGAGGAGGCTGATTTCGGTACGGAGCGCGTTCAGGAAAAGTTATGGCCCATGGAAGCCAAGGCCTATCGCCGGCAGGACGTCTCTGGTTTTTGCGCCTGGGCCTTTCTTCTGGGCAACGACACCGACTGCCGCCGACTGCTCGATCGGCCGTCCGCCGCTGCGTACGTCAAGGCCATACGTCCACTCGCCGTCCTGGATCACGGATATCAGGCCGACACCCTGGCGGGAGCGGAGGTGGCCATTCCCCTCTCCCTTCACAATGACACCCGCCATGCGGTCATCCTCGAACTGTTCTGCGAGGCTCAGTGGGAGGACCAGGTGCTTGGGGTGGACACAATGCCAGCGCGTCTCATGGCCCCTGGTGAAACGCTCGCTTTCGTCCACCGCTTTCTGGCGCCCGTCGTTCAGGCGCCGGCGCGAATTCGTTACCGCGCCACGCTCAGCGCCGACGGCGCGGTGGTGGATCAATGGGAGCGCGAAATCCGGGTCTGGCCGCGCCAAGCGGACCTCGCGCTGCCGGCCGACGTGGCCTTCTTCGACCCCGACGAACGAGTGGCCGCGATCCTGGCCAAACGGAACCTCGACGGCAGGTCTCTTATAAGAGAGCTGACGAGGCAGACCCTGTCGTCGGTTCGAGCCCTCTGGATGGGTTTTGGTGCGGCCAGAGCCCATACCTCCGATTGGCGGCGTTTTCGGGAAACGCTGCACACGTTTGTCAGGAACGGCGGGGTGTTGATACTCGATCAGCCGCCCGCGGCCGTTCTGCACGATCTGCCGATGCCTCTTAACAAGGCCAAAGGATACGCCGAGCCGGATCAGCGTCTCGAAATCACCTATGCCTTCCCATGCGCGCCGTTTCATCCGGTCATGGCCGGTTTTCAGGAGGAGGATTTTGCGTTATGGGGAGACGACTTCTACATCGCCCATGAATGTCTGGAGATTCCCCAGGAGGGGAACGTCGTGCCCCTCTTGGTGGCCGGAACGGATCGCGCCGGGTTGGTCAGTTCGCCCTTGATGGAGATGCGATACGGCCGTGGGAGCTATCTGATCAGCACCATGGAGATTCTGGACAAACTGGATCAGTCCCCCGTCCCGGCCCGTCTGCTCGGCGCTCTCGCGTGTTATCGTCCGCACTGGGACGTGCGAACGGTGGGCATTTCGGTGGAAGACGATCTGTGGCGACGTCTGCTCGAGGTGGGTTACGTCGGCGACCGGCGCCCCCCTCAGGAGACCATCGGGGCTGAGATCGCCGTGCTGGACGGGCTGGCGATGGAGGCTCTGAACCCCGCGTGCGTTCGTGAAGCCCTGATGGCCGGTCATACCGTCTGCCTGCATGGCTTGACTCCCGAACAGACCCGTCGGGTTCTCTCGTTCCTGCAACTTCCCGGTGATGTCCTTCCCGGCACCGCCAGGCCGGGAGAGTGGGATGTGGTGCGGCATGCGCACCCCTTGACGGATGGCATGACGAACAATGCCCTCTATTGGGTGGTCCATAAAGCCAAGTTGGCGCCCTGGGCGGCGGCGTCCACCCACCCCGAACCCGCCAGCGCCCGGATACGTCTTCCGGAACTCTCCTCCCAGGCGATCTCGCTCACGCGTCGGGGAGCCTTGACCGTCTATCGTGTAGGGTCAGGAACGCTGGTGTTCGATCATCTTCGCTGGCATATGACCGACATCGAGGAGCCCGAGCGCCCTCGCCGCTATGGGCGATGCCTGATGACGAATCTGGGGGTACCGTTGCTCAAGGGCGTCGAAAAACAGATCAGTCGGGAGTTCGAGACGGAGGCGGAGCGCCGCGAACGCGGCCACATCTGATCCGGTGCTTTCCCTTCAGACCGAAGGCTGAGCCCCGAATGCCCGAACGGATAGCCCTCATCGGCTAGTCTCCCTTTCCGATCTCGCCCTGGGAAACGGAGAAGGCCATGGTTTCGGAAAGGTCATGCAAAAACCCAGAGCAGTGGCCGGATAATCCAGGCTGGCTGGGCCATGTGAAGGCCTCGCGTTCATACCACCCGGACATGCGGCTTGCTTTGAAAACCCGGAAAGGGCATGCTAATAAGGTTTGTTTTACTAGCCATAAAAGGAATCAGATCCGAAAGACCCTCCATGCACCGTCCATCCTCGTCCCTGCGTCTTCATGTGGCCTGTGGGCAACTCGTCATGCAGCCGGGCGACATCGGGCATCAGCTCGAATAGGTGAACTCCCTCTCGGCCGAAGCGAGCAAGGCCGGCGCACGGCTCATTTTGTTTGCGGAAGGCGCCCTCCACGGCTACTGCCTCAAGCCAGAAATTGTGGCCGCCGCCCTATCGCCGAACGACCCAGCCGTCCAGCAGCTTCGCCAAATCAGCAGGAGGCATGGCCTGGTGATCGCCGTCGGGGCCTTCGAAAAGGCCAACCAGAAACGATACATCAGCCATTTCGTGGTCTGGCCCGATGGACGAGTACGGGTTCAGCGAAAACATAGCCTTACGCCTGCTGAAATCCATGCCGGTTTCACTCCTGGGCCAATCGCACGAACGCTGTTCGATGTGAACGGCATCCGCTGTGCCATTGCCATCTGCGCGGACACCGGCATCGAAGGCCTTTGGGATCATCTGAAACAGAAGGGGTGTCAACTTTGCCTGATTCCCACAGCCGGAGGCGCCAATCGGGAGGATATGCGCCGACCTGAAAACCTCGACGATCCCACGCTGCGAACCCGTTATCTGAAAGCCATGGAGAAGGTGTGTTTTCTCGGCGAAGCGCTCCTCCGATGTCGGGATCTCGGCATCGCCATGATGGCCACGAACCTCGCTGGCGACGATGGGATCGCCAAATATCATCCCGGTCACAGCAGCATTGTGGACAGCCGCGGTTGCCTCGTCGCGCTGTATCCAGGAGAGTATGTCGCCGATTTCCTTCGGCCGGTCATGATCCACGGCGAAGTGATCGTACGGGCACGGCCGATGCCTCCTCTCTCGGCCCGCGAGCCGCACCGATGGGGTCTCTCCCGCTTTCTGTAGACTTGACGCGCCATCGGGCGCCCTTCTAGAGTTAAAACATGTATGTGAAAGGTGTGGCCATGTGTGGTTTTTCATTGACGGCGGTGGTGTGCCTTTTCGCGACGGCCGCTCATCTCTGGGCGCAGACGGCCCCCCCTTCTCCGGATACACTCCGCCCCCAGGTCCCAACCCCTGGGCCGGATGGGCGGATACTCCCTTCGGCCGCCACCAACCGTTGGGCGCTTCTGATTAACGCCGCCCGACTTCCGGCCGCCGAGTTCGAAGAAATCCGGGCCTATATGGAAAAGGATCTCTGGATCCGCATCGAGGGAATTGCCCTTTCGGAACCATGGAGCGCTTTGCCCGACCGGATGCCTTCCTTGTTCACTACCAATCGTGTCATCGTGGTGACATTGGCGGAAGGCCCGCTTTCGGGGCCTTACCTTCTGGTGGCCCCTGATGACCAATGGGCCATCGCCAATACGACTCGTTTCCTGGCCGGTACCACCAATCGCACCCTGCGACTCCGCCAGGCGGCGATGCGGGCGTTAGCATGCGCTCTGGGCGTTCCCATCTGTCAGGATCCGCATTGCGTCATGCGAATACTCCGCCGGGGCCCCGATCCGTTCCTGCAAATGGGGTCGAACTTCTGCGGTCCGACCCGCCGCGTCTACCAAAGCCTGGCGGTACAACGAGGCCTGATTCCCGTCCCGCCGGGGTTTCTGCGCCAACACCAACCGCCCGCGCCGCCTTCCCGAGAATCTCAGTGACAACTCGGGGGCGCCAGGCACTTTTCCTCCGTTTGGCCACTCCTCTTGGCCTTCTCTTGTCCGCCGCTTCAGGGTGGGCGCTCTCGTCGCCTCCGCCACGAACTTCTCCCCTCTTTCCTCTGGCGGCTAAAGGAAGGCCGTTATGGCCTGTCATCATCCCCACCAACGCCTCCCCACGTATTCGGGCCGCCGCCTCCAATCTTGTACACTACCTCTCGCGAATCACGGGGCAACCCTTCGCCTTCGAAGAGGGATCCCAGGGACCGGGAATCCGGGTCGGCCTTTTCGCTTCATTTTCGGATCGCTCCGTCCTCCCCCCTGTCGAGGCTACCCCTTTCACCCGGGAAACCTATCTGCTCCGTTCGACATCCGAAGGGCTTCTCCTTCTCGGGGCGACCGATCTGGCGGTGGAGCATGCCGTGTGGGACCTGCTGGATCGGTTGGGCTATCGGCAATTCTTCCCAGGTCCGGTCTGGGAGGTCGTTCCGCGGGTGCCCGATCTCGCGATCGCCGTGGATACGCTTCAAACGCCGGCCTTCCTCGCCCGCCGCATCTGGTACAACTGGGGGCTTTGGGGATACAACCGTCAGCCGTATGCGGAATGGTGCGCCCGGAATCGGATGGCCAAGGGATTCGATCTCAACAGCGGGCACTCCTACGAGACCATCGTCGCGACCTTCCGGTCGGAATTCGACGCCCATCCCGACTATTTCGCCCTGGTTGGCGGCGAACGGAAACGGGGAAGCGATGCCAAGTTTTGCGTGAGCCATCCGGGTCTGCAGGACCTCATCCGGCGTTATGCGATCAAACGATTCACTGAGAATCCGGCTCTGGATTCCATTTCGCTGGATCCCAGCGATGGGGGCGGCTGGTGCGAATGCGAGGCGTGCGCCGCCCTCGGTTCTCCAAGCGGTCGGGCTCTTCTCCTGGCCAACATTGCTGCCGAAGCCGCCAACGCGCTTGGTTTGGACCCAAAATTTATCGGCATGTATGCCTACAACCGCCACGCCACGCCTCCCGCTCTGCGCGTCCATCCGAATGTTATCATTTCCGCCACCACGGCTTTCATCACGGGCGGGTACACCCTGGACCAGATTTTGGAGGGGTGGCAGGCTAAAGGCGCCACGCTGGGCATTTACGATTATTATTCGGTCGTGGACTGGGACTGGAATCTGCCGAAGCGGGCTCGGGCGGCCAATCCATTCCTCCTCGCCTCCAATCTTGTTCACTATTACCAGAAGGGGGCACGATTCATCGATTGCGAATCCGGGGACGCCTGGGGACCTTATGGCTTGGGCTATGCGATCGCCGCCCGCGTCATGTGGGATTTGAACGAGGCCGAGCGGGTTCAATTCTGGATAGACGATTTCCTCGCGAAAGCCTTCGGTCCCGCTGAGGAGCCGATGCGCCGCTTCTATGCGCTGATGACCGTGGATAACACCCGGCGCTCGCCCCGCGATCAGGTGGGCCGGATGTATCGGGCGCTGAAAGAGGCGCTCGAGCAATGCGGTGACCAGGCCGATATCCGCGGCCGAATTGATCATCTGATCCTTTACACGCACTATGTGGAGCTCTTCCACGCCTATCAGAACGCGGTCGGAAGCGCCAAGGAAGCGGCGCGTGATCAGGTTCTGGCTTACGTCTACCGCATCCGCCGGACCATGATGGTGCACGCCTACGGCCTGTGGACCCGCCTGGCCAGCCAGAAGGCCGCCCACGACCCGAATCATCCTCTCAAGACGGATACCCCCATCTCCGATGAGGAGATTCTTCAATTCCTTCAACGAGGAATCGAAGCCAACCCGACTGAAGAGATGGCCTTTCCCCCTCTGACCTTCAGCGAGGAGTTGGTCCCCGCCACTCCTCTTCGCCTACCGGCGGTCCCTGCCGGTTCCTTTCCCACCGTTCCGCAGGATCGGCATACCTATTTCCTCTGGGTGGACCAGGCCCCTGCCGACCTCGTCCTGACCGTAACTGTCCAGACGGTATGGGCTCTCCGCCCTCATCACATCCGCCTCTATTCCCCTCAGGAGGTTATGCTCGATCCGGTAGACGAAAACCGCGAGGCGCAACCCGATGGCCACCCCCGAACCGTCATCCTTCACACGCCGTATTCGGGTCTGCACCGGCTGGAGGTCACGGACGGGGGTGATTACACCCGTATTGTTTTCCCCGATGGCATGCCCGTCGTGATCCCGGCCGGACTCGACACGCCCAGCGTGGGCAGTCAATTCCGTGGCCCATGGACGCTCTATTTCTATGTACCCAAGGGGACCTCCCTGGTTGGTGGCTGGGCGCAGCGGGTTGCTGCCTGGGCCCCTCGAATTTCCGGTGTCCTGAAAGATGCCGACGACAACGTGCGCCTGGACTTTGCTACGCGGGAAGACGGTTGGTTTGCAGTCCCCGTTCCGCCGGGGCAAGATGGGCGGCTCTGGAAGTTCGAACACACGCAAGGGATTCGGCAGCTCGCCACAGTGCCTCCCTGTTTCGCCCGTACGGCCGCTGAACTCCTGTTGCCCCGTGAAGTGGTCGCCCGTGACGCGCAACCCCCATCCTCCACCCCATGAAACGGCAAATCCGCTATCTCCTCCTTCTCACCGCGGCCCTTTCCCTTTTTGCCCAGGAGAACTCTCCCATGCCAAGCCTCTACGACTTCACCGTTCGTGACATCCACGAGGAGCCGGTTCCTCTGTCCCGTTTTCGTGGCCGCGTCCTTCTGATCGTGAATACGGCCAGCCGCTGCGGATTCACTCCTCAATACGCGGGACTGGAGGCACTCTACCGACGCTACAAGGATCAGGGGTTTGAGGTCCTTGCCTTCCCTGCGAACAACTTTCTCAATCAGGAACCGGGATCCAACGAAGAGATCCGCGCCTTCTGCACCAGCCGTTTTCAGATAACCTTTCCTCTCTTCGCCAAAATCTCCGTCAAGGGTAAGGATATCCACCCCCTTTACGCATTCCTGACCTCGCCGGAGACCAATCCCGAGCATGCGGGACCCATCTCGTGGAATTTCAACAAATTTCTCATCGGTCGCAACGGAGTCGTCCGCGCCCGATTTGGTTCGCGAACCGCTCCGGATCATCCCTCACTCATCACCGCAATCGAAATGGCCCTTTCGGAATCTTCACCCGTTGAAACCCCCGATCCGATTCCGTGATCTATGAGCCCTCGTGCACCGTTTCCCTCCTCCGAACTCCTGATCGTACGCCGTCTGGCTGAACGAGTCGCAACCCTTGCCCACGAACCGCGAATGGCCCGCATCCGGTCCCGCTGGGCCGCCGTCAATGAAGGCCGCCGGCCCGATCGGGCGCCCGTCTGGTGCCGTCCCGTCGGATGCTGGGACGAACTTCTACCGCCTGAGACCCTCGCGTGCCAACACCCACGCCTGCGAGCCCTTGAAAGGCACTTTCGCCAGATTCTCATCAAGGCCGAGATCGGAGACGACACCTATGTGCCTCCCTGGTTCGAAGTCCCGCGCCTGTTCGAAGCCGACCCGCCCAACCGATGGGGTGTTGACATCCGCCATGTCCGCCCCGGGGATCAGGGCGGTGCCTGGACGTACGATCCTCCCCTGAAATCGCCCGAGGATCTTCTGCGCCTTCAAACACCTCGTTTCACGTATCGCCGAACGGACACCGAGCAGGTTCTAGAAGAGACGGCACAGATTCTCGACGGCCTTCTTCCCGTCCGCCCGGTGACCGGAAGTCCGTTTGGTTTGCTCCTTTCGGCCACCATTGGAACGGTCATCGCCGATCTGATGGGTTTGACCGAAATGATGGTCGCCATGGCGGAAAACCCGGATTTCGTCCACGCGGTCACCCGCCGGGTCGCCGATGCTGTGATCGCCAGCCACCAGTGGCTGGAGACCGAGGATTTGCTGGATCAGAACGACCAGCACGAGATGACCCTCAGCGAGCCGTTCGGCCCGCCGCCGCGTCCGGACGGATCTCATGCGCTGGCCAATCTGTGGTGTGCCGCCAACAGCCAGGAGTATGATCAGGTCTCTCCGGCCATGTGGCGGGAATTTTGTTTCGATTATCAACGACGAATCATGGCGCCGTTCGGTCGTGTGCTCTATGGGTGCTGTGAAAATCTCACGCTCAAGATGGACGATGTTCTCGCGTTACCCAACCTGCGGGTTTTCGTGTGCAGTGCCTGGACCGATTTGGACCGTCTTCTTGAAAAGGCCCCGCCCTCGCTTACCCTCATGTGGCGCCAGAAGGCCTCGGATGTCGTTTTTCCCGATTCCCTCCGTCCGATCCGCGAGACACTCGAGCTGGGGACCCAAAAGCTGAGAGGACGTCCCTACCAGATCGTGCTGCGGGAGCTCCAGACGCTGGCAGGCCACCCTCGGCGCTTGCATGAGTGGACCCATCTGGCCATCGAAGCGGCGGAACGGAATGGATGACCGTCAGGCGGAGGCGTTGTCCGGCTCGATCAGTCGGTGAACCACCGCGGCGGCACAGAAAAGGCCAAAAACTCCCGTGACGAAGGAGACGGTCCCGCGGGGGGAGGATTCTCCGCCCGGTTCCTCGGCCGAAAAGACGGCCGGAATGCCGAACGCGCCCTCGCCTTCCCGTGGAAAACCGAAGCGGCGTCGAAGGACCTTACGGACCATCCGCGCCAGAGGGTCCACATCCGTGTAGGCCAGGTCCGTCATCCGCACCTGAGCAGGGTCGCACCGCCCCGCCGAGCCGGTCGAGCAGACGACAGGCAGCCCTGCCGCCCGGCAGGCGGCCAGCAGGTGACATTTGGGGGCAAGCGCATCAATGGCATCCACCACCGCATCGGGCTGAACGCTTAAAATGGAATCGCTGGTGCGTCGGTTGTAAGCGACGACGCGGGCCTCGATGCGCAGCGTGGGATTGATCTGAAGAAGGCGTTCGGCCAGCACGTCCGCCTTGGGCCGCCCTTCGGCCCCCGTTACCGCCTGGATCTGACGGTTGAAATTGGTCGGACAGACCGTGTCGGGATCTACGAGCGTCAAACGCCCGATTCCCGAGCGGGCCAAACTTTCCGCCGTCCATGAACCGACCCCGCCCACTCCAACGATCAGCACGTGAGCGCGGCTTAACCGAGCCAAACCCTCCTCGCCCAGAAGCGGTCGCAAGCGGTCAAAGCGGATTTCCATCGAAACATTTTCCGAAGTCGTGGGAAGACCGCCACCGGAAGCACCCGATCGGGGGACCCAACCATCCACGATTCGAAATGCTCACTCCCCGGGGGTAGGCTTCTTGAAAAGCTGGATCTCGATAGGGAAAAGATCCGGGCAGGCCTGTTGATAGTGGACACCGGCCGGAGCGGTTGTGAACAGGCCGAACTGGTTGGTGTACATCTGTTGTTGAGCGTTCCATAGCCGTGGCGCGTTGTCGGCACCCCAGGTTTCGTCCCCGGCGCCGGTGCATGTCTGGACGTGAATGTTGGTGGTTCCACGCCGATAGACGATCACATCCCCGCGGGCCAGCGTTCCCCATTCCGGAACGGAGTATCCGGCGTTGGTCACGACCACGGAGAGCGCGTTGGACCAGGCGATCCAGAAGGGCTCGTCGTTGGCGAGCCACCGTTTCCCGTCATACGCATGGCGGGCGGCGTCGAAGGCCGTGAAATGCAACGCGCCCGTACTGCCGGCCATGACGCCGTGCCAGCAATGGAAGGGCGAGAGATAGTCCGGTGTAAAATTGGCCATATCGCGTCGTAGATGGTCATCGTAGATGCGAATGCCCCGCTCGGCCACCGCCACCCGCGACGTGCCCCACCATCCGGTAAGTTGGAGCAGTCCATCCCGATAGGGAGGCGGCGAGGGCAACGCCTCGGACACGTGCCAGGGAACTTCTTCGTTGGGATATTGGAACGAGCCGCACCCCTCGCTGATCATCCAATAAAGGCCCCGCTCGTAGGGGAAAACGCCACCACTCACGGGCCTTATGGCCGTCATACCCAGCGCGGAGGCATCCACCCCCTGCCAATCGTATCGGCAGGGACCGTCAATCCCATCCAAGATAAAGAGATTGGTGGCCGCCACGGAAAGGCGTGGATCGCCAAGCGGCTCATAGATTTCCGCCCCCGTCAGAGTGATGGAGAATGATCTCGACAGCGTCAGCACCTGACCCTCCACCGGATCGCCGCGGGCCTCCACTTCGAGAATGACCTCACCCCCGGCTTTCGGATGAAGGACGCAGCATTCGAGCGCAAACGCCCAGGGCCCATCATAGGCCGAAACGTTTGTCGGAAGCGTATAGCCGTCGGTCAGATTCGTATTCCACACCCATACCTGAGGATTGGAATAGTTCAACCAGCCATAATCGGTCAGACGGATCGATACGCGCGGGTTGGGTGCAAAATAGTGGCAGCAATCGAGCATGTTGGTATCGGTCCAACGGATCGTGACCAGTTTCGCGTCAGGGTCGCCGGCCGGAATGGGGTTCTCCTTATAGTCCGGGACATTGTTCGAGTTGTTGTCATTCCAGTTCGCCATCAGCCAGGAAGGAACTTGCAGATCGAAGGCACCGACCTGGCATTCATGGCCCTCGACATTAATCTCTCGCATCTTGGAGATAATCGGCGTCTGGGTGTTGGTCAGGGCATAGTAGTGGCAGAACAAACGCGCCGAGGAATTCAACTGGAGCGTGGCGTTGGACCCCTCATAGGTCAAAGGGAGAGAAGGGGGCGAGGCGGACCATGAAAAGAACCCTTTCGGCCGGGGTGTGACCTCTGCGGTAAATTGCATTTCCGCGTTACGAGGGGCAGATGGGTCTCCATGGATAATCAACCGGTAAAGATTGACCACCACCTCTTTAGGAAAAGGGAATAAGAATTTCACGATTTTCGCCACGATCTTGCTGTGATAGGCCATTCCATAGAACACATCCTCCCAGTCTTCCCACGGGGGGAACGTCCGCCAGACCGCATGCCACGCTCGCTTGACGAGGGGAATGCGCGCCTTCATGGTGACTCGAGGGCGCCACTCCCAGCCGGCATCACCGGGAACCAAACGCCAGTTCCCCCGTACGATTTCGGGATAACGTGGCACCCGGTTAGGATCCAGAACATTGGTCACGGCTAAGGCTGGATTCGGAACCCAAAATACAGTAACCGTGCGGCGATGATGGCCGAGCACACACTCAGGTTTTTCAATAAGAACTCCCTGCGCCGCCGCCGCCTCATGGCCCTCGACGGGCGAAGGGGGTTCGCCATTGATGGTCATAGCGACATTCAAGGGGCGCTGTTGGATCATTCCCGCCTGACTATAGAGCGCCAACGGACACTCCTCCCCGCGTGGAAGGACAAACCCGTTGTACTCGTTCCCTCCATCCGGTGGCTGCCGATACCGGATATGGCCGAGTTGCAGCACGGTCCCTGGAATGCGGTCCGTCAACGAATAGCCGCCATTGTCCATCATAAGAAACACTTCGACGGTCTCTTCGGGCGCCTGGCCCCCATCGTAAGGATTGCCCGGATGGCTGCCCTGGGCGGCCTCCTCGCCATCGCTGACGCCGTCCCCGTCCGTATCCCAATTCCAGGGGTCGGTGTTATACATCCACTCCCGCCAGTTGATCAGCCCATCCTGATCGAAATCCTCCATGCTGTCGTCCGGATCCAGAGGATCCATTCCATAGAGCCATTCTTCGGCGTCCGTAAGACCATCGCCATCCGTATCCACATTCCAGGGGGAGCTGCCGATCAGTATTTCGATCCTCATCGGCAGGCCATCCCCATCCTCGTCACTGTCCGGGTCCACCGGCGTCATGGGATCCGACGCCCAGATCGCTTCGAACCCATCCGGCAGGCCGTCGTCATCGGTATCCGGATTCAACGGATCCGTCAGCGCCGGAGCGATGCGAATCCGATGCTGGGGCGTGAGGATGCCCGGCCGGTTGAACAGGAACCGCGCCACATGGGCATTGTTCTTGCCCTGCAGCCCGATGGTAAAGAGGGCATAGGGGGTGGGAAATACGAACCCCTCGGCTTGCCGATATCGGAAGGTAAAGGATCCATCCGACGCCTGATAGTCGCACTGCACATCCAAGCCCTGGGGTGCGTCCGCTTCACTCATGAGCCCCACGCCCAGCCATGTGACCGTCACCCGTTCGGTCACCCCACTGCCTGTCACCTCAACCCAGACTCCGGAGACGGACGGAGTCCAGAGCTCATCCCAGAAGGGGGCGACGAACCGATTCAAGCCCACCCACGGCAGCGGGAGGTTGACCCCCTCGCTCAGCGAAGTTGGAATGTCCTGACCCAAAGCAGATACCCATCGGATCCGACTCGGAAGGTCTCGACCTCCTCATCCCCCAATTGGAATGCCGCAGCGATGGGATCGGAAAGCGCGCCATTCACGTAATTGCCCTCCGTGAGGCCTCCATTCCAGTTGGTGATCCAAAAGGCGGTCGCACCGGCCTCGCGCCAATCGCTTCCGTTTCCGACCGTCACCTGCCAGGCTTCCCATCCATACACCTCCGCTCCATCCATCAGCCCGTCATCGTCGGTATCCGCCTTTGTCGGGTCCGTTCCCAACTGAGCCTCCTCTCCGTCGGTCAACCCATCCTGATCGGTGTCTTCCTGCTCAGGGTCCGATCCATATACCAGGCGCTCCCAGGCATCCCTCACCCCATCGCCATCGGTATCAAGATCGGCGTTGCCCACTCGGTAAAAGCGGCGCACCTGTCCCGTCGCCTCCGTGTCCGTCCATTCCAGAAGGTTCGTCCCCTCCGTCTCTAACCCCTCCGCTACGGGGTACCAGCCGGTGGACCCGATGGAATCCCGAGCAAAGATGGTGAGACGGTTCGTGAACCCCTCCGGCCAGGCAATCTGAATCGTCACGCCCGCTTCCGAAGGCTGAACACCCACGACCGCCAGTTCGGAGATCATATTGAGCGACAGGGTTCGAAGCGTTCCGCCGTCCAAACTCTCTTCCGAACTCGACATCTCCGAAAACGTCATGGAACTCGTCGTGGAAGAGGTTGTGAGGACCGACGCCAGTTGGGAAACAGAGGAGACGGAAACCAAATCGAAAACAACCCGAACCCGTGCAGGATCCCAAATCGCTTCCGCTTCAGCCCGAGCCATCGGATCGGCCTTGTCGGCATAGAGTTCCGGATGCGTCTGAACCAGCCATGCATACGGGTTATAATCCTTCGGCGGCGGAAGCGAATAGAACGCCTTTCCCTTCGCATTGAAAAAGCGGCTCTCCCGGGTGTCGGAATCTTCAACCACCGTGATAGGATAGAGCGTCACTCCGTTCTTCTTTACCCCCACAAGGCCGGCCGTGAATTTGTGGGGAAATTGTTTGGGGTCGAATACGACATACCCTCCGTTGTGCCGGAAGGGAACTCCGGCCATCGGGGGAAGCATCGGCGTCATGCGATGACGATAGTATCGGCCGAATTCGGCGACATCCTCCGGTGACTCGGCCCATTGACGGCTGACCATCTCCTCGATCTTTGGATCTGAAACGTCCGTCGCCGAGAGCGAAAGGAGTTCCGCAGCCATCCGCGACTGGACCAGCAAGATGCCCCAACCCCCCGCACACAGCCCGAGCACCCCATAGCGGAAGAAACCCCGACGTCGCATTCCGTGTCGTTGCATCGCGACACCCTCCTTTCCGGAAAAAGTCAGTTGGCAAAACAATGGCAAATAACCGTTTGTTCATGCAATAAAAAAATCATCCCAGGAAGAGACCGGACGTCCGATTGGGGCGGGCCCACACAATCCGGGCCGCAAACACCGCGTTGTCGCTGCCATACCGCTGACAAACGGTAAAGTCGTGTGGGTTCGGCCCCGTGGTCTGCATCCACTCGCTCACCGTAACCCAGGTCTCCTCCGGCGTTACTTCCGTCACCGCAAAATTGCCCAACCGGGCGCCCCTTTCCGGAACCAGAACGCGCTCGGCGGAACGAATGACGCACAGTCTCTCGGGATCCACCTCCGCGATCAGCAGCGGCGCCCGATGCCGGAACACGTGATCGTTATTTAACCCCCGACGTGTATACACCAAGAACAAGGCATCCGAGTGAACCACCCAATGCTGCTGCGTATTGTAGTTTCCCAGTTCCGTACCGTCATCGAAACACCAGGGGCGCGGCGGTTCGAAGTGCAATCCGTCGTCGCCCCTAGTGACATACCCTCGAACGTCATTGCGGAGCGTGAGGTAGAAACGCCCCTGGAAACGCGTTACGGACGGTTCCGCCATACCCCGGGGATCCGGCGCCTCGAGCTCCGTCCCATGCTCCACATACAATAACCGCCGCCCGTCGAACCGACATCGCGCAACAGCGGACCGGTAACGATGGTTCTTTCGCGCCGCTTCGACGCGAGAGCAAAAATAGATCGGAAGAAGGATATCCCCGTTTTCGAGGTCGAATCGTTGCGCGCTTCCCGCCCCACAACTGAAAAACCGATTTTCATCGTCCGGCATCACCATCGTGTCCCAGGCGCTCCACCGTCGGGAAATCGGATCATAAACTGAATAGGCCGTCCGTCGCGGCCGGGGATCCGGAGCCAGCCGATCCCCCCGATAGGCGGCCGTCTGACCGGTCACAAGAAGCCGCCCAGTTGCGGCATGCCACCGGGGCGTGGCATCGCAAATCACGGTTTCGAGCCCGTCCGGATCCCGCCGACGTCCGAGCGTTTCAGGATGCGGAATCGGGCCGGTCCAACTCGCTCCCAAATCATCGGTCCGCATCTCGTTCAACTCGTAAAACACGTCGCAGCCCGTGAGCAAGAGCGATTGCATGGTCATGACAACAATGGGAAGACGGTTGTCCCCTGCACCGCCGACCGGAATTGTCCCCGCCCGACAGTGCACCCAGCACGTCCGCCCATCGAATCCCGTCCGAACCGTATCCCGTTGGATGCGCGCAATGAGGGACACGCCCAAGCCTTTCATCCCGCCGTCAATCGAACCTCGAACGCAAGATTTCCTGACCCCGGCGCGCGCGCCACAAAACACACACGCCGAACACCGGGATTGGGCGAATCGTGGGGAGCCGGCGGAGGGTCTGTCTCCCGCACCTCCCAATGCCCGGGCGTGCCGGAGGCCATGAGACGAAGACGTCGTCCGTTCTGCGACAAGAGGAGATCGGAACCCTCGGAGGCCACCGTGGCTCGGGTCATCATTCCCCATTCCACGCAAGCGCCGGGGCGGAGACCCTGCAGGTGATCCGCCACCACCAATCCCCGCCGTTCAAGGAAGGTCAACCGCCGTACCGCCTGAGCGACTTGGGAAGCATAAACGGGAGTCAAGTCCGCCTCAGCCCAGGGACTCGCAGGATCGGGCACAAAATGGGACAGCCGCGCCTGGCCCTCCACCCGATGCAACGCGCCGTCAATCGTCAACGTGTTGTGGCTGAAGTTGTTGAGCCGAAAAACCCGCCACCGGTCCGAGTTCTGCTGGCGATCCCAGAGCGATAACCCCAGCGACTCGATTCGATGATAGGACTCAGCGCCGAGATCCACGGCCCATCGGACGCCATAGGCCTCTAGCACAAAGGATCCGGCGTCCATGTGTCCGTGATTGTGCGAGGGGCTCCCTGCCTTGAACCCCACAAACCACGCCTCCGAATCGTTCCATCGGCTTCGAAACACCGCCACCGGCACCACGCCGCGGTCCTGCCAGTCGAGCGGTAACTCCTGGACATGCTTCTCGTCCTCAGGGCGAACAGGCGGTAGCCATAGAAGTTCCAGTCCGAACCGCGATCCTCCCTCCCGTCCGTTCGCCCGATGGCCAGCGCCGCGCTCCCCTTTCCACCGCCGGCGCGTAGCGGCGATCCACGCCAAGGTGACGGGGGTCCCGAACCGTTCGGAAAACCAGTACAGGACGGATGGGGCGTATCCCGTCTCCGCTCCGTCGGCATAGTTGAAAAATAGACCCGTCGGTCCTTGCATCTCCTGAATATAGAGACCGGTCTTCGAAAATCCCTCCTGCTCCGAAAGCCCAAAATCCGTGCCAAGTCCATTCTCCAGCATCTCAATGAGCAGGACGTTGAAGGTCGTCCCATAACCCCAGTAGGAAGGTCCCTCGGGATAGCCCCCATCGGGCGCATAAACCGCCATGGAAAGGGGAAGGTGAACCACGGCACGGTGGATCACACGAGCGGCTCGCTCGGGATCTCGTTCGAGCAGCACCAACGCGGCCGCCGTCATCCCAGCATGACATACCTGACCCCAGTTGTTCGTCGCACGGATCCACCAGGCATCCGGATTGGCCTCCCCGGCGTCCAGTCCAAGCCGGACCAGGGCCTCCTCGACCGAGCGGCGGACCGCCGGGGCCCATCGGTTCCCAAACGTGTCCAAGGCCCAGGCTACCGCCAGACTCATTTCGGCGGTATCGAGGAAATGGGACGGATTCCAGTCGGGAAAACCGCATACCGCAAGAACCTCCCGCGCTGCCCGCCCCGCCAACCGATCATCGCCCGACAAACGCCAACCGAAATCCAGAAGGGCGACGCGATTGAGGCACTCCCGGGAAACGGCCAACAGACGGCGCCCTTCGAGAACACGCTCCAGAAGCGGCGCGGCAAGAAGCGCTTCCGCTTGCTCCCGAATCCGCTCGCGGAGCTGCCCCCCCTCCGGATCCTTCTCGACCTGCTCTTTCCAGAGGTCGCGCCCAGGCTTCCGATGCCACAGGCGGGGGCCATGCCTTCCTCTGGCCAGGCAAACCGCTTGCCATACCCGCGGGATGTCAAGAGATGACTCGTTCATCGGAGCGGGGCGTCGCTACTCGCCGAGCACCCAACGGAGATAGCGGCGAATGCTCAATGTGTCGTTCCACTCTTTTCCTCTGGCCGCCAGTAGTTGCGCGACCGAAATCTTGGGCTCCTTGACAAAGGGCTGATCAACAAAACAGACCTCGGAAAAGAACTTCTGGATTTTGCCTTCCACGATTTTGTCCACGATGTTTGCCGGTTTTCCGACGACCTGCTTGGCATAGATCTCCCGTTCCGAGGACAGGACGTCTTCCGGAACCTCCGTCCGCTGCAGCCACCGCGGCGCCAGAGCCGAGACGTGCATGGCCAGATCACGCCCCAGTTCCCAGAACTCCGGACGGGCGGCCGTTTCCGCCCTCTGACAACCCAGCTCGATCAACACCGCCTCCTTGTCGCCCAGGTGGACATAATGAACCATTCGCCCTTCCCCCTGCGCGCGGAGTCGGAGGTTCCGACGAATCTGCATGTTTTCGCCAGTCTTCTGGATCATAGCCGTAAGGACATCCCGGGCCGTCTCCGCCAGCGCCGCATCCGTTTCGAGCGCCCGGCGGGCCATTTCCGCGACAAAGGCCTTGAACTGATCGTTCCGCGCGACAAAATCCGTCTCGCAATTGATCTCCACCAAAGCCGCGGTCTTCCCGTCCGCACTGACGGCGGCGCCGATCGCCCCCTGATTCGTGGCCCGGCCAGCCTTCTTCTGCGCCGTTGCAAGCCCCCGCTCACGGAGCAGGCGCAGCGCCTTCTCCCGGTCGCCCCCCGCCTCCTCCAGAGCGCGCTTGCACTCCATCATGCCGACGCCTGTCGCTTCCCGTAATTCACTCACCTGTCTGGCTGTAATCTCCGCCATGGGCACTACTCCTTCATCATCCTTGGGGTTCGGGGTCCTTCAGGCCGTCGGAGGGGGTGTCGTGGCCGATTCGTTTCCACCCCCATTCGCCCGACGCGGGCTACGTCGCGGCGGCCGCGACCCGGCTGCGCGGTCGCCGTTCCGGCCAGCCGATCGAGAGGGGCGTCGGTGAGGCGTCTCTTCGCCGCCCACCGAGACAGCGGGAGCGGCTTCCGGCGCAATGCTGCCGGCAGCCGGTTGTTCCTCCTTGCGAATCTCGGCCCGTCGCCGATCGAACTCATCGCGCGCCTGCTTGATGCTGGCACCTAACGCCGAAAGAACGACCCGGATGGATCGAATCGCATCATCGTTGCCCGGGATTACCAAGTCAACAGGATCCGGATCACAACAGGTATCCACAAGGCCAATCACGGGTAGGCCCAGCGTGTTGGCCTCCTTGACCGCATTGGCCTCCCGCTTGACATCAATGACGACGAGCGCGCCCGGCATCTCGGCCATATCGGCAATGCCGCAGAGGTTCTTTTGGAGCTTGGCCAGCTCCCGACGAAGGGTGGAAACCTCTTTTTTCGGCATCTGATCGAAAAGGCCATCCCGTTCCATGGCCTCAATCTGACGCATCCGCTGAACACTTTTGCGGATGGTGCGATTGTTGGTCAAGGTCCCGCCGAGCCAACGGTTGGCCACATAAAACTGACCGGACTGACGAGCAACCTCCGTCACGGTCGTCTGGGCCTGTTTCTTCGTGCCCACAAAGAGGATGGATTTGCCTTCCGAGACCAGACGGGCCAAAAGATTCTGGGCCTCTTTGAGGCGGGCCAGCGTCTGGGTCAGATCCACCAGATGGATTCCGTTCCGCTTGTCGAAGATGTAGGGCCGCATTTTCGGATTCCAGCGTTTGGTCTGGTGGCCGAAATGGACTCCCGCATCCAGGAGGTCGCGGAGCGTCACGTCCGTTTTGAGCTCCAAAGGTTCCGTTTCTATCGGGGAAGAAACCGCAGGGGCGGTCTCTTGAGACACCGCAACCGAGGGGGTCGTCGTCTCCACGGCAGGCTCCTTTCTGGCGGCTGTTCGCAAGCCGCAATCCGCTTTGGCCGGCCGCCCGTGGCAAGCCGCCGGCACTCGCTTCCGTTCCGGACTCCCCCTCCGCCTTCGGCCGGGGGTCCAGAACCAAATGGCCAATGAACGTATACTCCCTGCACTAGGAAAGCAAGAAAAAAAACCCGCAACAAAAAAAACTCTTTTTTTCCGTCCTCCTGCCTTTATACTTACTCCCCATTGCAACCCCACAAAAGGAGTGTTTCCATGGCTCGGCAAGGCTACGACGATACCCCTCTTCTGCCCGGCGGACAGTGGCACGTTCACGATTACCGGCGCCCCCTGCCCCGCGTGGTCACGCCCGGCACCCAGCCTGGACAGGCGCCTTCCGATGCGATCATGCTTTTCGACGGGACCAGCCTCGAAGGGTGGTGCGGACGGGAAGGCCCCGCCCAGTGGAAGGTCGAAAACGGCTACATGGAAGTCGTCCCGAAAACCGGCGACATCTGGACCAAGGAGCGCTTCGGCGACTGCCAGCTCCACTTGGAGTTCGCCTGCCCCGCCGTGATCAAAGGGGAAGGCCAGGGCCGAGGTAACAGCGGCGTCTTCCTGATGGGGCTCTATGAAATCCAGGTCCTCGACGGCTATCAGAACGTGACCTACGCCGATGGTATCACCGCCGCCATCTACGGCGAATATCCCCCCCTGGTCAATGCCTGCCGGAAACCCGGCGAGTGGCAGACGTACGATATCCTCTGGACCGCTCCGCGATTCGATGGCGTCCGTCTGATCCGTCCCGCCTATCTCACCCTCCTTCATAACGGCGTTGTCGTCCACAACCACGTCGAACTCATGGGCCCCACCGGCCACCGGGATGTCTATCCCTACAAAGCTCACGCGCCCAACGGTCCCCTGAAGCTTCAGGACCACGGCGATCTGGTCCGCTACCGGAACATCTGGTACCGACCGCTGAAAAACTACGACGAACAATAACCATCACTCCGACTCCGATTCCCAAACGACCCGGAAGCCGATGTGCGGACAGCGGCCATCCTCCCGCCACACGCGCCGGTGAGCGATTCGGAATGTGTCGGGGTCGAAGTTCCACAAGCATCCCTTGAGCAGACGCAGGGCCAGGTGGCCGTCCGCTGGATACTCCTCCGCACACCACTCCCAGGCGCCACCCCCCATGCCGAGAATGCCAAAAGGACTTCGATCCGTGGGCGTGGCCCCGCACGGCATCGGGCGACCCGTAGAATGTCCGGCCTGTGTGCCGTCATAGGTATCCCCCCAGGGATAGACCCGATACGACCAGCCGCGCGCGGCCTTTTCCCATTCGTCCTCTGTGGGGAGCCGGAAACGACCCCGCTGCCGCTGCGTCAACCAGTCGCAGAACGCCGCCGCTTCCGGCCAACTGACCGGCACGTGGAGATAATCCGACGCCGGAGGCCACCGCGCCTCCTCGAATTGAACGAAACCGAACGGCCGGCTAAGCATGGGTGCGCCCCACCGACCTTCATTCATCCACGTGCCGAAAAATAGGCCTCGTCACCAGAATCTGTGGGTGAACTGCGGCTCAGGCAGGTCGCCGAGTTGATGTAATACGGCCACTCTAAGCACTTCGAAGCTTCGGAAGGCGAAGGCTTTTCTGATGGTGAGTTTGAACTTGTTGTTGGAAGCCTCGACGATGGCACAACTGAAGGCCTTCTTGAGGCGGAACCAGTTGAGGGTGGGTTCACGAGGTTTGCGCTGCATCTGAGCGATGTCCTTCATGGGTTTGAGCCGGCTGCGCATGACGCGGCGGCACCACAGGTCAAGGAAGCGACCGGCCCAGATGGCCGACTTGTACTTCCAGAAGAGTTGGAACTGCTCCTTGAGCAGGTAGGCCCGAGTCGTGCGCAGGTTCAGGCGCAGCAGATCGCCCAGCCGGGCCTGCTGCCCGGCGGTGAGGTTCTCGGGCCGCTTGAGCAGACACCAGCGGTTCTTCGTCAGCAGGGGGCGTTCGCCCTTGGCCCGCAGGCGCTTAGCTTCGGCGGCGCGAATCTTGTCCAAGGCCTTTCCGAAGTGCTACATGATGTGGAATCGGTCAATCACGGGGACAGCCTGCGGCAGGACTTGCCCGATCACCTTGACATACGCCCGCCACAAGTCGGAACACACCACACGAATCCGCCCGGCAAACCCTTCCGCCTTCTTCTCCCTCTCCAGGAAGAACGTCTTCAAACTCTGCTCTCGCCGATCCTTCCCGACCCACAGCAAGCGCTGATGGTGTGGGTCAATCTGGTAGACCGCCGTCCCGTATTCGTGTCCCTTGCGCCACGCCAACTCATCGATGCCCAGCGCACTCACGCCGCTGAGATCGCGGTGCTGCAATCCGTATCCAACGACGTACTGCACCGAGCGGAACACCGTCTGCCAGCAGGCGTGAAACCGCCGACTGACCTCCTGCCATGAAATCACCTTTGCCCAACTGGCCAAGAAGCACCGGTATATGTCCGTGGTATGGTGTTTGCCCGTTGCCCAGGGCACGGCTTCGACTACCACACGCCCGCACGCCGCACAGGCGATCCGTCTCATCCGATACTCCAAGTACACCCCCCAGCCCCACAGCGGCACGTGCTCGAACCAGCGAGCGCCTGGCTCGTGGTCATAGGTCGGCCCCGCCTTCCCACATCGCCCACAGTGGCCCCGAGACCGCTTCCGTGGCCGCACCGACACCACCAGCGACTCACCCTCAAACCGCGATCCCTCGTAGACGAATCCCTTGTGATGCCATCCGCGATTCAGTACCGTCTCCACCAGCATCGCTCCTCCTTTCGTTAAGGCCGTTCGCATTGAATGCGAACAGGAGCGATGCTTCTACTTTCTACCCTCTACGTACCCACGAATTCAGGAGACGAGTCATATTTGATTATGCTGAAAAAGACGATTTCGATCCTGCCTCCTCGTTGCCGTTCTGCCCTCGTTATCGAAACCCCAGCAAAATCAAGGGCAAAAATAAAGGACAAGAACAACCGCAGTCCCAGAAATTTGCTTTGTCAGGTGAACGGACCGATCGGCCATGCCATGGGGAGCGGAGAAAAACAGACGGCGGAAACCCAAGACGGACGTGTCCGAGGCGACTTCATTTTTTCGTGAACTCGAACAATCGAAAATCGTAGGCCCTTACCGGGGCACGTAGCAGACCGTCCTTCCACTCAAAAGCCGCATCGGGATCGGCACCTCTTCTTTGCTCCGTATCCAGGGGCTCCTCCAGGGTCAGATCGGCCAAGCTGTCGTCCCCGTTTCGGTCCACGAATCCGGGCCCCTTGGGCAGTTCGAGAAGCGTGACATCATTATCAAAGTACTGGATCAAGCCTCTGTCCACATCCCGCACATGAATCGCTGAAGGTTCGACCCCTCCAAGGCCCATCTTGGCGGGATCAAACGACACCTGGGCTTCGATTCGTTCGGCTCCGTAGTTGACCAAGACAGCCAGGCACCACCCGTTACGTTTCCACGCGCTGACATAGAGGTTCGTGTGGATGTGGGTGGCCGGCGTGGCCTCGTCCCAGTAGCCGACAAAATCAATCGTGGGATCTTCGCGGATCCGGCATTCGCGAAGCCATGCGTCGTCCAAGTTGATGCCGCCTCCCGGGGCATAATGGCCCCAAGCATCATGATATCCCAGCAGATCGTTTAAAAGCATCATGGCGGTAAAGGCGCGAGCCTGTCGCCAACGTAATTGCTTGAAAGGAACCCAGCGTTCCTTCCAGGGGCCCGGTAACAGCCCCATGAACATACCGGCATTGACGATGCCCCATTTCTCCGAATTGTTGAAGCGGAGGCGGTCGGGGGGCCAAAATTGCATCAGGTTTTGACCCTGTTTCATGGCAACTATCGGGTCGTCCATAAAATAGTGTTCTCCGTCGAGAACGGTGTCGAAAAACGAGTGGTAGGGAATGAAAAAGGTGTGGGTGGAGTGTCCGGTCATGACGGGTGTCAGTCCGAAATCATGGAAGATCTGTCGCATGCGTTTCAGGCGTTCCCGGATCAGACGGAAATGCCATCCGGGCTGCACGCCACCGTCGTCGCGCCTGTAGGTGACAGGGGATGGCCAGTTCGTCACCGGGGCATTCCAACATTCATCGAAATAGAGACCGTCGGCGAGCCCCCGCTTGACCCACTCATTCCATATCCAGACGCTATAGTCCACCAGTTCGGGGGTGTAGCGTTGAGCGATGAAAACCTCGCTCCACTCTCGGGTGTGGTCGGGAAAGACAGGAGCCTGATAGATCAAAGGGAGGTAGAGGCCGCGGACTCTTTTGCCCGGTCGGCTGATGGCCGCGGAATCGAGGGCGTCAGGAACCGCGATCGGGGTCCGCTCCGGGCCGGGCTGGGGGTAGCGTGAGCGGGCCGCATCCCAGTCCATATTTTCGGGATGGAGATAAAATTGCGTCGAAGCACGGGGACCCTTGAGATTGAATCCACAAAATGAGTCAGGATCAACCCCGATTCCAGGCTGGTAACGCCAGGGGCGATCCAGCTCCTTGACGGGAATTGGATGCAGCCCGAAGGCAAACGAGCGCGGCTTGTCAAGGGGGATGGTTTCGGTGATGACGTTGAGCACGAGGGTCACCGTATCGCCTTTCCGTTCGATCGAAACCGCCGGAATCTCGGTGCTCCAGGTCCAACCCTGGTCGTTTTCACCGAACCAAGCCATTCCGTACCGGTCACCCGTGAGCATGACGTAGGGGATGAAACTACCGCGGAAATCCATGGCCTTGTGTCCCCATCCGTCCGCACTCAACAGGTTGACTTTTTGCTTGTCGGCGCTGGAAAAAATCACCCCTTCCTCGCGCGGCGTGGCCCCTATCCAAACGTGACGGCGGGATCGAAACCAGGAGGGGCCGCTCCACCAGTGCAACAGGGTCGATGCCTTGTCCGAGTAAGGGATTCGGAGAGAAAGGCGATCGAGCGTTCCCCCATGGCCGACCGACGATTTCAAGGTAATCTCAAACCACATCATGCCGTCGAACTCGAGGTATCCCTGGACGTCCGCGAAAACCCCCAGTCCTTCCGATCGTCCCATGAAGTCGGTCCGCACTTCTCCCCGTGTTTCGACCCGCAGAGACCCCGGCAAGGGTTTGAGCGCTTCGGTTCTCTCCCCGACCGTCGCGATGAGGGCCACGGGTCCCGCCAGTATCGGTTCACCGCGCGCGATCACCTGCTCGGGCAAACCTGACGCCCCAAGATGAATATCCCGAAGGGCCACTCCGAAAACAGCCCCATCGGTGCCTGTCGAGGTGTGCGCCGTCGGATCGCCGTTTTCGGCCTGAGGCAGGTCCTTGCAGGGAAGAGGCCGGACCGTGATCGGCATCCAGCCCGGCATGACTCGATCGGAAATTCCGATCGAGTTCCTCCACCAGGGAGGGGGCTCGCGGGTGAAGCGGAAGCGATCCTCGAAAAGCATCGTGTGGCCGGCATCAAAAAAGCGCGCCGTAACCTCGTAAGCGCCAAAATCCATCGGCCCAGTCGCGAGGCGGTCTCGCAGCCAAGGGTTGCCTGCCAGATCATACGTGCGGATGGCCAAAGACACCTCGGCACCCACAGCCGTCACGCAGACCTGCGCTCCGGTGGCGCGACGGTAATCAGGATGCAGGGGGTAGAGCTCGACGTCCACATAACCAATCACCCCATTCCAGGCAACCTTCATTTCTACGCAAGGCAGCGGTTCGAGTTGAACCCGGCGGTCATACAGCGCCGCCAGATTCCGGATTTCCATGGGCGCGAGCGGCCGCGGATAAATACGAAAATCGTCAATGGCACAGCCCGCCTCGGGATGGAATACCAGTTTAAGCGGTTGACTCGCCGTCCAGCTTTTTCGCGAACAGATGAACGATCCCCCGTGTGGCCAGGGCTTTCCATCCGAATACCAGGTGGTGTGGGCCCCTTTCCACACCATGGCCAAATGGACCCATCGGCCGGGGTGCAGATCAAGCCGATGGCGCACCGTTTCGTCCGGCGTCTGGACAAAAGAAAACGACAGGACGGCTTCTTTCTGACCTTCCTGATACATCCGAAACAGCGGAATGCGTTTTTGATCGACCCCCCCCATAGGAAACCATAGGGTAAAGTTGTCCCAGTTCAGAGGACGAACCCAGAAAGCCAACGTGCCCTGCTCAGACCGGGCAAATCCCCGGCCTTCGTAATAGGTCTCCAGGCCGTCTGGCCTCAAAAGCAGCGCATCACGTCTCACCCCCACACCAAAAGAGCCTCTTCCTCGGCGGGGTTCGACGCTCTCTTCCAACACCTCCAGTCCCACCTCAGGAAAGACAAGTTCGTCCGGCGCCGTAAGGGGCTTTAAGGTTCGGTCGAAACCCAAATGGAGCAGCACGTCCCGTTCGTCGCGGAAGAAGGGTCGGCCCTCCGGCCGTTGAACGATACCCTCGTTGTCCGTCCAGCCCAGATCGCACGAATAGAATTCACGCCCAATCTGCGAGACGCGAAGCTCATCAATCCAGCCGTCGAAACCGGACTGGCCCAGAGCATCATTGCCGACCACCACCGGCTGAGCCAGCGTTCGCTGAAACATAACGGCCGGCTGCACCCCGCTGCGCAGCAAGGGCTGGCCATTAACCAGCACGAACAGTTCCCCACGGGTCACGTTTTCCCCATGAAATGCCGCAGGTCTCCAGACCAAGGCCAAATGAAACCATTCGCCGGGGGTTGCCCGCCATTCGGTGACATCCGGTTCTTTAGCCCTGATTCCCTGCACCGCAAGACGGCCGTCCGCCATTAGAGTCACGCGTACCGGCTGGGTGCCCGACGGCAAATCCAACAAGGTGGCCCCTGCATGGGGCAACCGCAACGGCTTAAACCAGGCTTCCAGCGTCCAGCCACGCCCCGGGCTGCCATTGACGACCACACGACCATTTGAGCCCTTGAACCGAAGGCCGCCGCCAAAACGTCCCCCCTCCGGATCCTCCTCGCATTCTCCAAGCAAGGGGAGGGGGTCCCCCCTCAGCGCGGCGTTCGCCGCCGTTTGGCATCCATCCGCCGGCCGGCGGGTTCCCCGGGCTAGGTCGTTTGCGTCGTTTTCCTCCAGGATTTCGTCGAGTGAAAGCCCTCGCCCACCGTCGAAATGAAACAGAGCCAAGGTGTGGACATCGTACGTATAGGGCTCCCAAAATATGGACTTGGTCACAGCCGGTCCCTGCCCAATGGCAATCGGTCCCAGCAGGGCCGATCCAACCATCACCAGAAACGCTCCCCGGGCCAGACTCGTCAGACCGGCGCCATCCCTCTCGATGGAGAGCCCCCTGTCCGCACCTCTCTCAACGGCCCCTGAATAGGCCATCGAAATATCCTTCCGGTGATTATGCCCGGCGCCCAGAAAGCCCCCATGGCCAAGCGTGGAAAAAGGTGGTTCTTGGGCGTTCCGTGATCGTTTCTTTGATATCACTGGACAATTCCCAACGCCCTGGCCATCGCACGGCCATAAGGTCCCTCGGCGTCGCAACCCGTTTGCCGTCCATCATCGCCGTCTGTCGTACCTCAGGCGAGGACCGCCCAGGGTACAGCGCGCGTGTTCCTTGCGTTGTCACATTTATTTAATCACCAGCACCGTCCCCCCACGTTGAACTTCCCGAAGGCCGTGGAGCACAATCCGTGAGTTCGCCGTATCGTTGGAAACGGCCAAGGTTCCCGGCACGAAGCCTAGGTTTGTAACGGTGATGGCAGGAGACAGGAAGGCCGGGGTGTACAGGGTATTGTAAGTAAACAAGGTGAGGGATCCGCCGATGGCAAAGCCAGGCCCGGCAATCTGAAGCGTCCACGTATTATCCAGCCGCAGTTGACCGCTGCTGACATCAACCATATCCCCTGAGGTGTAGAGATAGGTCGCCCCGTTCGCCATCCTCAAATTCCCTTCAACGGTCAACTTGCGATTGAACGCATTCGAACCGCTGCCGGGCGAGAGAGTGCCTCCGGTCAGAATATTGACGGCCCCGACGATGGTCCCCGTGCCGCCAAGCGTCCCGCCGGTGGTGCTGCCAACATCCAGGCGGTCGAGGGTTTTCCAGACACCATTGACTAGTAACGTGCCAGCGTAAACTCGGGAATCGTATTGAACTGTCGCCAGACCATCAATGACCAGCGTGCCGCCCCCATACTTGCTGAAGTTATTAAAATTCGTGACGATACCGGCCAAGGTAATCGTTCCAGGACCGTTAACCCATATTCGATCGACAGTTCCCTCCCGGCGGACAATTCCCATTACCGTGATATCGCCGGAACTCTCGAATGTCGGTATGACCTGGACGCTGATATTGGCCGGCAAGATGCGCGCCGTCGCATCCGCAGTCAGAATCCTGGAATTCGTATGGCCATAGACCACGTCACGGCCGGGCGAAAAACCGGTATCGTTCCCGAGCACCAGATTGCCACCATATAGCCGGGTCTGATAACCGGCAACCTTGCCGGACGCGGTGATCAACACATCGCCCGAGTAAATGTCGAGTTGGCTATTGCCAAAGTCGAATGTATTTCCGATTGTCAATCGAGCGGTTCCGTATTTTCGCACCCGCGTTGCCGCACTGTTGCTGACCGGGCCGAATATCGAGAACGCGCCGTCGTTAGTCCATAGCTGAGAGCCCCCACGGAGCTCGATCGGCAGCGACGACTCGAAGCGCGAGCCGGCGGCCGCGGAGGCCACCGTGCAAGTTCCATTGTTGTTGATGCGGAGCAGCGGTGCATTCGTTCCGGAAAAGGAATACACCCCCTCCTCGAGCGTCAGACTGGCCACGGCTTGAGTGCCGCTGATCATAATCGTTGCGCCTGTGGCATCGGTCCCGGCGGAGAATACCGCATCGTGGTTATTGGTCCAGGTCCCCGTCGTACCGGTTCCATTAGACGCCGCGTTCCAATAGAGGTGTACCCCCCAAGTCCCATCAGGCGCGCTCCCGGCGCCTTCGGCGGCACCATTACTGTCCCAATAGAATGGAGCCGCGCCTGCGGCTGCGGGCCAGGAACCGATCATCCCTGTCCACATGACCAGTATGACAAGTTTTTTCATGCCAGTTCTCCCCCCGATCCAATTTCTCCGCCTCTTGACCTTCCCACCACCCTTCTCCACATGCGGGTTTCAACCCACACGTTCCAGCGTTGAGAATAATAGTGCCGTTTCCCGGCGATGGCGGCAATATATGGATCGAATAAAGTGTGATACTTATCTGGAAAAAAAGGATGAGGTTGAGTATCCTGTTTCCTATCCCAGGGAGGATGCCGGATGGGCGGCAAGTGGCGAAATAAGCTCAGTCAGACCGACCAAGTCTATGGCCTGCTTCTCGGCGGCATCCTTGGCGCCCGCTTCGTCTCTGGCGGAAAACTCCCCCCTCTGCGCAAACTCGCCCTCCGCCTTGGTGTAGGGGTCTTTCCAGTTCGCCGCGCACTGATCATGCTCGAAGCCGAAGGGTATGTTGTGCGGCGGCATGGTTCCGGGACCTATGTGAGGGACCGCTGTGATCATCTCGATGCCCTTCATGGGGCCATATTGTGCATGCCCGCAAGCGGCCACGTGTACGCTGAGATGGCGGCCCTCTTTCATCGCCGACTCCACGATCTTGGAATCCTTGCCACGGTTCTCGATACGGAACACGGCAATATCACCGGACTGCTGCAACGAGCCCTGCGATCGCCAGCTCGTTTCCTTCTCCTCAAGGGAGGCGGTGAATTTCCCGGCCATGTTCTGGAGAACGCCAATCTTCAAAATAAGTGTATCATCGCCGTCATTGCGTGGGACGCGCCAATACGACACAACCAGGTCCATCGGTTGCTGGTGGACCACGCCGAGGGCAGTCGGCGGCTGGCCGACTACCTTTGGTCGAACGGTCACCGCCGCATCCTTATCGTCGCCCCCCCCAGCATGCTCTGGGCCGCAGGACAGTGGGAGGGACGGGGCGTCTGTCCACCGGAACAAAACGTCCTCGGCGCCGGACTGGCACGGCTGTGGTCCCGCCGCGGCGGCCGCGTGGACCAACTGCCGTGCCATTTCGAGCGGGAAAAAGGGCCGGCGTTCAATGAAAACCACCTCTTGGATATTCTGAACGCCAGCGACTTCCCCACGGCGGTGGTCGGGTTGCGTGACGTAGACGCCTGGTGCGTTCGCGAGACGTTGCGCCGGCTGTGGCCCGAGATGCTTCAATGGGTGACGTTCGTCGGCAACGGCGATACCCCATGGAGCCGAACCGCGCAGCCGCCATTCACGACCCTCAACTGGAATTTAGAGCGAATTGCCGACCTCGCCTGCGACATCATCCGAGAGGTCCAGGGCGGCAAAACCTTTCCCACCGCTGTCCTGCGTCTGATTCCACCCCTGTTGGTGGCGCGGTGAGGCTCCCGACGACTGAGCGCTGGGTCGCCCAACCAACGGCTCGCCCCTCCCCACCCCTTTTGCGCACTTGACAGGACTGCAGGTTTGTGCTCTATTTTTTTTTACGGCGGAAAAAGGGCCCCTTAGGCCGGGGCCCGCCGTCGGGAAGGAGCAAACGCAGCGTGATTCAGGTCAAGGTCAAACGCGGAGAACCGGTAGACAAAGCCCTGAAGCGTCTGAAAAAGGCGCTCGACAAGGAAGGTCTGATGCGCGAAATCCGCAGCCGGCGGTATTTCGAAAAGCCCAGCGAAATCCGTCGGCGCGAACTCGCGCGCGCCCGGGCGAGAGCCCGCCTCCAGGCTATGGAGAGCTGATTCGCCGCCGTCTCTGCCCGGAAGCCGCCGGCTCTCCTTCCATGCGCCTCGCCCTCTCCACCCGATGGAATGCCTCTCGCCATGCCTCGGGTGAAGCCCTGTGCAACGAGATTCTCCAGGCCGGCTTCCAAACGATCGAAATCGGCTACGACCTCCACCCGGATCTCCTGCCCGGCCTCTTGAAACGAGTGCACGACGGGGCTATTCGGGTCTGTTCCCTCCACGCCCCCTGCCCCATTCCTCTCGGATTTCCATCGGGAAATCCCGAATATTTTACCCTGGCCGACCCGCGCGACTCGGAAAGCGGATTGGCCATCCAACTGGTTCAATCCACACTCCGACTCGCGGCCGAGGTTGGTGCTTCCGCCGTCGTTGTCCATGCCGGTCGCGTTGCCATGCCCCATATTCACCTTCGCCCACCATCGCCCCCCGCTTCTCCCCCCGGCCGACTCGCCCGATGGTGGGATCACTGGTGCCGACGTCGCATGCAAACGCTGCGCGCCCGCTACGCCCCCCTCTGGCTCGATTCCCTCAAACGCTCCCTCGAAATCCTGTTACCTGACCTCGAGGCCACGGGGGTTGTCCTGGCCCTCGAAAATCTGCCCTCCTTCGAATCCGTCCCCTCCGAATCCGAAATGCACTCGCTGCTGGAAGCCTTTCGCCACCCCCGGCTCGGGTACTGGCACGACATCGGACACGGCTTCTACCGGGAGCGGATGGGATTCGCCCCCCAACAGGAGTGGCTGAAAACTCTGAAACCCTGGCTTGCCGGCCTTCATGTCCATGACGTCTCCTCCTTGCTCGAGGACCACCTCGAACCCGGCGCTGGCGAAGTCTCCTTCGCCGATTTTGCCGGCGTGGCTGACGGCTCTCGACCCTTGGTGATCGAAGTCCGCCCCGGCGTGCCCACCGACCGCCTGCAAGCCGGCGTGCATACCCTGATCCGCGCCTGGCCGCAGCTCGGCGCGTCCACCTCACCTCAACCGGAGAACGCCCATGCCTAAAACCGCCCTTATTACTGGCATTACCGGCCAAGATGGCTCCTACCTTGCCGAGTGGTTGCTCGAAAAAGGCTACCGCGTCGTTGGAATGGTGCGACGCGCCAGCACCGAAAATTTTGAACGGATCCAGTCCTTCCGCGATCGGATCGAACTTCTGCAGGGCGATCTGCTGGATCAGTGGTCCCTCATCCGCACACTGGAAAAGGCCCAGCCGGATGAGATCTACAACCTGGCCGCCATGTCCTTCGTTCCGACTTCTTGGGATCAGCCGACCCTGACGGGCGAATTCACCGGTCTGGGCGTGACCCGCCTTCTCGACGCCATGCGATTGGTCTGCCCGAAAGCCCGGTTTTACCAGGCGTCCAGCAGCGAGATGTTCGGAAAGGTCCGTGAAACACCTCAGAACGAAATGACCCCCTTTCATCCCCGGAGTCCTTACGCCGTCGCCAAGGTCTACGGCCACTACATCACCGTCAACTACCGCGAAAGCTATCACCTCTTTGCCGTCTCCGGCATCCTGTTCAACCACGAGAGCCCCCGCCGTGGTCTGGAGTTCGTCACTCGGAAGATCACGGATGGCGTCGCGCGGATCAAAATGGGGCTGGCGTCCGAACTCCTCCTCGGCAATCTGGAAGCGCACCGGGACTGGGGGTTCGCGGGCGATTACGTGCGCGCCATGTGGCTGATGCTGCAACAGTCTGACCCCTCCGACTTCGTCATCGCCACCGGCCATTCCCACTCGGTCCGCGAATTCTGCGAAATCGCCTTCGCCCATGTGGGTCTGGATTGGCGGAAATACGTCCGCCAGGATCCCCGCTTCATACGGCCGGCGGAAGTGGACCATCTCGTCGGCGACGCCTCCCGCGCCCGCCGCCTCCTCGGATGGGAACCCACCGTCTCCTTCGAACAATTAATCCACATGATGGTGGACGCCGACCTCGAACGTCTTCAGAAAAGTCTCAACCCCTGATGCCGATGCGCGTGCTGGTCACCGGCGCGGCCGGATTCGTGGGCCGCTATGCCATCCGCGAACTCCAGGCGGCGGGCCATTCGCCCGTCGGGTTCGATCGGGCGCCGGCGCCGGATCTCCCCTGCCCGCTTGTGACGGGCGATATCCGGGACGCCCCGTTGCTGCGCGACACGGTTCGCCGCATTCAGCCTGACGCCGGACTTCACCTCGCCGCCATCGCCTTTCCACCAGGCGCCGGGGAAGACCCACTTCTCATGGCCTCCGTAAATGTGCTCGGCACCGTCGCGATCTGCGATGCCTTCCGCCTGGAGGCCCCTCGCGCGCGTCTGCTCGTCGTCACCTCCGCCCGGGTCTATGGATCCCCATCCTCGCCCGTTCCCCTAGATGAAGAGGCCCCCCTCGCTCCCGACAGCTATTACGCGGCCACCAAGGCCTCCGCCGATCTTCTCGCCCATCGCTACGCCCACGACTTCGGTTGCCCATTTCTGGTCGCCCGCCCGCACAATCACACCGGCCCCGGCCAGCCTGAGGCGTATGCGATCCCCTCCTTCATCCGCCAGATTCTTGCGCTCCGCGCCCAGGGTGGCCGCGGGTCGCTCCGGGTGGGCAATATGGAAAGTCGGAGGGACTTTCTGGATGTTCGGGATGTCGTCCGGGCCTACCGGCTGCTCCTCGAGCGGGGGACGCCGGGATGCGCTTACAACATTGCATCCGGACACGCCCTAACCATCGGAGAACTGATCGCGCGGATCGCCCACTTGGCCGGTGTCGTTCCTCATCTCGAGACCGATCCCTCGCGGATGCGGCCCACTGACGCGAGCGCCCCGCTGGATCTCCGTCGGATCCGGCGCGACACCGGATGGGAACCCAGGATTCCGCTCGAGCAAACACTCCGGGATATGTTGTCAGTGTAGCGCAAAGATCAAAGAGGGTCTACGTGAGGAAACACTGTTTCTTACGCGTTCCGTTGAGATAGCCGTTTAGGCTTGACCCCCCATAGGCTGACTTTCATAATGAGCTCAAAGGCTCCTTTTGAGGGCCGCAGGAGTCCTCCTCGAATGCACGCGAATAAGGATCTGGTGGAGTTTATGTCCCAGTCGCCCCGCGAGGGGTTGACGTTCGATGATGTCTCGCTCATCACCCAATACGCCGACTTCCTTCCCCACCAGGCCGACGTCCGGACCCGCTTCTCTACACGAATCACCCTCCAGATCCCCATCGTCAGCGCCGCCATGGATACCGTCACGGAGGCCCCCATGGCCATCGCCGTCGCGATGGAGGGCGGCATCGGTGTCATTCACAAGAACCTCACGCCCCGCGAGCAGGCCAAACAGGTGGCTCGCGTCAAACACTACCTCAACGGCCTCATCCAGAACCCTATCGTCTTCCGCGACACGGATACGCTCGCGGATGTCCTCGCCACCAAACAGAAAAAGGGTTACAACTTCAGTGGTTTTCCCATCGTCAACGCCGCCGGCGACCTGGTGGGAATCCTGACTGCTACCGATATCAAATACGCCCCCCGACGAAGCGGACTCACGGTCGCCGACGTCATGACCCGCGACCTCATCACGGCCCCCGCGGAGACGACCCTCGAGCAGGCCTATGAAATCATGCGCCAGAACCGGATCGGCAAACTGCCGCTGGTCCGGAATGGCAAACTCGTTGGTCTCTACAGCTACAGCGACGTGTTGGCTCTCGTCGATAATGCCAACCCCCAGTTCAACCGCGACGCCCGCTACCGTCTCCGCGTGGCCGCCGCGATCGGACCCTCCGACTACGAACGGGTGGAAGCGCTGGTCGAGGAGGCGGTGGATGCCCTGGTGGTGGATACGGCCCACGGCCACAGCAAAGGCGTCATCGAGATGGTACGGTGGATCAAGGCCCGCTTTCCGGACGTGGATGTGGTGGCCGGCAACATTGCTACGGGCGAGGCAGCCCTTGCCCTTCGGGAGGCCGGGGCCGACGCGGTCAAAGTCGGAATCGGGCCGGGCTCGATCTGCACCACCCGCGTCGTCGCCGGCGTCGGAGTTCCGCAGATCTCGGCCATCTACGCCTGCGCCTCCGCACTGGAAGGCTCCATTCCGATCATCGCCGATGGCGGTATCCGCTATTCCGGCGATATTCCCAAGGCGATCGTCGCCGGCGCCGATTCCGTCATGATGGGTTCCGTTCTCGCTGGCACCGCGGAAAGCCCCGGCGAGAAAATCATCCATCAGGGCCGCCAATACGTGATCTACCGGGGCATGGGCAGTCTGGCCGCTATGAAGAGCGGCTTGGCCGCCCGGGAGCGCTACGGCCAGACGCACGTCCTTTCGGAAGAGGAACTCGTCCCCCAAGGGGTCGAGGGCATGGTGCCTTATGCCGGCACCGTCCGCCAGATCGTAACCCAGTATATCGGCGGCCTCCGAGCGGCCATGGGCTATACGGGCTGCCGAACGATCCCCGAACTGCAACGGCGCGGCCGTTTCGTCCGAGTCTCCCTGGCCGGCGTCCGGGAAGCTCACCCCCATTCCGTCAAAATCATCAAAGAGCCCCCCAATTACCGAGCCTCCGAACTGATCTGAACGCCATGACCAACCCCGATTGCCTCTTCTGTAAGATTGTGCGCGGCGAAATTCCCGCCATCCGGCTTCTCGAAGACGACGTCACCCTGGCCTTCCTCGACATCGGACCCATCATCAAAGGACATACGCTCGTCATTCCCAAGCTCCATTACGACCCGCTTATGGCCACACCGGACGAGGTGTTGGCCCGGGTCATTCGTACCGTCCGGCGCATCGCGTGCGCTCTCGTCGCCGGCCTCGGCGCCGACGGCATCAACCTCCATCAGAGCAACGGAGCCGCTGCCGGCCAGGTGATTCCCCATCTCCACGTCCATGTGATCCCGCGGTTCGCCAACGACGGTCATCGCTGGAACTGGCAGGCCAAACGCTACGCCTCCTCCGCCGAAATGGAGGCGCTGGCCGCTCGCGTGATTCCCCACCTCAAGGACGTCTGAACGCCGATGGCCCTTCGTTTCGATGACGCGCTGGACCGAATCGCGGCCGAGGATCCCCGCTACGATGCCGACGCCTATCGCTTTCTCCGCGAGGCCCTCGACTACACCGTCCAGCGCTTCGGAAAGGCCGATCTCCCCGCCGCTCAACGCCACGTCTCCGCCCGCGAACTTCTCGAAGGCCTCAGTGAATACGCTCTGCAACAGTTCGGGCCCATGACCTGTTTCGTTTTCGAGCGTTGGGGAGTACGTAAAACCCAAGACTGGGGAGAGATCGTCTTCAAAATGGTCAAGGGGGGCGTTCTCGGCAAGAACGAGAACGACCGCAAATCGGATTTTCGGGATGTCTTCTCCTTCCGCGAGCGGTTCGAACGGCCGTTCCGGCCCACGGGGAAAAAGAGGAAACGGTCTCATGACACCCGTGATTCGTAGCCTCCTTGCCGCGGTCCTTCTCAGCACCCCGCCGCAAGGCCAACCCCACGACCCTGCCATGAACGAAACCCTGACGGCCCTCGACTCCTTCCATGCCACCGTCCGCCGCTTCATGCTGGATAACGGCATGACCGTTCTCCTCCGCCCCGACCCAGCCACCAAGATCGTCTCGATCCAAATCTGGGTCGGAGTCGGATCCATTCACGAGGAGGAGTTTCTCGGCGCCGGCCTATGCCACTTCATCGAGCACCTCATCTTCAAGGGAACGCCCTCGCGTCCGGTCGGCCAGATCACCCGAGAAATCAACGACGCCGGCGGCCACGTCAATGCCTACACGAGCTACGATCGCACCGTCTTCCATGCCGAAATGCCCGTTCACGCTTGGACGACTGGACTGGACGTCTTGGCGGATGCGGTCCAAAACGCATCCTTCCCGGAAGACGAGTGGGAAAGGGAGCGGGAGGTCATCCTGCGCGAGGTCGCCATGGGAAAGGACGAACCGACGCGCGTGCTGCACGAACTGCTTTGGCGTACCGCCTTCACCGTCCATCCCTACCGCTTCCCTATCATCGGCCTACCCGATGTGCTTCAGCAAGTCCGCCGCGAGGACATCCTGCGCTTCTTCCAACGGGCGTATGTGCCCGATCGGATGATCGTCGTCATTGCCGGCGATATCGTTCCGGAGGAAGCCGAAGCCAGAGTTCGAGCCGCCTTCGCCGCCTTCAACCGGAAACCCAACGCCCCCTTTCTCCTCCCTACGGAACCCCCACAACTCTCGTCACGATCCGTCCGCCAGGAAGGTCCCTACCACGTGTCCCGCCTGATCTGGGCGTGGCATACCGTGCCGCTGGCTCATCCGGATGCCGCCGCCCTCGACCTCCTGGCCGAAATCCTCGGCAGAGGCCGCAGCGCCCGCCTCACCCGGAATCTGGTCGAACGCCAACGACTGGCAGACGCGATTTCGGCCCATTCCTTCACCCCAAAGGAGGCCGGACTGTTCGCCATCTCCGCCGTTTTTCCACCTGACCGTGAAGAGGCGCTTCGAACAGGTCTGGAGACCGAATGGCGATCCTGGGAGCAACCGACGTTTACACCGGAGGAGATCGCGCGGGCCCGCCGATCGCTGACGGCCCAGACGTTGGAAGCTCTCGAAACCGCCACCGGGCAGGCCGACTCCCTGGCGTCAGGCGAATTCTACGCCGCGGATTTCCGTTACGCCGCCCGCTATCTCGAGCGGATCAACGCCGTCACACCCGAATCGCTCCAATCGGTCGTTCGGACATATCTCCGGCCCGAGAACCGGACCGAGGCGCTCCTGGTTTCCGTCAACGCCCGTTCCGTGGCCACCTCGCCGCCGCCCGTTTCGCCAGGCCCCGTAGAGCGGGCGGAACTGCCCAACGGCATCCAACTGCTGGTGCGGACGGACAACCGACTTCCCTTTGTGAGCGTGTGTGCCGCTCTTCGAGGCGGTGTTCTCGATGAAACCGAAGATCAGAACGGTCTCTTCCGGCTCATGGCCGATATGCTCACCCGGGGAACCGAGACCCGCACCAGCGAAACCATCGCCGAAACGATCGAGTCCCTCGGCGCTTCGCTCTCCACCTTCTCAGGGTTCCATTGCTTCGGGCTCCAAGGCCGATGCTTCCGGCCGGATCTTCCGATCCTGCTCGAGGTTCTCGCCGACTGTCTGCTCCGCTCCCAGTTTCCGGCCGACGAGGTGGAGAAACAGAAGGCCCTCCAAATCGCCACCATTCGGCAACAGCGCGACCGCCCCTTCTATATCGCCAGCCGACAGCTATTTCTCGGACTCTTCCCCGGCCATCCCTTCCGCCTCGATCCGGCGGGGGAAGAGGAGACCGTCCGCACCCTCGACCCCCAACGGCTGCGCAAGACCTTCGAACGGGTGCGGGCGCCCCGTAACCTTACGCTCGCCCTGTTCGGCGCCATCACACGGGACGACGCCATACGTCTGGTCGAATCTCTCTTCACCGAACTTCGAGGCGAGCCTCCGACGTCCCAGACCCTTCCGCCGCCCACCGCCGATCTCCCGGGTCGAAAGGAATTGCCTTTGCCCCGCCAGCAGACCATCCTTATGATCGGCTATCCCAACGCGCCACTCCGAAGTCCTGACCGCGAACCGCTACAGGTGCTGGCGATGGTGCTCTCCGGCCTCTCCTCACGGGTGATGGAGGAAATTCGCGAAAAACGGGGGTTGGCCTACTTCGCAGGAGCCTTCGAACGGGTGACCCTCGACCTTGGCGCCTTTGTCCTTTATGCCGGAACCCGCGACGACGCCCTCGAGGAAGTGGAATCCCTCCTCCGCCAGGAACTCCAGCGCATCCGGACCGAAGGCCCATCGCCCGAGGAGGTGGAACGCGCCAAAGCGCTCCTGATCTCCTCCCACTACGAAGAGCTCCAGGATAACCGTCGACTAGCCCTCTCCTGCGCCACTCATGAACGCATCGGCCTCGGCGCGGAATACGTTCTGACGACCGAACAACGCCTCCGGGCCGTCACGCCGGAAGCCGTCCGGCAAGCCGCCCGAACCTGGCTGGCCGAGGAGCGATCCTTCACCTCGATTGTCCGCCCGCACCCCCCCAACGCCCCGACCGCCCCATGAATGCGATACGCACACTTCCCTTCGGAACGCTGTCCGACGGCTCGACCGCTCATCTCTTCATTCTGGAAAACGTGAACGGTGTGAAAGTCGCCTGGACCGATTACGGGGCGACGTGGGTCGCGGCCTTTGTCCCCGACCGCCGCGGCGCTCCAGCCGACATCCTGCTCGGTTACCCGAACGTCCAAGGCTACGCTACCAACCGCGGCCACTTCGGTGCCACGATTGGACGGTTCGCCGGGCCGATTGCCGGTGGCCGTTTCACCCTGGACGAGACCGAGGTCCAACTGGAATGCAATGGAGGGTCGTACCATATTCACGGCGGATCGTGCGGATTCGACCGCCGTCTCTGGTTCGCGGAGACGGAAATGACCGAGGACGGTCCCGCCATCCACTTTTATCGAACCAGCCCGGACGGCGAAGAGGGATACCCCGGCGACCTCTTCGTCCGAATCACCGTCACCCTCACCTCTCAAAACGCCGTCCGGCTGCACTATACCGCCGTCAGCGATCAGGCAACCCTCTGCAATCTCACCAATCACGCCTACTTCAACCTGCGGGGACACGGCGCAGGCGCTCGGGCCATGCTGGAACACATCCTCCGTCTGGCGGCCTCCGTCTGCAACGTCAATAACGCCGAGATCATCGGTTACGGACCCGTCATGTCGGTTCTCGGGACACCGCTGGACTTCACGTTTCCCAGGCCGATCGGCGAAGGAATCGCTGATTCGCACGAGCAGATCCGCCTCTCCCACGGTTACGATCACAACTTTCTCCTCCCTCAGGCCGAACCGGGAACCTTTCGACAAGCCGCCGAGGTCTGGGATCCAGTCTCCGGTCGGGTGCTGGAATTTTGGACTACGGAACCAGCATTCCAGTTCTATTCCGGAAATTTCATCCCGGATGGTCTTGTCGGCAAGGAAGAGATCCGCTATGAGCCCCGAAGCGGTTTCTGCCTCGAAGCCCAGCGGGCCCCCCTGTGGCCCAACCAACCCGGGGTCACCGGCGCCATTCTCCGCCCGGGAGAGACCTACGCCCAACTCACCGAATACCGATTCTCGATCCGCCATGAGTGAACCATTCCAGGAGACGTTGGCCGAAGCCGCCTCCGATCCCCAGCATTTTCGAGGCTTGACGTTTTCCGGAAAGCGGAAAGGACTTCGCCTTTCCGCCCGTCCCATTCTGGTCAAGGGTCATCCGGCCATCGCCCTGACGCGGTACGAAAAGGGCCAAACCACAGCCAAGACGGTCCGCTGGACCGACTGGAAAGAGACGGTACGCCACCTGGCGGAAGAACCGGGTCTGGACTTTTTCCACGTACGACGGGACGATGGAGATTGGCATGTCCGAATCGCGCGAAAAGGGCGTGTGCTGATTTCCCGAGGCCGCCCGGCGCCTCTTCCGGCACCCTCCCTCGGCGACCATGACCGACCCAAATCCTATGCCTTGACCCCCGAGAATGCCACCCCACTTCTCCGCTTGCTGGAGGTCCTCGACGATCAGGGACGTATCCGCCCCTCCATGCAGGCCAAGTACCGGCAGATCAATGGCTTTCTGGCCCTCCTCGACCCGTTGCTTCCCGAGACTCCGCCACCCTCCTATCTCGTCTGCGACTGCGGCTGCGGCAGCGCGCATCTGAGCTTCGCCGTCTATGAGTACCTCTGCCGGCAACGGCATTTCCCGGTCCGCCTGATCGGTCTCGACCGAAACGCCGCCCTCATCGTCCGCAACACCCTTTGGCGGGATCGCCTCGGCTGGACCGAGGCGATGTCGTTCGTTGCCACCGATCTCTCCACGTTCGACCCTCCAGCGGCACCCGACCTCGTGCTGGCTCTCCATGTCTGCGATACGGCCAGCGATGTGGCGCTGGCTCGCTCGGTTCGTTGGCAGGCCCGGGCCATTCTGGCGGCTCCCTGTTGCCGGCATACCTTCGGCAGCAACTTGAAGTCGGAACCGATGGCCGCCATTTTACGACACGGAATCCTTCGGGAACGGCTGGCCGATCTTCTCAACGACGCCCTTCGGGCGGCGGCACTCCGGGCCTGTGGCTATGCCGTCCGAGTCGTCGAATTCGTGTCGCCAAGCGATACGCCGAAAAACCTTCTTCTGCGGGCGGTCCGCCTGGAAAGGCCAGACCCTGAGGCGGCGGAAGAATACCGAGCGCTCAAGCAGTTCTGGCAGGTGGTCCCGCCGATCGAAACCTGCCTCAAGGCCGAAGGGCTCGCACTCCCCTGACGCCCGCCCGTTCTCCCCACTTTCCCCTTTGATCCGACGCGTTTTCTGCTATCCTAGAAGCGTCCCTCCGTGAGGTCTCCCGTGGCACCGTCGCAACCGCATCTGATCGTCGAGGAAGGACCAGACAAAGGGCGCACATTTCAGGTTCCTGCCGGTGGGGCCCGAATCGGCCGCTCGTCGAGCAACGACATCTCTCTCTCTGACCCCTCGCTCTCCCGTTTCCATTGCCGCGTCTATTTCAAGCCCGACGGCACCTTGTGGCTGAGCGATCTCGGTAGCACGAACGCGACCCTGCTGAACGGGAAAGTCGCTCAGGAGGAGCCCCTTCGCGTCGGCGACCTGATCGAAATTGGGCAGACCCGCCTGCGGGTTGCGGCCGACCGACTAGTCCAGGAGGTCCTTTCGGTCCCCTATGTGGATCTTGGCCTTTCGGACGCCACGCCCCCGGAGGCCGTACGGCGGACGCCTCCCTTCCGGCCCGCCATCGCCTTTCTCGGCGCATTTCTCATCGTTCTGCTTCTGGCTGCTCTTTTCTTTCTTCTTCGCCCTGATCCTCGCCAGCCCAGCCGTCTTGAGACACCATCGGCGGCGAGCCTCCTTCCCTTCGATCTGGTTTTTGAAAAGGAGGAAGGGTCCACCACCAATCTCTTCCGGTATGTGCTGGTCATCCGGGATAACCGCATGAGCGTTCAGGTGGAAGACGCCGTCGGCAACCGCCGCATCACCCGCGAAAAAAGTCTCGCGCCGGATGTGGCCGAAACACTCGCCCGCGACCTCGTAAAAATGGGCTTTTTCGATCTTGCGTCGGAGTACCTGGGCATTGCCCCGGAGAACCGGTGGAGCCTTCTGGATATCACCCTGACCCATGGCGGCCGTTCACACCGCATCCGTGTTCTCAACCGCCCCGGTCCGGAGCCCCTGAAACCTATCCTCGAAGCCCTGGAAACCTTCGCCGAACAAGAGTTGGGGTTGGCCGCGCTCTCGCTGCCGCCCGAACGCCTCATCGCTCTGGCCCGCGACGCCTGGCTGCTTGGGCTCAAGTGTTTCGAAGAGCGGGCCGTCCGCGTAGATAACCTCTTCCAGGCCATCCGCGCCTTCCAATCCTGCCTCTGGTACCTCGACACCATCGAACCCAAACCCGATTTTTACGAAGAGGCCATCGCCGCCGCCGACCGCGCCCGCCAAGCCCTGGATCAGGAGTATCGCGACGCCCTTTTCGAAGTGGACAAAGCCATCAACCAACGGGATTGGCCCCGCGCCGCCTCGGAGCTGCGGCGTATTCTGATCATGATCCCCGACCGGTCCGATGACCGCCACCAGCAGGCCGAACGCCGGCTTCTGGACGTCGAACGCCGCCTGAGGAGACAGCCATGATCGTCCGTCTGATTGCGGCCGCTCTGGTGATGCTCAGCGCCGCCTCCTGTTCACAGCGCCGGGGTGCCACCGCGGTCGTCCGCGTGGAAACACAGCCCGAAGGCGCCACGATCACGATCGACGGCCATCCCCCACGGGTGGCTCCCGCCCTCTTCGAGGGGCTTGCCCCCGGTCTCTACACCTTCACCACCCGGCTCGACGGCTACCGCGAGGCCCGTCAGTCCGTTTTCGTCGCCGCTGGTCAGAATACCGGCATCACGTTACGACTCGAACCTCTCTATGGTTTTGTCCTCATACGCTCCGCGCCCGATGGGGCCGAGGTGGAAATGTACGGCATCTCGCGAGGCAAGACTCCCCTTCTTCTCCCCGAATTTCCTCTCGGAACCCATAAAATCCGATTGCAAAAGGCCGGCTTTTCTCCCAAAACCCTGGAGATTACCGTGCGCGATCGTTCCCCCCTTCTCGTCGAAGCAGAACTGGAATCACGGTTGGTTCGGCTCCAGGTGGAATCACAGCCCTCTGAGGCAGCCGTCGTTCTCAATGGGACGCCCCGAGGAACCACCCCCTGCACGCTGGAAATGGAGGCGTCGGGTGAATGGCGCCTCGAAATCCGAAAGGACGGCTTTGCACCCTATGTGGAGACCCTCACCCCCACACCCGGCCGTACCCTGCTGATCCGGGCCCCCCTCCTTCCTCTGCCGGCCGAATTGGTGGTGGAAACGACACCTCCCGGCGCAAAGGTCTTCCTCGATGGAACCCTGCGAGGCGAAACGCCCCTCACCCTTCCCGATGTGCCCCAGGGCGAACACCGTCTTCGCATCGAATTGCGCGGTTATGAGCCGGTAGAACGACCGATCACCCTCACGCGCGCCGGTCACTACCGCGAAACCTTTTCGCTGGTCCGAAATAGCGGGGTGCTGGTAATCATCACGACCCCGTCGGAAGCGGAGGTCTTCCTCGATGGCGAACGGGTTGGGATCACTCCCCCTTCCACCGCCGGGGGAGAAGCCTCCGAACCCCTCCGTGTGGATTACCTCTCTCAAGGTCCGCATACGCTCCAGCTCGTCCGACGGGGATGGACACATACCCCTCGAACCATCACCATCGAAGCCAACCAGGTGCTCCAGATCCACGAAAAGATGACCCGCGTCTTTCTTCGAGATACCTTGTTGATCGTGCGGCGCGGAGAAGGTCGGGTGGAGTTGACCGGGCAATTGCTTCGTCGTCTTCCCAATGGCGATGTCGAGTTCGCCTTGAATCCCGGCGTGGTTCAGATCTTCGAGGCCGCCTCGATCATCGAAATCCGCCCCTTCAAAGCCAACACCCCTTGACGCGATGGACCGCCGTTCGCCGGGTGTTCTGATCCTCTATAACAAGCCCGATCCCTCCCCGATCCAGGAGGGCAGACCATCCCCCACGGCGCTCGAATCGGAACAGGGTGTTCTGAAGGAGGTTCAAGCCGTCCGGCAAGCCCTCAGGGATTCTCCCTGTTCCGTTCGTGCCTCCGGCGTTCGGTCGCTGCGGGATCTTCCGCCCCTCCTCGCTCGGGCACCCGAACGGATCGTCATCAATCTCGTGGAATCGCTCACAGATTCGCCGACGGCGTTCAACTTTGTCCCCGCCCTCTGCGATGCCTTCGGGAAGTCCTGCACCGGGGGCGATTCGGACGCGCTCTCGCTCACGCTGGATAAGGCCTTGACCAAAAGCCGACTCCAGGCGGTCGGCTTGCGGGTTCCTCCCGCCCTCTATCTTCCTGCAGGCGTCTCGGAGATTCCAGCGTCAGGGCTGCCCCCCTTTCCCATTCTGGTCAAACCGGCAACCGCCGCAGGAAGCGAGGGCGTGGACGCGCATCGGTCGCTCGCGCGGTCTCCCTCGGAACTTCGACGAGCGCTCCGCTTCGCGAGGAGCCAGACCCACGGCCCTCTCCTTCTGGAACGATTTATCGCCGGCCGGGAATTCAATATCTCACTGATCGAGCAGGAAGGGCGGATTATCCCCCTTCCCGTATCGGAAGTGGACTTTTCCCTCTTCCCGCCAGATCGCCCTCCCATCGTGGACTATGCGGTCAAATGGCGCCCGGGCACAATTCCCGGCCACCTCTCGCCCCGCCGCTGCCCCGCCCGTATTCCTGATTCCCTGGCCTGCCGCCTTCAGCAGACTGCCGTTCAGGCATGGCGCGCCTGCGGCTGCCGGGACTACGTCCGGGTCGATATGCGAATGGATCGCCAGGGACGCCTCTACATTCTGGATGTCAACCAGAACCCGGACCTTTCGCCGCTCGCCGGACTCCCCGCGGCCCTTCGCGCCGCTCATATTCCCTTCACGTCGTTTGTTCTCGGCCTCATCGAAAATGCCAAGCACCGACTCGTTGAATCGGTTCGGAGGCGCGTTCCTCATGGGGCATAGACCGCCAACGTGGCCATCGTCGTCGCATAAACCCGTCCGCCAACCCGGGCGTAGGCGTCGTTTGCCGGCCAGCTTCCTCGTTCATCGCCCTCTTTTTCCTGGCGAACCAGCAAACGCGTTTCCATCCGTTCCAGCACGGCGCACACGTCCGAGGCACCAACCCGACGCAACGATCGAAGGGCAAAGTAGGCGGCGTAGTAACTCGGTTCACGCTCAGAGGACGCCAGCCGCTCTTTCAACCGTTCGAGGCTGAGCCGGATATCGGATCGGTTCATGCTGCCCGCATCCAGGGTGATCTCGCAGTACAGGCTCATCGCCGTCAGCGCATCACTTCCCGGCGGAACATCGTCCACCCGCCGGTACCCATACTCCCCCTCGGCATTTCGCGTGGAGCGAAGCCATCGCAGTCCTCGAGCCAGGGCGCGGGCCAATCCCTCATCCTCATCCAGCGCGAGCGCGGCATGTAATGCCTGCAGTTGCCACACCGTCACAGAAACGTTGGGCTCCTCGGACCCACCCGCATAGCCCCATCCACCAAGGGCTGTCTGATCGGACACAATGCGCCGAGCCGCGCGGAACGAGACCTCGCGCAGGGAATCCCCCGGATGGCGGGCGCACCAGCGGAGCAACGCCAGCGTTCCGATCCCTTGATTGTACGGCTGGCCCGGAAATTGCGCAGCCCCAATCCGGCCCTCACGGTCCACCCGGCCCGCCAGCCAGTCGGCGGCCCGGGCGGCCGCCGACTGGAGAGCCGCATCCCCGTCGAGCTCGATGGCTGCCAAGAGTGCCAGACCCGTGAGGGCCTCCCGATACTCCCGATCGCCATCCCCCGGCCGATACCAACCTCCGTCAGGCTGTTGAACAGCGCACAGCCACCGCGCCGCCTCATGCCCGGCTTTCCGGCGGGCCTCCACCGGCGGGGTCTCCACCCCCCCGGTGGGCTCCACCTGACGCCGAAGGCTTTCCATCCCGACAAAAATCACGACCACGGCCGCGGCCGCGCCGGAAGCCGCCAACGTCAACCACCGGCGAATCCGCTCCCGACGGCGAATGGCAGCAATCCCCCTTCGAACGGCCGGCTCCAAATCGCGTCGTGGAGGCTCCTCGGGAAGCTCACGAAGCATCACCTGAAGCGACTTCCATGAAACGGTCTCGTCCGATTCCTTCTGTCCTGGCCCGCCCTCCGACTTGGCCGCGCGAGCCAACCCATCGAAGGGTCGGACGTTTCGGTCCACCCGGGGGTGTTCCCAATCCGTGTTCATTCGCCGGCTCCCAATCTCCGCTTCAACCGTTGCATCGCTTCGTGCATGCGCGATTTGACCGTTCCCAACGGAATGTCGAGAATCCGCGCGGTCGTCTCATAGTCAAACTCCTGATACACGATCAGCACGACCGTCATTCTCAAATGTTCCGGAAGCTCCTCGACAGCCTCCCGAATGGCCGCCAGTCGTTCCTCCACCACCTCTCGCCGTTCGATCCTTCGATCCTCCTCCCGCTGTTCCAGGGCGGCCCGTTCGGCCTCGGCCCGCTGCAGCTTCCGCAATCGGTCGCACCAAACATGACGGGCGACCGTATAGAGGAAGGTGGCAAAGCGAGCCGTCGGCCGATACCGCCCTCGATAGCGGAAGACTCTCAAGAAGGTCTCCTGGGCCAAGTCTTCCGCTTCTGAATAAGCGCCCAGCCGACGAAAAAAGTTCACCAACGACGTCTGATGGCGCCGAACAATGGCCGAAAAGGCGGAATCATCACCGTCCTGCACTCGGGCCATATCGGCCGCATCCGCCAGTGCCTGCTCAGCGCCCCCCCGGGTTGGGAAGCCGGGATCCATGGGCAGGTATGATGAAAGGCCCATGCCCCGTTGGCAATAGTAAATCGCGGCTTCCCCAATCCGCCAGGACAGGTACAAGGGGTATTGTTCCTTTGGACCGCTTGCTGCCAAGCATGCGCCTTGACATCGCCGGTCTTTCGGAGAATATTTTGCCCCATGCTTTCCGCGCCTTATGATTTCTCCCGTTCGGTCGGGCTGGTCCAGACGAAGACGCTCCGCCTCGACCTTCCGCCGGAAGGGTTCCGCCTGGAATCCGGCGAAACTCTGCCCGAGATTCAGGTCGCCTACGAAACCTATGGCACGTTAGCCCCGAACCGCCGGAATGTGATCTACATCTGCCACGCGTTGAGCGGCGACGCTCATGCGGCGGGATTTCACACGGAAGAGGAGATGCGCGCCCCCCGCCCGAAACCGGGGTGGTGGGATATCATGATCGGGCCGGGAAAGCCCATAGATACCAACCGCTTTTTCGTGGTCTGCACCAACAATCTCGGTGGGTGCAAAGGGACGACCGGCCCCTCGTCGGTGGATCCTCGCACCGGTCGCCCCTACGGATCCCGATTCCCCCGCATTACGGTGGGCGACATGGTGGAGGTCCAGTATCGCTTCCTGAAAGCGCTTGGAATCGAGCATTTGGCCGCTGTCATGGGAGGATCCATGGGCGGAATGCAGGTCCTGGAATGGGCGATCCGCTTCCCAGAGGCCATGGACCGATGCCTCTGCATCGCCTCGGCCGCCAGCCTCTCGGCCCAAGCGCTCGCCTTCAACATCCTCGGCCGGCGAATCATCATGTCGGATCCCGATTGGCAGGGAGGCGATTACTACGAGAGCGGCCGCCGGCCCGACATGGGACTCGCCCTGGCCCGCATGATGGCCCATATTACCTATCTGTCGCCCTCGATGATGGAGGAAAAGTTCGGGCGGGACAAAAGGTCCGATGTCTCGGCCCGGCGTTTCTACACGCCGTTCCAAGTGGAGAGTTACCTGGATCACCAGGGAAACCAATTCATCCGTCGGTTCGACGCCAACTCCTACCTCCACATCACGGAGGCGATGGATGCCTATGACCTGGAGGAGCGGTTCGGCTCCCTGGAGGCGGCCTTCCGAAATGTGAAAGCCCGCTTTCTGGTGGTGGCCCTTACCACGGACTGGCTCTTCCCGCCGGAACAATCGCGCGAACTGGCGCAGGCGCTCCTCCGCGCCGGATGCGACACCACGTATGCCCTCCTCGAGGCGGAACAGGGCCATGATGCGTTTCTGCTCGATTTTCCAGAGCTTTCCGACCTTATCCGCGAATACCTTCTTGCCTCCCCCGCGGCCGCCGCTCCACCAGCCTCGCTGCCCTCCACCGACAGCGAGTTTGCGCTCATCCGACAGCTGGTCCCTTCCGGCGCCCGTATTCTCGATCTGGGGTGCGGCGATGGCACGCTATTAGCCGGTTTGACGGCCGGGACCGGTCGTCCCGGCCTCGGTGTTGAAATCAATACCCGCCGAGTCATCGAAACCGTCGCCCGCGGCGTCCCTGTCCTTCAGTTGGATATGGACGAGGGGTTGGACATGCTTCCGGACGGTGCGTTCGATGTGGCGGTTCTGAGTCGAACACTTCAGGTGGTACGAAAGCCTGCTGATGTCTTGCGGGAAATGCTTCGGCTGGCCAAGACGGCGATCGTCACCTTCCCGAATTTCGGTCACTGGAAGCACCGGGTCCGTCTTGGCCTCCTGGGGCGCATGCCCAAATCGGAAGATCTGCCGTTTGAGTGGTACAATACCCCGAATATCCACCTGACCACGCTGGTGGACTTCCTGGCGTTGTGTCAGAAGGAGGGATGGCGCTGCACCCAGCTCCATTGCATCGGTCGGGACCGTCTCAGCCGGGCTCTGATTGCGCTGGGCTTCCGCAACAGCGGGGCGGACGAAGTCGTGGCTGTCCTCGAACGCGCCTAATGGTGCGCCTGCCGCGGATCGAACGCGGAACCTTCAGCTCCGGAGGCTGACGCTCTGTCCAATTGAGCTACAGGCGCGAAACAAGGCGAATCAGCCGTTGAGCCGGGCGAATTCTCTCATAAACGAAACCAACGCGTCAACCCCTTCCATGGGGAAGGCATTGTAGATGGAGGCCCGGATTCCCCCGACGGAGCGATGGCCCTTGAGCGCTTTCATTCCGGCTTTGGAGGACTCTTTCACGAACTTCTCCTCGAGCGCCTCATTGGGCAGGCGGAAGGTCACGTTCATGTCGGATCGAGAGTCCTGAGCCGCTGTGCCCCGGTAAAATCCGTGACTCTCATCAATCGCCGCATAGATCTTGGCCGCCTTCTCGCGGTTGCGGGCAAAAATGGTGGGCAATCCCTGCCGAAGCATCCATCGGGTCGTGAGCATCAGGAGATAGACGGAGAAGGTGCTCGGCGTGTTGTAGAGTGAATGCTCTTCGGCATGAGTCCGGTAGCGGAAGAAAAGGGGAACGCTGGCCGGACACCGTGCCAGCAGATCTTTTTGGATCGCGACTACGGCCAAACCGGAGGGACCGAGATTCTTCTGAGCGCCTGCGTAGAAACAGGCAAAATCCCTGTAATTCCGGGGTCCACTGAGAATATCCGAACTCATATCGGCCACAAGGGGTGCCTCGGTTTTCGGCAGCGTCTTCCACTGGATGCCGTCAATCGTCTCGTTCGTGGTCAGATGAACATAGGCCGCTCCGGGGGTCAGCTTCAACTCGTCGGGGCGGGGAATCCGGGCGGGCGATGCTCCCATGGTGTTCGCGGCCACGTGGACCTGGCCGACAATTTTGGCCTCTGCGGCGGCTTTTTTGGCCCAGGCGCCGGTCAGCACATAATCGGCGGTTCGTCCGGGTTCGAGCAGGTTGAGCGGGACCATGGCGAACTGAGCGCTGGCGCCCCCTGGAAGTAAGAGAATCTCATAGGTCTCGTCCAAGTCGAGCAGGCGACGAAGGTTATCGAGGGCTTCCTGATGGACGGCGTCATATTCCTTGCCACGGTGGCTGCTCTCGAGAATGGACATTCCCGTGCCCTGAAAATCCAGCAGCTCTCGCTGAGCCTCTTCCAGAACCTCCAGAGGAAGAACCGCGGGGCCCGCGCCAAAATTGAACACTCGTGCCATGGAAATACTCCTTCGAATCGGCAGCCTCACCCTAACAATCCCAGCCGCCCAAGTCAATTCCCAACTCGATCCCGAATGAAACGCTTTTAGCAATGATTTTTCGGCCCACGGCCGAAGTCAAACGCTCGCGTGGCTGGCCATTATCCGCGTTCTCGCTAAGACGCCGGCCATCGCGACCATTCGCGGAAAGCAAATCGTTCCCGAAACCGCTGAATAAAAGGTTGCGGCGAAGCGGTGGGTGGCGTAAAATTCGGGCCAATATGGCGGATTGCCGTGTTGTCTGATACAGTTGTGGGGTGCTCGATCGAATCAAACAAGGACGTGGCCAGATTAGAACTGTGGAAGGGATGTTCGACTTATGGCGCTTCTCGCACCTCTGTGGGTGGCAGGATGGCCACTGTACGGGGATGAGCAATACGGTGACTTCTATTACGCGATAGCGTCACCTCCTTCGGGCAATCGGCGTTCCTTTTTTGCACCAGCCTGACCAACCTTTCTGTAGCACTTGGCAATGCGTACTACAGCAGTCTGGATGGGGTCTTGTTCAACAAGGCGCAGACGGTTCTCATCCAGCTTCCATAAGGCAGGAGCGGGATGTACAGAATCCCGGACAGCGTGACAAACATAGGAAAATACGCGTTCTATTACTGCACCATGGTGACCGGTGTGACCATTCCCGACAGCTGCACCCAGATTGGGGAATCCGCGTTCTATTACTGCACCAGCCTGACCAACGTGACGATCGGCACCAGCGTGACCAACATTGGGAATTACGCGTTCGATTACTGCGCCAGTCTGGCCATTCCCGACAGCGTCACCTATATCGGAGATACGGCGTTCGAGAACTGCTCCAGCTTGAGCAGGGTGTACTTCACGGGCGACGAACCCAATTGCAGGAACGGTGTTTTTAAGAACGCCCCTGTCATCGTGTACTACCGGCCCCACGGGCTGGGAAGCCACGTTTGCAGGCCGACCGCCGGCTCTGTGGAATCCAACCTTTACATCTATGGCTTGGGTCGAGGCCACCGATAGGCTGACCATGACGTTAACGGGTACAACGAACATTCCTATGTCCGTGCAAGCGTGTACGAATCTCTTGGCAGGTTCTTGGGAGTACTGCTCACGACCAATCCGATCTCTGGCGTGCTGGTCTTCGAAGAGTCCGATCTGAGCGCTCACCCCCGCCGATTCTACAGAATTGTCGGCCCATAGCTTTTTACGGATCCTTTTCGGGGTCACCCCCGTCCCCTCGTTGGGGTCAGGTCTTTATTTTTTTACATTCGAGCACCTGGCTCAGTACCGCCTTCAACCTCGGTTCGCGAGCAAGCCGGTTCTGAAATCGGTGGATTCCCTGAGCCGCGGTCTGGTAGTGACCGAATTCCTACCGCCCGGGCCGCTTCCCGAAGCGTTAGCCCCCTGCGTTCTAAACCCATGCAAGGCCATATCCCGTCCCCAATCCCCGTGCCGTCCCGCAAACGTCTCCAATCGCTTGCCCCGCACTCGCCCCATCGCCTCTCGAACACTCTCCCCGTCTGGCCTCCACTCCACCATCCGAAAAGCCGGCCGCTCCCGGCGATCGCCCGTCACCCGCTTTTGAATCCGGCTTACCCAGCCCGGGCTTTCCAACAGAAGACCCCCCCATTGTCTGCTCCAACAGGTTTTCACACTCCCCGAGGCCGACTCGCTCCTCCAAATACGCTTGTTAGGCCAGACGTTGGTCCTCCCCTTCGCCGCCCAGAACCTCCGACACATACAGCAACTTCCCGCGGATAAACCTCGATGCTCCCTTAACAGCGTTCTCCGCCTCACAAACCTTCTCCTGTGCCGCCGCGGCCGAACGCGCGCACAATACCGTATTGGTCAAGTGTCTCCCCTGATGCGAGTGTATACCCCTTCGAACCTTCGCTCTCCGTACCCATCGTCAGCCACTTGGGGCTTGATGCGAAGGACGGCCAGCCCTATTCTGTGAAGCGATGCCCGAGATGAAATTGATTGTTCAGATTCCCTGCCTCAACGAGGAAGCAAACATCGGCCAGGTCCTCGACGAAATTCCCCGCTTCATCCCCGGTGTGGACACGATCGAAACCCTCATCGTGGACGACGGCTCGACCGACCGCACCGTCGAGGTCGCCCTCGACCACGGGGTCACTCATGTTCTCCGCCTGAAGGGTAACCGCGGTCTCGCCCACGCCTTTCGCGCCGGCCTCGAAGAGGCCATCCGCCTCGGGGCCGATATCATCGTCAACACGGACGGCGATAACCAGTATCGCGGTGCTGATATCCCACGCCTGATTGCGCCCATCCTGGCCGGCCAGGCCGATTGCGTGATCGGCGTCCGTAATGTCCGATCCATCCCCCACTTTTCCCCGATCAAAAAGGGGCTCCAGCTCTTTGGAAGCTGGACCGTTCGAAAGCTCTCCAGCACCAACGTCCTCGACGCCACGAGCGGGTTCCGCGCCTTCACCCGTGAAGCCGCCGCCTCCCTCGACCTGGTGACCGACTATACCTATACCCTCGAATCGCTCATCGCGCTCGGCAAAAACCGGGCCGTCATTGCGCAAATCCCGATCGAAACGAACAACAAACAGCGCGAGTCCCGTCTCATCCGCTCCGTCCGCCAATATGTTCTCCAATGCGGCGCGGATATGATCCGCATCTACATCCGCTACGAATGTTTCAAGACCTTCGCCTTCCTCGGTGCCCTGGCCATCACCGGCGGCCTGCTGTGCGGCCTCTACTATGCCGTGGACCGATTCATTTACCATGGCCGCAGCATGGTCGCTCTGGCCTTCTTTTCCCTGCTCATCACCGCCGGTCTTCTCTTCATCATGCTCGGCTTCCTCGGCGACGGCATCGCCGCGAATCGCCGTCTACTGAACGCCATTCTCAAACAGATCCGACTGAATCCCCCCTCGAAGCCCCCCCCTCCTGTCATTTGAGCCCCTGCGACCCGCTGCCGGGCCTTCCATGAAAACCCTCTTCCTCTACTCCCATGGCTATCCTGACCCGGAGGGCCAAACCACTGTGGATCGGCTGGCCTGGCATTACCTCCGGGCGTTGGCCGAGTACGGGCCCGTCACCCTTTTGGCTCTCCTGCCCCATTCAAAACGCCGGCACCCCACCCCCCCTTCCCTCCGGAATCTCTGCGCCGATCTTTTCGCCTTCCCCGCTCCACCTTCCCGCCTCACGGCGCTCATTCGCCTCTGGCACGGCTTCCGTCATCGCTCTCCCCCCATGCTCAGTCTCAAGTGGAATCCGGAGGCGGAACGCTTTCTGGAGATGGCCCTTCGACACGCCCGCTTCGATCTCTGGGTTGCTCATTCACCTCTCGCGCTCGGGCTCCTCCCCATCCCGCTATTTCAGGAGACGCGAAAGCGAGAAGGTCGCCCACGCCTTCTTCTGGCAACCGAAGAGGTTCTATGGCGTGCGTGGGAGGGGTATCGTGTGGCCCACTGGCGGACCGTGGGACTGGCCACGAGAGTCCACGCCTGCTTCCACCGCTGGATGGCCAACCACGAACGCGCCTACGCCCGCCTCGCCGATCGTACCCTGTGTCTGAGTGCACGGGAAGCGGAAGCGCTCCGGACTCTGGATCCCGCCATCCACCCCACGATGATTCCGCTCTTCGTGGATACCATCCAATTCCATCCCGCTCCCGTGCCCCAGGAACCCGAGATCCTCTTTACGGGATTTTTCGGGCATCCGCCGAACCGCGAAGCAGCGCTGGAACTGGGACGTCAGATCTGGCCAAAAATTCACTCCCAACTGCCGATGGCCCGGCTCCACCTGGCCGGTCGCGGCGTCCGCCGCCTCCAGCCCCTCTTGCCCGATCCTTCGATCCGTTTCAGCGACTCCGTCCCATCTCTCGTTCCGCTCTATCAGCGGGCGGCCCTGGTGGTCGGGCCCATCCGATCGGGCGAAGGAGTTCGCGGCAAGTTTTTGGAAGCGTTGGCCTGCGGTTGTCCCGTGATCACCACGCCGCTCGGCGCCTCCGGCATTCAGGTCCGCCCTGAGGAGGGCCTTCTTTTAGCGGAGACCCCCGCGGAATTCATCGCCAAGGCGCTTTCATTCCTCCGTCAGCCCGACGCGTTCGGACCCCTGCGACAGGCGGCCGCCGCGTCCATCCAACAGCGCCATTCGCTGAGCGCCTGGCGACAGGTGCTCGACCGTGTCCTTACCGAACTCGCTCTTCCATCGGCCTCATGATCTCCGTCGTGGTCATTACGGGCAACCGATGCGCCCTTCTCCAGAAGTGTCTGGCCGGTTTGAACGCCCAACAGCCGATCCAACCCGACGAAATCATTGTCGTGGATCAAAACTCGACCGATGGCACTCAGGCATGGCTGGCTGAGGCGAGCCGGAAGAACCCTCGAATCCACGTTCTGACAACGCCCGATCCCTCGGCCAACGGCAAGCGGAATCGCGGCGCGGCGCTGGCGCATTCCGATCTGATCGCCTTCCTGGACGATGATGCCGTTCCGGATCCGGATTGGTGCCACGCCCTCATTAAGGCGTTCGAAAATCCTGAGCCGGCGATCGTCACCGGTGCGGTTCACCCCCTCACTCCCGGATTTCCCCAAACGCTCCGGCAATCCCCCCGTCCCCGTCTCTGGAAACCCGGTTTCATCAACAAACTCCTGGTGTGGCGCTGTGGGGTCTCCGCCAACATGGCCGTCCGCCGATCCGTTTTCAGCCAACTCGGTGGCTTCGATCCAGAGGTCGGACTCGGCAGTCCCCTCGGGGGCTGCGGGGATGAGGTGGATCTCTTTCTCCGTTTCCTTCGGGCTGGCTATTCGATCTACTACACCCCCCACGCCATTGTTCGCCATCACCAATCCTCCCATCCGAACGATCGGCGCCGTCGGGCTCACTCGTATTACTTCGGTATCGCGGCGGTGGTTCGGAGAAAATTCACACGTGACCCGGCGGCTCTGGCGATGATTCCACTCCGCCTCGTTCACTCCGCTGGGATGGCTGGCGCGGAACTGTTCCGGGGACAGTCGCTCGAGGCCGAAGCCCGGATGATCGAGTTTCGAGCCACGCTTCAGGGCTGGCGCGCCGGGGCTTGCCGACAAAGATCCTCATAAAAGTGGGCGAGCGCTGTCATGAAGTACGGAGAGACAAACAGCCCTCCGAGACCGCATGTCAGAACGGCCAGGATGAACCACCCGAGAAACCGCACGTGAAGGCAGAACAACTTCCACTTGTGCCCGTCCATCAAGGCCATGCTTCGGTCAATCGCTTCCATCGGCCCAATGTCCGGGTTGTCCGCCAAGATGAAATAGGTCTGCGAGTAGGAATAGGCCTTGATAATGCCCGGGATAATGAACAGGAGCATCCAGAGCAGGGTGAAAATCGTCACCAGAAGAAAGGCGCCCAGGGCCTGTCCAAAGCGTTGAAAACCGCTGAAGACCTGTTCGATCTTTGGATCTCCGCGACGCGCCAGAGTAAGGAAAAAGAGATGTTGCCCCACCAACAGGGGCCCCGATAGAAGCAGCCCCGCCAGATTTCCTGCAATCGGCACAAACGAGACGAGAATCTGGATGGCTGTGACGATAAGAATGACTCCAATGGATGCTCCCCAATGGCCACTCAGACTCGCCAGGGCCAGTTCCATCAAACGCCCATTGGGCGTCGGTTCATCCGCCAAGTTCCCGGCCGCTGAGGTCTGAGGACTGGGGGCGAAAAGCCCGGGGACTTGCGATGCTCGAGACCAGGTTGTCATGGTCTCATTCCACACCAGATCGTCAGGCTTCAACTCGCCGCGGGCGACCATATGACGAAAGGCCTCTTCCTCCATCGGGCCATGGCGTTCGCCATCCCGTGCCCACCACCAGTTCATGATGCGGCCTCCCTGTTCACCAGTTTTCTTCGGATTTCCGCTCGACTTCGCTCCAAGAGGCGTGTCGCACATCCTGCCTGCCACCGCCTCCAGAAATGGCGGGGGCCAGGGAAGAGACGCCACCGCACGGCACGTGCCATCCTAAGAATAAAGGCCCCGGTTTCCTTCGCCTCCCATCCCCACCGCTGCCGGAAGACGGCCACCACGGCTTCCCGCACCTCTGGCGGTACGACGCCGGGACGAACAAATCCCCCGCGGAGGGCATGGGCAAACCCTTCCGCATAGGCGGCGGCCCAGCACGCCTCCTGACGTGGTCCCGCGATTAGGAAGCTCAGAACCGTCATGGCCTCCTCTACTTTTACAACGGCCGTCACTCCCAAAGCAAAGAAAATCATTCGATTCCGAAGGGCCTGATAAGCCTTATCCGTAAGAACCGGTTGGTCACGGCCAATCCCCTCCAGACGCGAATCGGGAGCTCGGCACCGCTCCAGCATGGTCAACCGAGCCAGGAGGGGAGGCAGCGGGGTTCGACTGTGCGACCCCGGATGCTGACGATACCAGGCCACCACCCGTCGGATAGGCACCACCCTCATGCCCGCGCGCATCAGCCGCACCGCCAGGTCCCAGTCCTCCGCGCCAGGCGGGCCATCCACGCCAATGCCGCCCACCGCTCGCACCATCTCGGCACGGAGCAGAACGCCGTTCCAGGCGCCGATCGGACAGGACTCCAAAACTGCCGGCCAACCCACCAGCCCTCGTTGTCTCAAAATCTCGTTCACCCTCCGCCCATCGGCATCGGTCATCAGAACATCGCCCACCGCCGCGACCGCCCTCGGTGCCCCAGCCAACGCCTCGAGCCCCTGGGCAACCATGTTCGGGAGCAGCCCATCATCCGCATCCAGTGTAATCCAGTACTCTCCCCGCGCCTCCCTCGCCGCCCGTCGGCGAGCCAGGGCCTGTCCTTCCCCACCCCCTTCGATTCCTTTCACCCTCCCGGGAAGGCGACGACACCATCGCTCGATGATGGAGGCCGTCTCATCGCGGGAGCCATCGTTGACCACAATCGCCTCCATCGCCGCCCCCTCCTGGGCAAACACAGAGGCCAGGGCCTCGTCGAGAAAGCGGCCCTGGTCGCGGCAGGGGATCAGGACAGAAACCCACGGTGTTCTCATCGAGGAGCGCGTTTCCCTTCCCGCCACATTTGCCACCGCGTCCAGTGACGGAGGATTTTGACCCAGGCAGTAATGGCCGCCAGCTTCCAGTGGTTTCTTACGCCCGACACTTCGGGCCGAAAAAGGGCACGCCAGACGTCTCGATAGCCAAACCAGTCGTAGCGGAAATCGGCCAGCAATTTCCGGAACCCCACCAATCCCCCCTGAGGACGATGGGCATAGGCTGCCCGGACCTGTCGTTCCAAACGGGCTCGGAAAGGGGCCCATTCCCAGCGAGCGGGATGCGCCACGACGACATCCGGTGCATAGACCAGCGAACGGCCGATCCCTTGAAGCCGATGACACAGATCCACATCCTCCCCGTAATAGGGAATCTCCTCCCGAAATCCACCGATAGACAAGACGCCCTCCCGGTCCGCCCACAGGTTGGCCGTAGCGCCAAAGCGGCCCCGGGTGACAAAAGCGGCCTGATCGAACGCCCAGGCCATATCGAAGAGTTCGAGCATATTCGGCCGCGCAGGATCCCGGGGGAAAACGGTAATCCGACCGGCCAGAACGCCCTTTCCGCCTAAAGCTTCCAGCCGGGCCGCTCCCTTTTCCAGCCAGTCCCATGCGGGCAGGCAGTCCGCATCCGTAAAGGCGAGATAGTGACCCGTACACTCCCGCAACGCTCGATTGCGGGCGGCTGACGCCCCGGGTTTGGCCTCACGGACCAAACGGGCAAACGGATAGCCCGCCACGATGGCGGCGGGGTTATCACGGTCCGAGCCGTTATCTGACACAACAACCTCCCACTGAGGGCGAGGATACGTTTGTCGGGAAAGAGCCTCCAGGCATTGCCGAAGCCGGTCGGCATCATTGCGGACGGGAATAACCACGGAGATCACTGGATTCACCATTCCCTCCCCCCTACCAGTCGCTCGGCCAGCCATCGCCGAAAGAGCGACCCGAAGGGATAGTGAGTAGTCAGCCACTCCGCCACCTGCCGGCCAGCCGCACCGATCGCAGCCGCCTTGTCCGGACAGTCCAGCAAACGCCGGACGCGCGCGAGGGCCGCCGTTCGGCTCTCCTCCGTCCACTCGACCCCGCGTGAGGTCTCGTGCCCGGGAAGCAGTTCACCGGTCACCCCATCCAGGATCACGCGAGCCAGCCCGCCGGTCGGCATGCACACGACAGGGCGGCCGGCCAGCTGCGCCTCGAGAACCGACAAGGGATAAAACCCTTCCGCTTGCGACAACAGCAGAAATATATCCATCGCCTCATAGACCTCGGAAAGATCACGAAGGGGCCCAATCAGGCGTACCCGCTCCCGAAGGCCCAAAACGATTCCCCCTCGGCTTTGAACGCGTGTCTCCAATCGGCTTTCGATCTTTCGACGATACTCCGGGAGTTCCCAGTCGCCCGCTAAGAGAAGCCACACATCCTCGCGCCCTTCCCGGATCAGATCGGCCAGGAGGCCGATCATCTCCTCGATCCGCTTGTTGGGCCCTAAACGGCCAGCGTAGCCAAGGACCTCGGCATCCCGGGGAATCCCCATCTCGGCCCGCCGCCGTTCCCGGTCCTGAGCCGGCGAAGCTCCGCAGGCCGATAAAGAAAATAATGGGGCAAGGACCGTCATGGGAGTAGCTCCGCCAAGCATTTCCGCCGCGCGTTCCCTGAAGTCGTAGGTCAACAGCAAGGCATCAAGACGCCGGCGCCAGGGGACCAGTCGCTGAAGATAGCGGTCGTAGGCTTCATGGACGACCATCGCTATTCGGGGAACCGGCAACCACCATAGGCGGGCCAGCTTATCTGCCAAAATCAGAGGATCGGGCGTGTCCGTGCCGATCCAATAATGAGGACGAAATGGGCCGGCGGCTCTCCAAATCGTCCGCACGGCCCGCAATTTCCGATCCCCCCGGACGATCGCCTTGACACAGGGAGCTCGCTGACGCAGCTCGTCCACGACCGCCGGATCGGCACCATCTTCGAAACACAGAATCATGGCCTGCGCGCCGGTCGGCTGCAAGGCCGCCGCCTGCTCGATCAAGACTCGGACAGAGCCGCTGAACCGAAGGTGACGGCAGGCGAAGGCCACACGGGTTCCGCTGAGATCGGGAAGGCACTCCTCGTTTCCACGCCCGGCGGCCAGGCCGGTGAGAGGCACAACCGTCGCCGCCACATGACGGCGAAGCATTGCTGGCCATGCGCCCGGAAGCTCCGTCTCACGGAAGGTCATGATTCACCCATCGCTTCCAGAGACGCCACACCCGTCCGATCACGGGATGGGCGCGAAGCCGGGCCAACTCGCCCAATGCCATACGCTCCTCGCGCCAGGAAGGCGGCACGGGGACTTTTCGAGCCGCCATTTCCACCTCCGAACGAGCCATGAAGGGATCCGATACCTGAACGAGGCCAAGGCGCACGGCTTCCCGGTGAATCGGTTCAATCGGCGCCCCGTCATGGAACATGCCATATCCGTAGGGAGCCGAAGGAGGAAAACGCTGTCGAGCGGCGTGCAACTCCTCCTGGTACATTAGAAAAATCGGGCGTAGAGGAGAATCGGCCTCGCGAAGCGAATGAGACTCCAGACGGTACCCTTTATCCCATTTTGATAAGTGAAGAAGCCGCAAGGGTTCACGCCCGTTGATTCGAATGCCCTCCTCGGGCCGAGCGTCGAACTGCAGTTCGTAACGATTCCAATGCCCGACATTGAGCCCTGCGCAGCGGATCGGGACCACCCCCTCGCAAACCGCGGCCGCCAAGTCCAGCCATTTCTGGTCGTCGAAGAGTCCCCGCCGAATATCCCGGATGCACTCTCGGAGCAAGCGTTTCTGTAGCCAATGAAGAAAGCGGCGGCCTCGCTCGGTGGCGCGAACGGCCAGAAACCCGGCGTTGTACGCGCCATAGCGAAGAAGACGAGAGGGCACCGAAGGGGAAGAATCGCTCTTGAGGTGGGGCGTAAGCGCGACGTCCCCTAGGGCCCACGTTTGTTCCACGACATCCAAGAAGGAAGCCGTGGCATAGAGATCGGTATCGAGATAGACCGCCCCCTCTTCCTGCGATTCCGGCATGACCGCTTCGAGGGCGAATGGTTTAAGGGCACAACAGAGCTGAAAGGGGGTGTACTGGAACAGGAAACGGCGGGGTTCCGGGAGGGGTAATTCAGACGCGAGGCGAAGGCACCAGCCGCTGTCGGCATCGTGGGGTTCGATAGTGGGTTCGACCAGAAATAGCGTTCGAGGAACGTCCGGATGAACCCGATCCAAGCTCTGCGCCAGTACGGCCGCCTGCGCCAGATGCGATCGCGTGGCAATGGCGACAAAATGAATGGTCGAACGGCTCATGGCCACTTCGTGGACGGCAGAAACCATCCCTTTCGGCGCGCGCTCGTGCCGAGTGCTCGGATCACATCGCTGGCCATAACTCCCCACCAGCCGCGCCCTCCGCGTACGCGAGCGCTAGCCAGAAAGAGCCCCATCTCATTCGCAGAAAACCATTTCTGTTCGTCGTTCAACCGATGCCATCTCCATCCCAACCGACGCCACCAATGAAACAAGCACCATAAGCGATAGCGCACGTTGGAACCGCTCGTCAATTCCGATCTTGGCCATTCCGCCTCCGGCCAAAGGCGGTAGAGGGTCAGCAAATCCAGCATGTGCTTACGGATGTAATACCAGGCCGGCCGGTCGAGGCGGTACCGGTAACGAACCGCGGGAAGCTGAAGGGTCGCATAGCCCTGAGTCAGGAAATGGGAGGCCCAGACCTGATCTTCGCAGCGCTCGGAGGGAAAAGGAAAGGTCTGCCAAAAGGAGCGCCAAAGAAGGGAGCAGGAGTTCGAAAAGCCGGCGTTGCATCGCCGGCGGAGGTCGGCGGCGGTCACCCGGATAGGCACCGCATCGGCGGTCGGATGACGCGCCAACGCGTCATCGAAGACGGCACATCCAAAGACGCCGACGACTCGGTCGTCCGCGGCCTTCAAGGTCGCCGCCATCCGGCCAAGCGCGTCAGGATTCAGCAGGAGGCTATGGGCCGAAAGGGCTCCCACCACAGGGGTTTCTGCGACCGCAAATCCCAGGTTAAGCGCCCCGCCATAGCTGAACTCGGCTCTCGAAATCCGAAGAAGACGAACGCCCTCCCGTGCCGCCCGCTCGGCCGTTCCATCGGTCGAGCCGCTATCCACCACAATCACCTCGAAATCCCGGAAGCGTTGACGGGCCAGACACATCAGGCAGGTCTCCAACGTGTCGCGGCAGTTCCAGGTTCGGATGACGATCGAAACCTCTTTCATGCGGGAAGGCAGGAAAGCAGCCGCATTTTCCAATAAAGGATCAGGGCGGCCCTGGGAATCGGCCGGATCTCCGGGGCCCGTTGAAGGGAGGCCTTCGGGAAGGTCGAGTCAACGGGCGCTTCCAGAAAACGGGAAAGGCGCCGGAGCCCCGGTCCGCGGACCACGGAGTCGCTGTGCAGAAAGAGCCAGCTCCCCTGCCGACGGTGTTGACGAACCACACGGTCGTACATATGGATCCACACCTGCCAGGCATAGCATGAGTTCAGCCCAAGCGATTTCAAATAGGGCTGTTCCTCAGCATCCCGGAGCATGCTGGCAATCGTTCGGCCGGGTTGACGAAAGACGCAGACAAAGACGGTATCGGGCGCGAGCCACGGCCGCCAGACGGGGAGCGTATAACAGAAACGCGGATCCTTAAAACAATAGGGGGTGCGGGCGACGGCCCGTCGGATTCGCGCCTCGAGGGGGGCGATCGGCTCCACCTCCACCTCCGGCGGCAGGCACGCTAGCCAATGCTGATCTTTTTCCAGGCGCGGATGGGGAATGGCCCAACGCGAGACCGGCCGGCCTTCCCATCGCGCCACCACCGGTCGGAGAAGATCCTCGTTGATGTCATTGATCTCGACGGTCTCGAAATAGCCCAACGGATTGCTGGACGTGGGCGGCTTGAGTCCCGCCCCCATCTCATAACCCGCCAGGCGCAGACTGCCCGCTACCATGCTGGTTCCGCTTCGGCCGGCACCAAGAATGAGACAATTCTTCATGGCGTCCGAGGTTCTCCTCAATCGGGGATCTCGGCGCGCGGCCACACCCCCGCCGGATCCACCCATTGCCACTGCTCCCGAAGGGTCACGAGGAAACGGGCGCGCCGTTCGTCGCGGGCGCCGATTAGGAGGCGGGGGCCAAGAAGCCTCATATAAGGGCGTGTCGAACTCTCCAGAACGACCTTCAGGGCGTACGCCCCGGGCAACAGGGGGATCGCGGGGATCAGGGCCTCGATCACCCGTCGGCCAGGGTCGCCCGGAATGGTTATCCCGGACCGAGACGTTTCGAGCGCCGCAATATTGCCCGCAACCGGGCTCTCCACGACAATCCGCAACGAAAGCGGTTCGACCGGTTCCCGGACTTCAATCCCCACACGAAGCACGACGTCGTCGCCGGTGCGAATCATCCCCTCACAACCGGAGGCCACTTCGAGGAAGGCCACCTCGGCGCGGGGATCGTACGTGATGCGGCCGGGCTCCCGTTGTCCTTTCCGCCCCTCCTCGGTGAGAACATCCTGATAAACGGCGATTCCCTCGTCCACATCGCCATCAAAAACCGCGCGTCCTTTGGAAAACACAATCACCCGGGTGCAAAGAAAGGCCAACTGTTCCATGTTATGGGTCACGAAAATTGGCGTGCACCCTGCGGCCATCTTCTGTCGGAGATGGGCCAAACACTTGTACCGAAAGGCGATGTCCCCGACCGCCAGCACCTCGTCCAGCAGCAGAATGTCGGGCTCAAGGTGCGCGGCTACGGAGTACCCAAGCCGGACCAGCATCCCGGTGCTGTAGTATTGCACCGGCATGTCGAGAAACTCCTCAAGACCCGAAAAGGCGACGATCTCCTCCATATGGGCCTCGATTTGCCGGCGGGTCATTCCCCGGATGGCCCCTGTGATATAGATATTTTCGCGACCGGTCAGCCGGGGGTGAAAACCGGCCCCCACCTGAATCAGACCTCCGATCGTACCCCGGATCGTAATGCGGCCCCGGTCGGGCGGCAGGATGCCATTCAATATCCGGAGCATCGTCGTTTTGCCCGACCCGTTGGGGCCGATCAGGCCCAGACATTCACCCCGACGCAACTCGAACGAAACCCCGTCCAACGCCCAAAATTCCTCTTTGCGCAGGCGATCCCGATCCGGCTCCCGCCCAACCATCATCCGAAGCAGATCCACCCCTGCGTAATACATTCCCCGCTTGAGGCTTCGGCAGAACTTTTTTCCCACCCCTTCGGCCCGGATGAGAACGTCGGCGGTCATTTCAGAAGCGCTCCTGGATACGAGGGAGGGCCAGACGGAAAAAACGCCATCCGGCCAGAAAGACGAGCAGTGAGAAAAGCGTCATCGCGGCATAGACATTCGGTTGGGTCAGGCGGCCCGCCGCCAGAAGATCCTGACTTCCCTCGATGACCGCGCTGACGGGGTTGAGCAGGCCCAGCAGGAGATAGGGCCACTGGGGCGACGATGGGAACATGACGCCCGGCGTCACAAAGACACCAAACTGAAGAATCAGGGGGGTAACATTGCTGACATCGCCGGCCAGGGTCAACAGAACCGCCATGATCATCCCCAGCCCGACGGCAAGAAAGAACAGAGGGATCAGGCTGAAGGGGGCGAGAAGAATCATTCGGGGGATCGACCACTGGACCTCCTCCCGCTTCGCATATAGGACAACGATCAGAATCGCGAACGCCACCAGGCGAAGAAAAAAGGTGAAAAGATTCTTTCCAATCGAGGCGAAAACCAGACTCTCCCGCGGAAACTGGATACGGGAGATCATGGGCCCCGACTCCTGGAGCGCGTTCATGGCCGACTGAAAACACGAGGAGAAGAACTGCCAGGCGGTCATCCCCCACATGGCGTAGGCCACGTAGGGGATTGGCGTCTTGAATTTGGGAAGCACATGCCGACGAAGAAGCACAAAGGCGAAAACGGCGACAAGGGTCGGTGCGATGGCCCAGAAGTAACCGAGCCAGGTCTGGCGGTACTGGCCGACCCACTGCTTCCAGAAAAGCCGCCAGATCAAATCGCGCGAATGCCACACATCGGCCAGCATCAGCCCCCAAATGCGCACGCCGAGCCTCTGTTCCCAGCCGGGCGTGTAGATCCGGACAGGCACGGCCCCTGAACGGGAGGTGGTCGACACGAGGTTCATGCCGTCGTTTCCCCTTCCGGAAGGGGAAAGATTCCGCGCTCACGAAGAAGCCTAAGGACCTCCTCCACCGCGGCTTCCACAGCCAATTCGCTGGTGTTGAGGATCAGGTCCGGCGCCGACGGAGGCTCATAAGGCCGATCCACGCCCGGAACCTGCCTGGCCTCCCCACGGTCCGCCCGATGGTAGAAGTCCGGTTTGCGTTGTCGGCAGAGCTCGATCGGAGCCTCGACCAGAATTTCCAGAAACCGATCGGGGCCGATACGCTCGCGGACCTGGCGGCGGATCTCTGCATCCGGCGAAACAAAGGAGGCCAGCACGATCTGGCCGGCGTCATTGAGGACCCGGGCCACTTCTGCCGCCCGCCGTTGATGCTCCGCCCGGTCGGCTGCGCTGAACTCGAGCTCCCGGCTGAGCCCGAGGCGTAAGGTCTCGCCGTCGAGGACGACGCAGGTCGCGCCGGCGTCAAAGAGTCGGCGCTCGACGGTCTCTGCAATCGTGGATTTGCCCGCCCCCGTCAGCCCCGTAAACCAGAGGGTCGCTGGCCGCTGCCGATAACGCCGGGCCCGCTCTTCCGGGCGAATGAGCCCCATCGGAGCGGCAGGTGACGCGCTCCGGAGCACAATCCGGGAGGGCAACACGTCCTCCGGTTCCCGCTCGATGATCATGCCGGCCGCCGCCGTGGCATGGGTCAGCGGGTCAATCAGAATGAAGGATCCTGTCGCCCGGTTCTGCGGGTAGGGATCGAACAGGAGGGGGCGATGTGCCGTAAAGACAACGCGACCGATCTCGTTGAGCGCGAGCGGACTCCCCTCCCGACGATGCAACTCGTTGACGTCCACCTTGTACCGCACCTCATCCACCCGCGCGCGGGTGGTATGCGTCGTGTGTTTGATATAATAGATTTTTTCGGGATCCATGGGTTGGGTATCCATCCAGACCACCATGGCCTCGAAATGGCGTTCGACCCGCGGCTGGTTATGGCAATGGACCAGCATGTCGCCTCGGCTGATGTCCCGCTCGTCCTCCAGTGTCACCACGACGGACATAGGCGGATAGGCCTCTTCGATCTCCCCCTCCCAGGTGACAATCTGCCGCACTCGGCTTGTGACGCGGGAGGGGAGCACCATAACGGAATCTCCCCGCCGAAGGACCCCCGAGGCCACAGTCCCCGCGTACCCGCGGAAGTTCATGTTTGGGCGTAGAACGAGCTGAACGGGAAAACGGAGATCAATGAGGTTGTAGTCACTGCCGATGTAGATGGTTTCAAGCAGTTCCAGCAGGCTTTCCCCATCGTACCAAGGCATCCGGTCGCTTCGATGGACCACATTGTCGCCCTTGAGCGCACTGATCGGCAGAAAGCGGATATCGCGGATTGTCAGCTTCCGGGCAAAGCTTTCGAACTCGGCCCGGATCCGTTCGTATACCGTCTGGTCATAGCCGACGGCGTCCATCTTGTTGATCGCCACCACCAGGTGCGGAACACCGAGCAACGAGGCAATGAAGGCGTGACGCTTGGTCTGAGGCAGAACGCCGTTGCGGGCATCAATGAGGATGACGGCCAGATTGGCCGTCGAGGCGCCCGTCGCCATGTTCCGGGTGTACTGCTCGTGACCCGGCGTATCCGCGATGATGAACTTCCGGCGCGGCGTGGAAAAGTACCGGTAGGCGACGTCAATCGTAATTCCCTGCTCCCGCTCGGCCTTGAGGCCATCGGTCAACAGCGAGAAGTCCATCTCCTCGCCCTCGAAGCGACGATCCCGCGAGGTTTTTCGAACGGAGGCCAGCACGTCCTCGTACACATTTTTGGAATCGTGGAGCAACCGGCCGATGAGCGTGGACTTCCCATCGTCAATGCTGCCCGCCGTCGAAAAACGGAGGAGTTCCTTCTGCTCGTTTTCCCTCAGAAATTCCTCGATCGTGAACGCGACCATGTCAAAAATATCCTTCCCGCTTCTTGAGTTCCATCGAGCCGTCCTGGTCGTGGTCAATCACCCGTGTCGCCCGCTCGGAACTTCGCGCCGTCATCATCTCTTCGATGATTTCCGGGACGGTCCTGGCGGTGGACCGAACCGCGCCGGTGCACATGTAACACCCCAGCGATCGAAACCGACACATCACCTTCTGAGGCGTTTCGCCGGGCTTGAGGGGAATAGGCCCATCGAGCGGAATCAACTGGTCGTCCCGGACGATTACCTCCCGCTCTTTGGCGAAATACATAGACACGACAGGGATGGATTCCCGATGGATATACTGCCAGACGTCAAGCTCTGTCCAATTCGATAGGGGAAAGACGCGAATGGACTCCCCACGATTGATTTTCGTGTTATAGAGATTCCAGAGCTCTGGACGCTGGTTCTTGGGATCCCACTGGCCAAACTCGTCCCGGAACGAGAAGATCCGCTCCTTGGCCCGGGAACGCTCTTCTTCCCGGCGGGCTCCGCCGAACGCGGCATCAAAACGGCCCTGCCGCAAGGCATCCAGCAGGGCCTTGGTCTTGAGAATCGCGCAACATTTCTGCGTGCCATAATCGAAGGGATTCACCACCCCCGATTCGGGGCTCTTGTACACAATCAGCTCGGCGCCGATGGAACGGATGTACCAGTCGCGAAACTCGTACATCTCCCGGAACTTGTATCCCGTATCCACATGCAGCAACGGAAATGGCAGCTTGCCGGGATAAAATGCCTTCTGAGCCAGACGGAGCATGACCGACGAGTCTTTCCCGACGGAGTAAAGCATGACCGGCCGTTCGAATTCGGCCACAACTTCGCGCAGGATATGGATACTCTCGGCTTCCAGCATTTTCAGATGGCTCAAGCGTCGGCTGGTCACAGCGTCTTGTCTCCTTCTTCAAGAGCCAGCGCCACGATGCGGGCGGCCGCTTCGTCGGGCGTCATCCGGCTCGTATCCAAAACCAACTCGGGATTTTCAGGAGGCTCGTACGGATCGTCCACGCCGGTGAACTGGCGGATTTGGCCCCGCCGGGCGCGGGCATAGAGCCCCTTGGGATCGCGTCGCTCGCACTCGGCCAGGGGGGTAGCCAGGTAGATTTCGAGAAACCGCGTTGCCTGGCGCCGGGCAAACTCCCGGGACTCGCGATAGGGCGAAATAAAAGAGCAGATCACCCAGATGCCATGCCGGTTTAATAATCCGGCGACAAACCCCATGCGGCGAATATGTTCGTTCCGTTCCTGCCGACTGAACCCCGTCGGAAAGACGTCCCGCACGGCATCCCCATCCAGGATTTCCACATCCCCACCTCGACGGCGCAACTCCTCCGCCACACGGGCGGCCAACGTGCTCTTGCCGGATCCCGAGAGCCCGGTGAGCCAGATGACCGCCGCCTTTGGATTCGGACTGTCCGATCGCCTTGGGATGGGTGCCGGTGCCATTTGACCCTCACTGAAAAGGGATGTAGTTTGCCGGAAACCCTACGCCGAGTACAAGCCTTGATTCGCTCAGGGCGGAACCAGCGCTTCCGGACCGTGTCCGATGAGATCCTCGCGCCCGGCCGCGCGAAGCGCCTCCCGCGCCTTGGCCTGGTACTCCGGAAGATGACAAAGGAGTAGCGCCCGCTGCCACGCCTTTTCGCGATCGGTCCGCGCCACCGCAACGGGCATTCCAGTCAGCGGATCCCGTCCCGTGTAATACATGGCCGACGCCAAAGTCATGGGCGCCGGATAGAAATCCTGAACCTGTTCGGGCCGGACACCCCGTCGCCGCAGGTGCAGCGCCAACACGATCATATCCTCCTGCGTGCAGCCCGGATGGCCACTGAGGTAGTACTCGGTCAGCCCCCAGGAACGCCCCACCCTTTGGCCAGCGGCAAAAAAACGTTTCAGGAACGCACGATAGACCCGATGCGGCGGCTTTCCCATCACCTCTAAAACCCGCTCGACCACATGTTCCGGAGCCGTCTTCAGCCGACCGCTCACGTGCCAGCGGACGAGGTCCTCGAACCACCGATCGTCCGCGTAGGCCATCGCCAGATCGTGTCGGATACCACTGGCGACGAATACATGGCGCACGCCGGGAACAGATCGGACCCTTTGCCAGAGACGCCGTTGACGGTCGAAATCGGCCTGAAGGCGGGGACAGGGCTCCGGCATCAGACACCGGCGTCGCCCCCGGCATCCCCCTCTCTTTTCCCGGCAGCCGGTCTGCCACATGTTGGCGGTAGGCCCTCCCAGATCGGTGATGGTTCCCCGAAACGAAGGATCCCGGGCCATGCGGCGTGCCTGAGCGACAATACTCCCCTCGCTCCGGGAGCTGATGGTCCGGCCCTGATGGACGGCGATCGCGCAGAATCGGCACTCCCCGTAACACCCCCGATGGGTCGTGATCGAGTCGCGGATCATCTCCCAGGCGGGAATCCTTGCCTGGCCATAGGAGGGGTGAGGCCGGTTCGTAAAGGGAAGCGCATAGATGAGGTCCATTTCCTCCGTTGTCAGAGGAAGCGGGGGAGGTTCGACCACCACCCACCGATCACCGTGGGCCTGAGCCAGGCGAACCGCACTCCAAGGGTGGGAATAGCGATAAATCTGCCGTGTCATTTCGGAAAAGGCCTCTCGGCCCTCCTCCGTAGGGGCCGAGACCGCCTCATAGGAGGGAAGACGGACCACGGTGTCGCCGGCCAGCGTTTTCAACACACGGGCGGTTCCAGGAACCCCACCGAGGGGCGCCCCCTGCACCGCCTGAGCCACCAGATCGGCCAAAGGGGGTTCGCCCATACCGTAGACCAGAACGTCGGCTTTGGCATCCACCAGCAGGGACCGGCGAACCCGGTCGCTCCAATAGTCATAATAGGCCAGACGGCGAAGGGAGGCTTCGATGCCGCCGATGACCACCGGCACACCATGGCCGACCTGGCGAACGCGGGCGGTATAGACAATCGTCGCATTAGGAGGACGGCGGCCGGCCAGACCACCGGGCGTATAGGGATCGTCGCGCCGTCGTTTCCGCATAACCGTCAGGCGAGCCAACTGACTGTCCACATTGCCGGCCGTCACGCCCCAAAAAAGCTTCGGAACCCCCAGAGCCGCGAAATCCTCGACCCGGTCCGGACGCGGTTGGGCAATGACGCCGACCCGACAACCCAACCATTCGAGAAAGCGGCCGACCATGGCCGCCCCAAAGGCTGGATGATCCACATAGGCATCGCCGGTCACCAAGATCACATCGCACTGCTCCCACCCTCGCGCCTCCATTTCGGCTCGGCTCATGGGAAGCGGGGCGGCGATCTCCGGTAGAATTCGGAAACGGGACCAGCGAACCGGGGACGCGTTTGTCATGAACGGTGTTGGAAATCCGATCCCGGACCTTGTGTACTCAAGCGCCTTCGGCCACCAGAGGAAGGGGGAACAGCGAAACGACAAGGCGGCTCCCGCCTTTCCCCTCTTCAAAGAGCACCGACGAAGCCAGGACGGGCACCCCTGGGGTCACGCCCAAACCACAAAACTGCAGTCGCCCTATCCACATCCCTGGAGGCGGCGGCGGCTGGAGGAGCGCGGCCGCGGCCTCGGGCGGCGAAAAAAACTCTCCTATGGTCCGCTCGCCCACCTCAGGCATCTCTGCCATCCGAGCCAGCTGGAGGAACGCAGGATTGGCATAACAGATCTTTCCTCCCAGCTCGCAGACGACAAGGGCGACCGTGGTCCCCTGAACGGCGGTCTCTTTCTGAGCCTGTTGTTCGCGGAGCTTTTCCTGCCGCTCCAGGGAATGCACCGCAAAAATCAGATCGCCTTCATTTAGAATTCGCGACTGGTTGATCGCGATTTCGGCCGGAAAGGTCGTGCCGTCTCGCCGGCGTCCCTTCCCCGTGATAACCGTGAAGCGGCCGGAAGACGTGGCGCTGCGAATCTTGTACAGCATCCGCTCGTCCATCCCGGTCACGAGATCGGCGCAACGCATCCCCCACAGTTCCTGGGCCGAATATCCAAAATACTGTTCGGCGCGTGGATTGTGCGCAACCAGGAACCCCTTATTGTCGAAGATGAGAATGGCGTCGTACAGAGCCGCCAGGAGGTTTTTGAACAGCGTCACCTCCCCCAGCCGATCCTGCGGACGGGGAACACTTGGAGCCGCAACACCCGGCAATGGGCTTGGTTCCACAGGTGCCATCGTGGATTTGGCGGCGTCAGAAATAGACGGCGAGCCCAAATTCGCAGCCGCCGTCCGAGCCATGGGTCCGTTTCCCAGGGATGTGGGAGAAGGGGGGGCCGGAGGGGAAGTCGAAGGAGGTGGCGCCGCCTGGACCGTCGCGTCAGAAGGGGGTGCTTTCCCCGGCAGCGCAGACGCCTGATTCGCCTGCGAAACTGGGGTTTTTTTGGGTTCCTGCTCTTTTTCTTCGTTCCCGGAGGAACGGAACAAAAAGCGCAACACGTTTCAGCACCGCCTTTCCCCGCTTGGAATTACTATTATAGCTATTCGAGGTCGGACAGGTCAATTCGCATCGTTGTCGACGACGACGGCGCACCGCCGGATTCTTTCGAGACCGTCGGCACTTTGAACCGGGACGGTATTTTCAATGCGGATCCACAGGCCGGGCATTCGATGGTCATCCCGATCATGTCCCGGGGAGCTTCGATCTCCTGGGAGCAGGCCCGACAGCGAAACAGAATATAGTCGCCCGCCTCCGCGGGTGCGGGCGCTTCCTTCCCCTGATCCGGACTGGATTCTGCTGCGGGGGCTTTCTCCGACTCCTCGCTTCGCAACAAAACGGCATGGCAGTTCGGACAAGTCACCGACTCGTCGGCGAGATCGGCACTGAAGGCCACCAAGGCCCCGCATTCTGGGCACGGCACAGCCATCTGACTGGCCGAAAGGCCCGCGGAAACGGCCGGCGATGGCGTTCCCGCCGAAGGCGGTGAACTCGTCGGCGGCGGTTCCCCCCCCGTCGCCGGGCTGGGCGTGTTGGATGATGCCGGCGCCACAAACGGGACCGGCGCGGATTCCTCCAGCTTCTGGATGACAACATCCTTGCGGGGCGCAATCGCCTCCTTCGCCCGCTTTAGCGGGACCATCTTCACCACCCGGCGTTCACCAATCAGAAAGAGCTCTCCGGTGATCGGATTCCGATGCCGGGACGCCTTTCGCTTGACCACTTTGATTTTTCCGATACCGGGAATGACAAACCCTCGCGGCGCCTCCCGGTAGGCAATGGACGCCAACCGATCCAGAACCCGCTCGACCGCTGCCAGGGACATTCCCAATTCCGCAGCGATCTCCCGAACCAGATCACTTTTGCGATAGCCAGCCCGCCCCCCCGCCTCAACCTCCGGACGCGGGGTCGTCAGATCCTGCACCTCGCTCACGACACAACCTCCATGACCGTTTCTACCATTGCCACATATTGCGGAAAACACCGTTCCCCCGCCCCGCGAATATAGGGCGAAGCGGTCGGACATACAATCAATCCCCGCTGATCATCAAACGCCTCTTCGATCAGCCGTGCGGTCTCTTCCCGTATCGCCTCTGGATCGGCCTCGTAAAGTCGGTGGATCTGAATGTTCCCCTCAAGGGTCATCCGGCCTCGCGCCATCGCTTTCGTCTCACGAGCCGTCATGTCACCCATCGGAGGCGCTTCCACGGGATGAAGAACGTCCACCCCCATTTCCACAAAATGGGCAAAGACTCTCTTCAGGGATCCATGGCAATGAACATGCACCCAACCCCCACGATCATGAATGCGATCCACGATCGGCCGGTCGTACCGGACATTGAAATCCGCAAAATCTCCGGGGCTATGCATCGGCGGCACCAAATACTCTTCACCGGCTAAAGCATAAAACGGGCCAATGCCGGCGTTCTGATAGAGGTCCAAAAGCGCAAGAATCTCTTGCATCCGCCTCTCGCAAAGCCGATGCAGCGCCTCCCGCGCCGTGATGGAAAGCTCGGCAAATAACGCCTGCCCGTACCATTCCACGACCGTCCCCGCCGGATTGTGCCCGAGGGGCACTTCGACAATTCCGGCATCGCCCAGATCCTCCTGCACCTTCAAAAAATCGTCTCGGACCAGAACCGGCCGCCGTTCGGGAAGCGAAAGCAATCGCTCGATATCCGCCGGTTCTTTGACAAAACTCGATTCCACCAGCCCCGGCTGCCCCAAGCGGCTGACCCTCTCTGTCCTGACCAAATCCCCCCGCGGAGTGTGCAGCGTCTCGACCCGCCAATCAAAATCGTCCGAAAACTTCTCTACGCGCACCTCGAGGGGCCATTCTGGCTCCCATCGAAATCCCACCCAGTGAACTTTCAATTCTGTGTGTTCCTTCAAAAAAGCCTTCAACCGATCGTAGGTCGGATCATTTCTGGGAAAACCCGTCCGACTGTACACCGCCGGCCGATCCGTCGGCTCATGGCGGTAACAACGAATCAATCGCTCTCGTCGCGTCATCATCATTTCGGATATCACTCTGCCCGAAATAACTCGGAAAATCAATTTGGTTTTTTCGTTTTTGCGAAAATGGAACTGCGACCTGCTTTTTCTTTGACCTTTGCGGCGTGAATAGGCAAGGATAACCCAGCGTCTAATTCATGAACCGCGAGAGGTCAGAAGGGGAGCTTCTCTCAAGAGCTCGAAAGGGTGACATGGAAGCTTTTGCCATGCTTTTCGAACCCTTCCGACATCAGGCCCTGACGGTCGCCGCCCGCATCGTTGGTGCGGACGAGGCGCAGGACGTTGTCATGGACGCCTATCTGAAGGCGTGGCGGGCTCTCCCTGCATTCAATGGTCACTGCCGCCTTTCCACCTGGCTCTTTCGAATCGTCTGGAACTGTGCTACGGACCATGTGCGACTTGTTAAACGGCGCCGGGAATCGGCCCTTCCGGAAAATGAAAAAGGGGCCTCTATGGAACCGGCGGACCCCTCGGCGCCCCCTCCGGACCGCCAGGTCATTCAACAAGAAACGGAGTCCCGGCTCGACAAGGCCCTGGAACAACTCCCCGATTCCCTGCGAATCACTCTCCTGCTCCGATATGCCGACGGCTTCTCCTACCGCGAAATCGCCGATGCGATGGGAGTCCGGATCGGCACGGTGATGTCCCGTTTGTTCCATGGTCGACAACGCCTGAAACGTCTGCTGAATGACGAACGAGAGGAGTTCCACTCATGATCCGATGGCCAGAACTCGAAAAAGCGCTGGCTTCCAAGCGCCTGAGTCTGCCTCCCCACCTGAAGGCGGGAGATCCATTCTGGGCCGAGTTTCGCGCTCGCGCCTCCGGGATCCGTCAGGATACGCAGGCCGAGCAGCTCTCATGGCCGTTTTATCTCTGGCCCCGTCTCGCCTGGGGGGCCGTAGCCCTTCTCGCCGTTCTGCTCATCGCCCTCCCCTGGATCCCTCTTCGCTCCACACCCGCCACGCCCGCAACGGCGGTCCACACTCTGGACATCGTCGCCCCCTGTACCTCAGCCTGGATTCTGACGCTTCCCTCGGACACCCCTCAGGGTGAATCGGCGATCGTGATCTGGGTATCGGGCCTGGAGGAGGAAAACCCCTCATGAAACCCCACCCTCTGATGAATTTCGGCACGTTCGGACTTCTCGCCGCCGCCCTTCTTATCCCCCAGGCCGCCCTCGCGCAGATGTCCCCCCCCTCCGAACCCATGCTGCGCATTCGTCTCGTCCAGGCCTCGCCGGAACCCGGGCCGACCGATTCCGCACTCGCAACACTGGCCGATCTCCTGCGCCGCAATATGACCTTCCGCTCGTTCCGTCTGCTCGACGTCAAAACCCTTCGCCTTCCCGCCGCTCAGACCCTCCCCTTTTCCGGCCGCTTTCGCCTTTCCCTCGAGGGAACGGCGGCCGCACTGACGGTAACGCTCTCCCGCGGATCGCAGACGATTCTCAACACCCGCACCTCGCTCCGCGGCCGAACGCCCCTTGTGATCGGCGGAGTCCCCGACGGCTCGGGCGGCACTCTTCTCTTTGTCCTCGACCTTCTTGCGGAGTCCCAGCCATGACCCGACTCCGCATGGAACGGCGCGCCTCCGACAACACCTACCTCCACAAGGACTTTCACGGAGCCTTGTCCGCGGGGCTGGATTATCTCCGCCTCACCTACGGTGGACTTTCGCACTTTCCAGCCCCAACTGATCTGAGCTTCCGCAGTCCCGTGTCGTGAGATTTCCCTGTTGACCCTGCACGCTGTTTTGGGCATAGTCTGTAAGCGGTAACGCTAACAGACAGGA
>Ga0308419_1000086_pt1 | contig 74491 bp, 48 predicted proteins | sample HotsprSampleMS50_FD_203674 | JGI IMG/M metagenome (GOLD analysis project Ga0308419, IMG submission 203674) | Hot spring phototrophic mat microbial communities from Mushroom Spring, Yellowstone National Park, Wyoming, United States - 20090730_MS50 ... | reverse complement strand
GCGCGTCCCTCCGGGGCGCGGGCGGCGCGGGGCGCGGAGCCTGGGCGCGCGTCCCTCCGGGGCGCGGGCGGCGCGGGGCGCGGAGCCTGGGCGCGCGTCCCTCCGGGGCGCGGGCGGCGCGGGGCGCGGAGCCTGGGCGCGCGTCCCTCCGGGGCGCGGGCGGCGCGGGGTGCGGAGCCTGGGGTACGTCCCTCCGGGGCGCGGGCGGCGCGGCGCGCGCCGCGGTAGCGCTGGGGTGGTCACTTACTGATGGTGTCTGACAATACTTTTAGCAAAAGACAAGAGTACATCATTGTCAGTAACTTTATGACCACAACCCGGCGATAAACGGGTCTGGTTTTATTAGCCTGAAAACTGACCGGGGAGCGAGAGAGCGAAGGCTGAACGATAAACTTGCCTTTGAACTGTTGAAACAGTTGTCTGTCGAGGCGGTCTATCTATATCGCTGAGCGCTATGTCTCGTTTGCTCACCAAAGTATCAAAGGTGTCGACCAGATTCAGCATGACCTTGCACTCTCAAGTTTACATTTGTTGAGGCAAGTATATTGCACCATTGGCAACGTGTCTAACTGCTCATGCAATTTTCCCAGATACCTGTTTTTAGTAGGCCGCCCAACTTCTTGTTGATTACTTGCTTCATTCTTCATTCTCTATATCTTTCCTACGCTTACACCGAAAAGTGCTCAACAAAAGAGCGAGCTTTGCGTTGGATCAACTGGCTCTCCATGAATAAGCTGGCATAGTGCTGGCTCTAGTTCCACCAGCGTCAACCCACCTTCATACTTCGCCTGGATAATACCATCTGCATCGACTAGAAACGTCCATGGCTCGGTGCGCAAATGCCATTCACGCATCGCTGGCACCGTGCGCTGCATTTGAAATGATTCGCTGAATGGGTAAGGGTAGACCTCCACGTGAATAAAATTCATTTCGTCCCGTAGCTGATCTTTGAGTTGCTTGATCACGTGCAGATTCGGCGCACACACTGCCGTCTGACAGAAGCCAGGTGTTGAAAAAGTGACCAGGAAAGGCTTGTTGGCCGCTATAGCCTCGGCAATCGTCAACTGGTACAGATCAGGATCCGGTACACTATCAGAGGTAAGCTGTGTCAGGTCGGGCAAATCGCGTACGGTCAGGTTGCGAGTTGCCGGTGCCGGGCTGCCGACCGATGGGATCGGCGACTCGGCCAGCACATCAACGCGGATGCGGCTTGTTTGCGGTGGGCCATCAGCCTGTGGGATTTCGATCTCCACCGCCCACGCGCCAGCTTGATCTAGTTGTGGATATGCAATGTAGATACCAACTGGCAAACCCTGCCCGCGATACACCGCATCCGCCTCACTCCGCACCGTCGTTGGGTCATCACCATCAAGATAATAGAAGCGTACGTGCAGCTTGAGATCGGGATCATTAACGGGCGAGCCATTCTTGATAATCCCCAACGGCAGCCGATTTTGACCGACTTCCAGCTCTGATACGGCCAGCACCGGGACAAATGTATGCTCCGCTGCATCCGGTGGAGAGGAGAAGCCAGCCGTGGGTGGCGACTGCCCACATGCTCCCAGCAGCATAGCACACACCATCATGATCATACAGGCCAGAACATACTGGCGCATAATCGGTGGGAACGATCGTTGCATACCTCTACCTCTCCTTGCTCTCTATTCTGCAAATACATACGCTCGAACCGGTTGTTGAGCGTACTATTCAGCTACTTTACTTCAGTGACGAACACCGCCGCATGTTCCTGATCTGCAACTCGGGCAACCACCCTGACCGTCCATGGCCCTGCCATGGTATAGACCGTTTGCGCCCGATACGTGCCATTACCAACTGGCTCGGCCATCGGGCGATTGATAGCGCACAACGCCTGGCAGCGCAGATCAAGATAAACATCATTGCTTTCCAGTGCCCGGCCTTGTTGATCTCGAAGCGTCACGAGGAACGTTTGGAGCTGATGCACCTGCGGATTTTGCTCCGTCTCCAGCCCGATCGTGATCCCGCCTGCTTCCTGGATCTGCCGTGATACCGTTGAGCCGCAAGCGATGAGCAGGCTCATCCCCAATAACCCGACGCAGACCAGGGCACGATAATTCGTAACCATGGTATCCTCCAGCTATTTTCAAACCCAGAGACGTGTGGTTAGCTCCATCACAAACATCCTGGAATGGTAAACCAGGAGTCGAGACTTTCACCTGCTAGCGCATCGTCTAGACTCTATTCTCGTCTGAATCCCGGTTGACCATTGGTATAGGATTGCTATAGTGTAGCATAGGAGGAGAGATGAAGGAATGTACAGCAAGATGTATGTTTCAATGGCATGAAAGCTTCCAGAACGGCAGGAGTGATCACGAGGCCTCTCGCTGGAGATAGCGCTTAAGACTAAGAGAGACAGTGCATACACCGTCTCTCCTGGTTGCTACCAATAATTCTGCACGTATGGAAGGGGGAGATCCGGGTCTACACATACTTCCCCAAAATATGCCGTTGCTGCGGATCGTAGCAATACCCTTCAATCATAGTGATAAAGGCTTCGGCCCTACCACCGAGGAGCGCTTCGGGTATTACCACGTCATAGCCGGTACGGGCGCGGGTACGTCGCAGATGATCGATCTTTGGCAGTCCATCATCGAGCTGACGCAGTGGTCGGAAGGCCTCATACAGCGTCTGCAATAAGAACGCCAGCGGCCCTGAAGCCGAAGGTAACCGCTGTTCGTAACTCTGGATATAGGCTGCTGGATCGTACAGGCGGATCCCTAATTGATAGCGACTACCCAGTGCGAGCAGGCTATCGCGGCGGCGACATAAACCGACCTCGGCAACGTTGTCCCAGGCAACGAAAGAGGCCGAGTGTCCAAGGTTGAGCATCAGGCCTTTGCGATCCAGCACAATTCCGGCGCGCTTATCCAGGCTCAACTCCCAGAAAGCAATGCCAACCGCCAAAAATATAGCTCCGGACACGAGAATAGCAAGAGGCAGGAACGGAGTTGGATACCAGGCATCAAACAAGACGATCTGCATAAGCCACCAGCTACCGACTATCCAGCACAGAAGAGCGATCAGGCGTAGGCGTGGATGATTGGGGGTTATACGCATGAGAGTCTCCTTGAGTACTATCTAAGATCGTAGTTTTTTCAGTCATAGCCCACTACCCTCATATGAAGATGATTTCTATCTTAACGAGCTGACAGGACTGATGCAATAGAGCAAAAGTCCTGCTGTATACTGTACTTTAGTACGTGTGGCATACCAGACTATTGGATTATGGTTAAACGAGGCACATATGTTTGTTTCACAGCTTGTAGGACGCACGTGGCGTGAGGCACCAGGTGAAGCCACCCACCCGGCACACCAGCTGGTGCTACGTGCAGGTCTGGCACGACCGTTGTCGACAGGTGGGTATATCTTGCTCCCGCTGGGCATGCGTGTGTTACGCCGGATTGAAGACTTGATCCACAGCGAGTTGACCCGTATCGGTGCCCAGGAATTACGCTTGCCGCTCTTCCAGACGCCACCCGCTGCTCCTGCGGATGCGCCATCTATAGCCGCCCCTCGCCCCATAAAAACCATCGACGCTCTGGCCGATCTGCTGCGCCGTGAAATAACTTCATACCGCCAGCTTCCAATTGCAGTCTATCAGATTCAAACCGGCTATAATGACCAGGTGCGGCCTCGCGGGGGATTGTTGCATTTGCGTGAAACGACGTTGGTGCAGGGTCTGGTCTGTGCAAGCGATACTGAAGCGCACCATCGTGTCCAGGCGCAGATGGCCGCAGCTATCGAGCGCATCATAACCCGCTGTGGCCTGCAATCCATTCGCGTCGATGCTGCCTGTCGCACGGCCAGCGCAGCAGTGGCGGCCCAGGCATGGATGGTACGTATGACGACCGGTGATACCACGCTGGTGGTCTGCCCGACCGGCGATTATGCTGCGACACTGGACGTAGCCACCCACGCCACCTTGCCATTGGTTGAACCGTTTGATCCATCCCTGGTTCCGCCGATAGAGCCAGTTGCTACCCCTGATTGTACTACCATTGCAAATCTGGCACGATATCTAAATATTCCAGAGACAGCTACAGCCAGGGCAGTCTTCTTTGACTCACCGGAACGCGGATTGCTCCTGGTGATTATTCGTGGCGATCGAGAAGTCAATGAAGCCCGGTTGCGTATGATAGCCGGGCTATCGACACTTACTCCAGCCAGTGTTGCACAAATTGCGGCGACGGGTGCGGTGGCTGGCTATGCATCACCTATTGGTCTACGCGATGTCACGGTCATTGCTGATACCTCAGTTGTCCACGCCGGACCGCTGGTAGTGGGTGCGAATCGCCCGGGTTATCATATCCGCAATGTATTGTATGGGCGCGACTGGCAAGCGGCGCTAGTGGCAGACATTGCGCTGGTGCATGCGGGCGATCCATGCCCGCGCTGCCAGACACCATTGCGTTACGAGCAAGGCATTGAACTTGGATCGAGTGAGCATAGACTGGAGTGGCCTGCTCCTCCACCAACCTGCCTTGACCAGCAAGGAAGCGCACGGCCAATTCTGGCAAGTTATTATCAACTACACCTTGAACGCCTATTAGCGGTAATAGTAGCGCAACATCATGATCAGATGGGCATTATCTGGCCCGCCACCGTTGCGCCTGCGGATGTCTATCTGATCAGCCTGGGCAAAAAAGAGTCTGTACGGGCAGCCAGTACCCTGCTCTACACCGAGTTGCAAGCCGATGGATTGCGAGTACTCTATGACGACCGTGATGAGTCGGCGGGAGTCAAGTTTGCCGATGCTGATCTGTCTGGTTTGCCAGTACGTGTACTGCTAAGTGAACGATTGCTGGCGGCAGGAATGGTGGAGATCAAGGCGCGGATCGGGACACCAATACAGGTGGAACGCAGTGGCGTGATAGAGGCCGTGCGTCAATGTCTGATATCTGATAGTGGATGCTGAGGCTCATCTGCAGGTAGTATGCAACCGCGTTCCACCATCATCCACTCTCCATGAAACCCCTGATGGTATCTGCTCTTTCGTGGTCATAGGTCATAGCGCCATTTGCACTGGCGCGGGTTGCGTACTATTATTATTTATCTATTATAGACTTGCAATAGTGCCCTGGGAGCGTGCCCCTCCGGGGCACGGTGCGGCAGTGGGCGCGAGCACGCCGGAGCCGTGCCCTACACGTTGCCCCTTTGTTGCTTTGCGCCACGTCGGGCAAGCCCGAGGAGAGAAAGAATGACTCACAACAACAGGAGTAAAATTGTTACACAAGGCGTTCAACGCTCGCCCAATCGTGCTATGCTGCGGGCGGTCGGGTTTGGTGACGAAGATTTTAGTAAGCCCATTGTCGGTATTGCCAACGGCTATAGCACGATTACGCCATGTAATGTTGGCCTCAATGACCTGGCCTTACGGGCCGAGCAGGCGATCCGCTCGGCCCACGCGATGCCCCAGCTGTTTGGCACCATTACCGTCAGTGATGGTATCTCGATGGGCACTGAGGGCATGAAGTATTCGCTGGTATCCCGCGAAGTGATTGCAGACGCAATCGAGACGGTCTGTAATGGGCAGAGCATGGATGGCGTTCTGGCGGTGGGTGGCTGTGACAAAAATATGCCCGGCGCTATGATTGCCTTCGCACGCATGAACATTCCCGCCATCTTTGTTTATGGCGGTACGATCAAGCCCGGTCACTATGAGGGGCGCGACCTGACCATCGTGAGCGCATTTGAGGCGGTGGGGCAGTATAGCGCGGGTAAAATTCAAGAAACGGAGCTGCTGGAGATTGAGCGGCGGGCCTGTCCGGGCGCTGGCTCATGTGGTGGCATGTATACTGCGAATACGATGTCATCGGCAATTGAGGCACTGGGTATGAGCTTGATGTATTCCTCAACGATGGCCGCCGAAGATCCAGAGAAAGCCGATAGCGCGGCACGTTCCGGTGAAGTGCTGGTCGATGCGATCCGTCAGCAGCGATTGCCGCGCCAGATAATGACCCGCAAGGCCTTTGAAAATGCGATTACGGTGGTGATGGCACTTGGTGGTTCAACCAATGCTGTCCTCCATCTGCTGGCGATCGCCCATGCGGCGCAGGTACCGCTGACGATTGATGATTTTGAGACGATTCGCCAGCGCACACCAGTGTTGTGTGACCTGAAGCCTTCTGGTCAATATGTGGCAACCGATCTGCATCTCGTGGGTGGTGTGCCACAGGTGATGAAGATGCTCCTGGTTCACGACCTCCTCCACGGTGATGCACTGACGATTACCGGGCAGACAATTGCTGACGTGCTGGCTGATGTCCCGGATGAGCCCCTTCCGGATCAGGATGTCATTCGGCCCTGGAACAACCCGATGTATCCGCAGGGCCATCTGGCGATTCTGCGCGGTAATCTGTCGCCAGAGGGATGTGTTGCCAAAATTACAGGCATTACATCGACACAGATCACCGGCCCGGCGCGTGTCTTTGAGTCGGAAGAGAAGTGCCTGGAGGCAATTCTGGCCGGGCATATCCAGGCGGGCGATGTGATTGTGATCCGCTATGAGGGACCAAAGGGTGGGCCAGGGATGCGCGAAATGCTGGCTCCAACCTCAGCGATTATTGGGGCCGGGCTAGGTGGCTCGGTGGGGTTGATCACCGATGGGCGCTTTTCCGGTGGGACATATGGCCTGGTAGTGGGCCATGTGGCACCCGAGGCGGCGGTCGGTGGCCCGCTAGCGCTGGTTCAGGAGGGCGACTCGATTACGATTGATGCCCAGGCCCGCCTGCTGCAGCTGAATGTATCCGAAGCAGAACTGGCGCTACGACGTGCAGCCTGGCAACCACCTGCGCCACGCTATACGCGGGGCGTGCTGGCAAAATATGCGCGGCTCGTCTCCAGCAGCAGCCTCGGTGCTGTGACAGATCTGCATATGCATGATTGACCAGAGGGACGCGGTGGCTGGCCACGGTGATGGTGCAAGGAGGGGTGCAACAGCGGGATGTTGATGTTACAGTTCAAACAGATCCGGCAGCCAGCGATTTCGTACATTATACGGGAAAACTGGGTCAGGCAAGGAGTGAGGTGTGAAGCATGCGGCACGCCCTACACGTTGCCCCTTTGTTGCTTTGCGCCTTTGCTGCTTTGCGCCTTTGCGCTGCGATCCCCTCCTGGTTGATGTTGATTATGTCGTAGCGATTGAGGGGCGCAGCAGCGGGGTGCCACAGGATGTCCACTAATCTCCGTCTGCTGCTGCTGCGCCCCTCCTTCTGCCGTTATTCCGGGTTGCTTCACACGATTCGTTCCCATGTGTCCTGATCTGGTATATGACGCGGAACGGCTGGTGATTCTTCGGGTGGAACATCGTCGGTTGTCTGCGCCATTTCGGTCAGTTGTGCTTCCAGTTGCTCATGTGGTACGGTTGATGGTTGACGTTCAAACAAGCGCCTCAGAAAACGATCGGTAAATGTTGGGGTCTTTGGATCAAAATGTCGGACAATTTGGGTGCGATACGGCTCGCTGACCCGCTTTAAATAGGCAATCAACCCTTCATTGGCTATCATCTGCAACGCACTGCGGTAATACTCAAAGAGATGCGTATGTCCGATCTCAATACCTGTGCGCACAGCACCAAGAGCAACGATAGCCGAGATCTCAAGCAGTGAACGCTGCTCGTGCTGAGCAGCTCGCTGCAATTCGCTGAAGATCGACGCCAATTGACCAGGGTCTGGCAAGCGATTGATATTTTGCTGCAAATTCTCCCAGGCGATGCGCATATCCTTCATATTTAGCGGCAAGACCACAATGGTTTCTGCCAGAGTACCCGAGGTTCCCTCTAGTGCATTCAGTAATTCCTCGAACGAGGAAATATTGACATGCTCTGGTAACACGTTGGCCCGCTGCAAATCCTCGATGAGCGCGGCCAGGTAGGCTTTCGTGCCACCGAGAAGATCAGACGCAGCAGCCAGTAACCAGACGGGCGACCAGCCCATCGCCAGAAAACCAGAAAGTTCCACCACGTTACCGGCTGACTTGCGCACAAACAACTCACCGACAGGCATTTGTTCATGAGGATAAATCCCCTTCACATCACCGACCATTTCGATTATAATGCGTAGCAACTGCGCCACCGTGACCTGGTATAGCCGGGTACGCCGAATACGCAACGGGAGCAACACCTCAGTGGTCTCACGCGCTACCCCTCCCACCAGCACGGCACCGGCACGTAATGTTCGCTCCACCAATGAAGCAAGATACAAAGCTGATTCTTTCATGCCTTATTCAGAAGGGTGACTCCCCCTCTGCCTCCCTGATTGCCCGGTATAAACCGTATTTAACAAGAATTGTCTTATGTAAGAGACGTTCGTGTTCGGACTTTTGTTGCTGCCGGCCCTCGTTGTGGCATATGGTATACTATAGCCCCTGTTTTCTATTCATTGCCACCAGAAGAAGTTGGTTACCGCAGCAGAAACCAGAGTACGTTTATGAGTAACGATTCTGACCACTCCAACGCCCAGGATGCCGAAATAGTCCTGCTGCGGCAGCGTGTCGCAGCCCTGGAACAGCAGGTCGAAACACTGCGCAATGACAATCGTCTCCTGACCGATCTCCTCTCCTATGCTCCTGTTGGTATTTTTGTTAAAGATTGTCAAGGACGCTATATATCTGCCTCGCAGAGTATTGCCCAGATGTTGAATCGCGATGTAGGGCATATTATCGGCAAGACGGCGGCGGATCTGTTCCCCGTCGACATCGCTGCTCAGTTCTGGCAAACCGAGCAAGCAATTCTGGCAACTGGCGAGTCATCGAAGATCGAACTGGTGATGTCCTCAGCCGACACAGACCGCACACTGCTGGTGATCCAGTTTCCCCTCTATAGCGCTGAAGTCAGCCTTTATGCTATCGGCGGTGTTGCCGTCGATATTACCGATCGTAAGCACAGCGAAGAGCAACTCCAACGGACATTGCAGGAGAATCAGGTGTTCCTCCGCGAGGTCTATCACCGCGTGAAGAATAATCTGCAGATTATCTCCAGTCTGCTCGATCTGCAGTCTGCAACGGTGCGAGACCCTGCTATGCTCGATATATTCCAGGATGCGCGGAGCCGTCTGCGCTCAATGGCCCTAATCCATGAATCCCTGTCCAGAAACCATGATCTGGTGCATGTGGACATGGCGACCTATCTCAAAAATCTCCTGACTCCGCTCCAGGAGTCCTATATGACACGCTCAGATGTAAGCTTACACCTGAATAGCGAAGCCATCCGTGTTGCCTCTAATATAGCCATATCCTGTGGTCTGATCGTCAACGAACTGGTGACGAACGCGTTGAAGCATGCCTTTCCGGGGAACCAGGGTGGCATGATCACCGTTACGTTCCATACCAACAAGGATAACCAGGCGATACTGCAAGTACGCGATACCGGCGTCGGGTTGGCCGACAGCGTCGATTTTGAACATCCGTCGAGTATCGGACTCCAGTTAGTTCACGTTCTGGCCCGTCAACTCCGGGCAACCATCGTTTTGGATCGGCAAGGTGGAACGTGTATTACGCTTATGTTTCCTATTAGCTTCCATTGACATATGATGGGTCTATTGCTACAATCTCTAAAACCTCATCTTTTAACTTCCAGAACACGACACGTGCGCGAAAGGCCGGGTATCGTGTCGTAGCGCGTCCCTCCGGGGCACGGATCGTCGATCGGTAACGGGAGCGTACCACAGGTCTCGCGGAGCGCGTCCCTCTGGCGCGCGGATGGTGACCGTTCGTTTGGAGAGGGAGCCTTGCGGTAGTGACAGACCGATAATCGTTCGGTGTGTTTTGTCCTACCGCTGAAGATAAAGGAGTGCAGTATGAACCGACAGATACTCATGCTCTGGGTAGGAATGCTCGTGCTGATACTGATCGCATGCGGGTCGCAACCGACCGCGCCGGCCGACGAGCCAACCGCGCCGGTTGCGGAAGCGACGGTGGAGACCACAGAGCCTACCGTGGATGAGCAAGTCCCCACTGACGAACCAGCACCAACAGCAGCACCGACTGAAACCGCAGATCCAGCGGGCGGCACGACAGCTCAGGCTGGCAGTCTGCTGCAGCGCGTACTCAATCGCGGCAATCTGATCTGCGGTGTGAACGGTGGGTTACCGGGATTCAGTAATCTCGAACCAGATGGCACCTTTCGTGGTTTTGATGCTGACTTTTGCCGTGCTGTCGCTGCCGCCATTTTTGGCGATCCGGAACAGGTTGAATTTCGCCCTCTCAGCACGCAGGAGCGCTTTACGGCGCTACAAACCGGTGAAGTGGACGTGCTGTTCCGTAACACGACCTGGACACTGAGCCGTGATACGTCCGCAATGGACTTTGGCCCCACCACCTTCTATGACGGTCAGGGCATAATGGTGCGCGCCGATCTGGGCGCAACCTCCCTGTCAGACCTGGAAGGGGCTGACATCTGTGTGCAAAGTGGTACCACCACCGAATTGAACCTGACCGACAACTTCCGCGCCCAGGGCATTAGCTTTAACCCGGTGGTGTTTGAGGAGATTGATCCGACCTACAATGCCTATAGCGAAGGTCGTTGTGATGCCGTTACCAGTGATATTTCGCAACTCGTCTCCCGGCGCACAACATTTGAAGATCCCGGTGCCCATGAAATTCTCGATATTGTGCTCTCCAAAGAACCGCTGGCACCAGTGGTAGCCCAGGGTGATAGTCAGTGGCGTGATGTGGTCAGCTGGGTCGTCTATACGACGATTCAGGCTGAGGAATTTGGGATCAACTCCACGAACATCAATGACTTCCTTGATACCGAAAACCCTGACATTCGGCGCTTCCTGGGCATTGACGGCGAGTTAGGGTCTGGTCTGGGTTTGCCAAACGACTTCACTGTGACGGTGATCCAGAGCGTTGGGAACTATGCCGAGATCTTTGATCGCAACCTGGGGCCAGATACCCCTTTTAATCTTGATCGTGGGCAGAACGCTACCTGGCAGAATGGTGGATTGCTGTATTCACCACCATTCCGTTAGACTTTCAGCCTATCAGCACGCCTGATTGGTCGTGGCTTGAGGAGTGTCCATCCTACTGCATGGGCACTTCCTCCCAGACGGTCTAGCCCTGGTATCGTCACAGGAACACTATTGATTGTGTATGCACACGTTATGCAGTGGAGGGGTATGGTCAGAAGGCTTTTTCGCCTGCAGCAGTGTGGAAGAAATGCGTACAAAGAAGCATCGCCCTGCCCCATTCGGTTCTGCTCAAAGGAAACATCGGCGAAAAAAGGAGGAACACCGAGCGATCGCGTCACTCGGGTATCATGTTCCATCAGACAGATGCAACATACTCCATAAGATTCTGAAGTCGCAGGTTCGTAAGGCCACGAAGGTGGCCTTTGCAACGGTAGCCGGGGCGTTTGCGCCCTCGGTTATGTTGCGCAGAATGGCAACAGTATGAGCGAACAAGCCATGACACCCGTTTCCAGTCGCCCACCGTTCTGGCGTAATGTCCGCATTCTCGCTATTCTTGGCCAGGTAGCGTTTGTGCTAGTCGTTGCGGTGGTAGCAGGTATACTCTATGCCAATGTTACCAGTGGTATGCGACGTCTGGGAATTGTCGGTGGATTTGACTTTATGAACCAGACGGCTGGATTTGATATTGGCGTACGCCCCATCCCCTACCGTCCATCCGATACCTACTGGCGCGCCTTTCAAGTCGGTGTGGTCAATACGCTGCTCGTTTCTATCCTGGGAATCGTGCTGGCAACGCTCCTGGGCTTACTCATAGGCATTGCCCAGTTGTCCAGCAACTGGCTGGTCGCCCGGTTGGCTCAGAGCTATGTGGTGATTGTTCGCCATGTACCCGTGCTGGTACAGCTCTTTTTCTGGTATCAGGCCGTGTTCCTCCGCTTACCACGGGTTCAAAATGCAATTGCGTTGCCTGGCCCGATTTATCTCAGTAATAAAGGTCTGACGATGGTAGGTTTCACCACGACACCGTCAACGACCTGGTGGATCGGGTTCATTTTTGTTGGTATTCTTGGGGCCGTGCTTGTCTGGCACTGGCTCAAGCGTCACCAGGAATGTACCGGACAGCAGGCACCGCGCTTTCTGATCAGTCTGCTCATTGTTGCTGCCAGTGCGATTATCGGCTGGCTGGTACTCGCCACCAGTCCGCTGGAGTTGACCATTCCTGAGCGGCGCGGTCTGAACTATCGTGGTGGCTTTGAACTGACACCCGAATATGCGGCACTCCTGGTCGGCCTGGTGATCTACACGGCCTCCTTTATTGCTGAAATCGTGCGCGCTGGTATTCAGGGCGTGTCTAAAGGCCAGAAAGAGGCAGCACGGGCGCTAGGGTTACGTGGCAGCCAGAGTTTGCGTCTGGTTATTTTGCCCCAGGCGTTGCGCATTATTATCCCGCCCACTACCAGCCAGTATCTTAATCTCGCCAAAAATTCCAGTCTGGCGATAGCGATTGGCTATCCTGATCTGTTTAGCGTTTCGCGGACGATAATGAATCAGACAGCTCAGACTGTCCCAATGGTTGGTCTGATCATGATGAGCTATCTGATCATCAGCTTGATCACATCGGTGTTTATGAACTTCTACAATCGTAGCGTGCGCCTGGTTGAAAGGTAAGCCATGGCTTCTGTTTCCGAGATAGTAACCCGTCCCCAGGAACGTGTGCACGTAGCAAAGTGGCTCAAAAAAAACCTGTTTAGTAGCTGGTTTAATACACTACTCACGGTTTTGAGCCTGGCTTTGATGTATACGGTCTTGAGCCAGTTGTTAACCTGGATCGTCACTGTCGCGAACTGGCGAGTCATAACCGTGAACTTGCGACTGTTTATGGTTGGCACCTATCCCCTGGATCAGACCTGGCGGCTCTGGTTCTGCGTAGCGATTGGTATGACCTTGCTCGGCTTGAGCTGGGGCATCTGGCCACGCGTGGTCAGCCGGGTAGCAATCGTCTATGGCGCAGCCCTGCTGCTGCTCGCCCTGGCTCCTTTTGGCGTGGTCACACGGATCTGGCTGGCCGGGTGTGGAGGACTGGTTTTTGTGGGTATGTTCGTCGGGCGGCGCATGCCCTATGTAGGGAGATGGGTTGCTCTGGCCTGGTTCGGTTTCTTGCCGCTTATGCTGATCCTGATGCGTGGCTTCGGTGCATTCTTACCGGTTGTGCCAACACGACAGTGGGGGGGATTACAACTGACGCTGGTGCTGGCTATTACCGGCATTGCCTTTTCGTTTCCTCTAGGGGTTTTGCTGGCGATTGGTCGGCGTAGTCCCCTACCGGCTATCAGCCTCTGCTGTACACTGTATATTGAGCTGATCCGGGCTGTACCGTTGATTACCGTGCTGTTTATGTTTCAGATCATGCTGCCGCTCTTTATCCCTGGTGGCGAGTCCTTTGACCGTATTATACGAGCCATTGTCGCTTTTACGCTATTTACGGCAGCCTATATTGCCGAGAATGTCCGCGGTGGCCTCCAGGCGATTCCACGTGGGCAGTTTGAGGCCGCACGGGCGCTTGGTCTAAACCCGTTTTTAACGATGAGCTTTATTATCCTACCCCAGGCATTACGCATTGTTATTCCGGCCAATGTGGGGCAATTTATCAGTCTGTTCAAAGATACTTCGCTTGTGGTGATTGCCGCCTTGCTGGATCTGCTCGGCATCGGGCGCAGTGTGCTGGCGCAGTCGGAATTCCTGGGCTTGCAAACCGAGGTGTTGCTGTTTGTAGCGGCTGTCTATTGGATATGTACGTTTTCCATGTCATACATCAGTAAGCGCCTCGAACAGACGCTTGGCGGTGGGAATCGCTAAGTATCCATCCGAAAGAACGTTTGCCAGAGGGGATTGCGAGCCACAGGCCCCCAGAACCCCCACTTTTCGGCTGGTTGTAGCCGCTTTCCTCCTACAACTGGCACAAAAGGAAACGTCGGGTGAGGGACGGCCCTGCCAGACTCCTCCACCCGAATACGTACAATCGCAAAACCAGAACGAGGATAACGGGGACGATGATTGGACGCAAAGATCTGAGCAGAGCTGAGGATATTATTATCTGTCGTGGAGTACATAAGTGGTTTGATGATTTTCATGTCTTAAAAGACATCAATACAACAGTAAAAAGAGGTGAAGTCGTCGTCGTTTTTGGGCCTTCTGGCTCCGGTAAATCTACGTTTATTCGCTGCATTAACCGCCTGGAAGAACACCAGCAGGGTCAGATTATTGTCGATGGTATTGAGCTAACAAACGACATTCGTAATATTGAGGCCATTCGTAGCGAAGTCGGTATGGTGTTTCAGCAGTTTAACTTGTTTCCCCACATGACGGTACTGGACAACGTGACCCTGGCTCCGATCTGGGTACGCAAGTGGTCCAAAGCAAAAGCGCGTGAGGTGGCAATGGAACTGCTGAATCGGGTCGGTATTGCCAATCAGTCCCATAAATATCCAGGGCAACTCTCCGGTGGACAGCAGCAGCGCGTCGCTATTGCGCGCGCACTGGCGATGCAACCCAAGATTATGCTCTTTGATGAACCAACGTCTGCGCTTGACCCGGAGATGATCAAAGAAGTGCTGGATGTGATGATCGAACTGGCCGAGAGCGGGATGACAATGCTCGTGGTGACACACGAGATGGGCTTTGCTCGTGAAGTTGCTGACCGTATGCTCTTCTTTGACCATGGGCAGATTATAGAGGATGGCCGCCCGGAGCAAATTTTTGAAGACCCCCGTGAGGATCGTACCCGGTTGTTTCTTTCACAGATTTTGTAAAGTGCATGCGGATCTGTTTGACGTTCAGCCTTGCGGGTTATATGACGGACATGACCGGTCGCTCGTACAAACCACACACCAGGCCTTCGTGCGTTGGCCAGATGGGTATCTTCCATCATGTTTGACAGAGCCGTATGGCTCGGCTATACTCCTGAACGCACAGGCGACTTCCTGTCTCTCTATTTTGAAGGGTATAAACAATGAAGGTGCCACTAAGCTGGCTCAAGGAATTTGTTGATATGACGCTGTCACCAGAAGACCTGGCGCAACGGCTCACCCTGGCCGGCCTGGAGGTGGCGTCCATTACCTATATTGGCGTCACCGGGGCCGCGTTGGCCTGGGATCGCGAGAAAATCCTGGTTGCCAATATCCTCGAAGTTAAACCACATCCCAACGCCGATCGCCTGGTGCTGGTCGATGTCGATTACGGCAGTGCCTGCCCCCACACAGTCGTGACGGGTGCGCCTAATCTCTTCCCCTACAAAGGCCAGGGACGCCTGATGCATCCGCTCAAGGCAGTACTTGCGCGTGAAGGCGCACGCCTCTACGATGGACATCAGGCCGAGCCGGTGATTACGACGCTCAAAGGCCGGGCCGTGCGCGGTGTGATGAGCGATGCGATGCTCTGCAGTGAGAAGGAACTGGGCATCAGTGACGACCACGAGGGTATTATGGTGCTTGAAGACGATGCGCCCGTGGGGATGCCTTTGTGCGATTTCATGGGCGAGGTCGTGCTGGACATTGACCTGACGCCCAATCTGGCGCGTTGTCTGTCGATAGTCGGGATCGCCCGCGAAGTTGCAGCCATCACCGGCGCAGCGCTGCATATTCCCGACCCGCAGGTCGTGATGGAAGGGCCGCCCATCAGTGAGAGGGTGCGCGTCACGGTTGAAGATTCCCACCTGTGCCCCCGTTTTACCGCCGGGTTGATCGAGCATATTACGATCGGCCCTGCGCCACCGTGGATGCAGCGTCGGCTACGTGCGGCAGGCATGCGCCCGATCAATAATATCGTGGATATCTCTAATTATGTCATGTTGGAGTGGGGCCAGCCGACCCACGCTTTCGACGCTGACCGGGTGGAGGATCTGCACTTGATCGTGCGCCTGGCACGACCGGGTGAACACTTGACAACGCTCGACGGCAAAGACCACGACCTGTTTCCCGCCACAGGGGGCCGCCCCCCGCTGCTCGTCTGTGATCCTTCCGGGCCATCGGCGATCGCAGGAGTGATGGGCGGTGAAGACAGTGAGGTACGTGCAACCACCACCCGCGTGCTCCTGGAGGGCGCGATCTGGGAACCAACCCAGATACGCCGCACCGCCCAGGCGCTCAAGCTGCCGAGCGAGGCCTCACGGCGCTTTGAGCGCGGAGTTGACCACGAACTGCCACCCATCGCCCAGCGCCGGGCACTGGAGTTGATGCGCACTCTGGGTGGAGGTGTGGTCGCGCAAGGACTGATCGACATCTATCCCCATCCCTGGCAACCGTTACACCTGGAATTATCATCGGCAGAAGTGGCCCGCATTGTTGGCATTGACCTGCCACCGGTGGAGATTGCCGATCTTCTCCGTTCAGTCGGTTTTCGCTGTGACGTCGATGCTGCACGCATGCTGGTCAACGTTGTGGTGCCCTCCTGGCGCCAGGATGTGACGATGCTGGCAGATCTGTGCGAGGAGGTGGCACGGCTCTATGGCTATGACCGGATTCCGATCACGCGCCTGGCCGATGAACTGCCCGCGCCGGAGTTGCACCCCGAACTGGAAGTGGAGCAGCGTACCCGTGATGTGCTGGTTGGCTGTGGATTGACTGAAGTGATTACCTATTCGCTGACCAGTATGGCTGCCGTAGCGCACGTGCATCCTCTTGATGCCAATCCCGAGCGTTATCTACGTATCAGCAACCCTATTTCACCAGAACGCGAATATCTGCGACGTAGCCTGCTCCCTACCCTCCTGGAGGCCCTGGCGGCAAATCTGCGCGAGCGCGAGCGGGTGCAACTCTTTGAAATAGGCCGTGTTTTCCTCCCGCTGGCACAACCAGGTGCGCATGGGAACTGGCTCCCTGACGAACCTCGTTCCCTAGGCATCGCACTCGCCGGCCCACGTGACAGCCTGTCCTGGCATGCGACATTGCCAGGGTATCTGGACTTCTTCGATCTGAAAGGTGTTATTGAGACGCTGCTGGCGCATCTAAAGCTGACCAGGTATGCCGCGTTTGTACCGCTGACCGATGACGAGCGCTTTCATCCAGGACGAGCGGCAGCACTGCTACTCGCCCGTCCTATCGGCGCTGGCGCGCCGGTCAGCCTGAACGCGAAACACAACCCGGAGCATGGAGAGGCGAACAGCTTCCGTGAGCGCGTCGGGGTGCTCGGCGAACTGCACCCGGATGTGTGCGAGCGTCTGGGGATGACCGGGACAGTCAGCCAGCCGGTTTCGCGGGTGGCTGCGGCAGAAATCGATCTCGATGCACTGATAACCCTCACGACGCCCCCGATCTATCAGCCGATCTCGCGTTATCCCGCCACACTCCAGGATCTGGCCGTGGTCGTTGCCAGCGATGTGCCCGCCGCACATGTAGCCGACGTGATCCGCCGTGGTGCGGGTGCGTTGCTCGAAACGTTGACCCTCTTTGATGTCTATAGTGGGCCACAGGTGGGTGAAGGGAAACGCAGCCTGGCCTATCGTCTCGCCTTTCGCGCCCCTGATCGCACGCTCAGCGATGAGGCGCTGGCAAAGGTGCGAGCGCAAATTATGAAGCTGCTCGAGTGCGAGATCAACGCCAGTATCCGCAGTTAAAGGGGAACAGAATCAGCGTAAAGCGGTCTGCAATGGTGTTTTGCGCTGCGATCGCTTTGCGCTCAGACCGCTTTGTCTTTCGGGGCCTTCTACAACGCTTTCTGATCCTCACGCGTTACGGTCAATTGCCCGAGATGACTGGCATCACTCAAGTTAACCAGGTAGGGCAAATCCGGGCCATACTCGATGACGGTGATACTGGCGTTCGTCAGCCAGATACAATTAATGCGATCCATATTCATACCCAGTGCATCGGCTACCAGAATTTTAATAACCACATCGTGGGTGCTTACCAGCACCGACTGATTTGCATGTTCCAGGAGCAACCGCTCCTTAAAATCAAGTGTGCGCTTGAGAACGTTGCTAAAACTCTCACCACCCGGCATCTGGGAACGCATCGGATGCTGACGCCATTCCTGCAGGCCATCAGCATACTTCGCCATGATTTCATCCACAAACTTTCCTTGCCACTCACCATGATGAATCTCCAACAGGGCGTTATCCGTCCGCAACGGCACGTCTGCATGCCAGCGCGCAATCGCTTTCGTGGTGTGGGCAGCACGCTGGAGCGGACTGGTATACATGCAGTCGATAGGTTCGTCGCGCAAGCGTTGTGCCAGCGCTTCAGCCTGGCGCAACCCCAGATCGGATAGTGGCGCATCAAGCTGCCCTTGATAGCGATGAATGCGATTCCACTCACTCTCGCCGTGACGAACAATGATCATGCGCATAAATCAACTTTCTCCTTCTATAATATGCTAGAGCAAAACCGGTATTACCAGGTGCTCAAGGAACATGGCATAGAGAACCGGTATCCCTGCCGCCTGTAACCTCTGCATTATAGCCGAAGTAGAGAGGCAGGGTTACCCCACCCCAACTCACGCAGGTGGCCTATCAGTGTATAATCAATGCTGTGTGATACGTGATACGTGATGAGATTACAGCGCACATGCGACTGATGCAGCAACCACCTGATTGGACACCACCTGAAGAGCAGCGGACGCCCGATGCTATGGCACCCCTGCCGCTACCCTGTCGTCCTATTGATCGACGCACGCGTGCCTTGCTGCTCTCATTTGGCTATGCGTTTGCCGGCATATGGTATATGCTACGTACCCAACGCAATGCGCAAATTCATTGTCTGATCGGTGCCTGTGCACTGGTACTGGGAGTTGGATTGGGGCTGGAACGCTGGGAATGGCTGGTGCTGGTGATCACCATCGCCCTCGTACTGGCCGCAGAAGCCGTTAACACGGCGATTGAAGCGGCGGTGGATATTGCCACCAGTACCTACCATCCGCTGGCACGGATTGCAAAGGATGTGAGCGCCGGAGCAGTCATGCTCTGTGCCATGCTGTCCGTCATTGTCGGATGCCTGATTTTTATCCCGCATCTATGGCCTTTCTTGATACAACTCTGGAGCTGGTTTTAGTATTATGACAGAGGCGTGAGCCGACGCCGGAAACAAAGCCCTGGCAGGCCCAATACCTCTTCATGATGACAACCTGTTACATGTATGTGGCCTCTCGTTCGTCAGGCCCGTTATCTGGGCCGCTATCAACAAATTGCGCACGTCTTCGGGCGACATGGCTTTGGATTTTTGCTGGAACAGATGGGATTAACCACTCTGCTCTCGCTGCCCCGCCGTATTATCCTGCGTGTACCACCACCACGCCCCATCAGTATCCCCGAACGGCTCTGTCAGGCGATGATCGAACTCGGGCCAACTTTTATCAAACTGGGGCAACTGTTGAGTACTCGACCCGATCTTTTGCCACCTGAATTTGTAGCTGAACTTGATAAACTACAAGATACCGTCCCTCCTTTTCCGGCGGAGATTGCGATTGCAACGATCGAGACTGAGTTGGGACGCCCTATCGATATGCTCTTCCAGGAATTCTATACCACACCCCTGGCTGCCGCCTCTCTAGGTCAGGTTCATGCGGCACGCATGCCCACCGGTGAGCAAGTAGTCGTCAAAGTACAGCGACCAGATATTCAACACATTATCGCGACGGATCTGGCTATTCTGGCTGACCTGGCCGCGCTGGCACAGGAGCGTACCGAGCTGGGTAAGCAGTATGATCTCGTTGAACTGGCATGGGAGTTTAGTGCCATGTTACGGAGCGAACTGGACTATCGCCAGGAAGCCTATAACGCTGATCGCTTTCGCCAGAATTTTGCACATACAAAAATGGTACGTATTCCAATTATTTATTGGGAGTATACCAGTACCCGTGTGCTGACCAGCGAGCGTCTGTTCGGAGTCAAGATCAATGATATACACGGGTTAGCTGCGGCGGGCATTGATCGCAAACGACTGGCGCAGAATAGCACCCGCTTGATCCTGGACGAGGTGTTTAGCTATGGCTTCTTTCAGGCCGATCCCCATCCAGGTAACTTTTTTGTGCTGCCGGGTGAGGTGGTAGGAGCCATTGACTTCGGCCAGATGATCACCCTCGATCGCGATCTGGCACGACAATTACTGGTTCTCATCCTCTCGCTGGCGAATCGGAACAATGACGATGCTCTCCGTGCTATGGAACGTCTGGGGATGTTAAGCCGCCGCAACATCACGCCGGCCCTCCGGCGCGATCTGCAGCGCTTCACCGACCGCCTGGTGGATCGCCCGCTGTCCGACATCTCGGCGCGTGAGACCGGCGAGGAATTGCTGGCGATTGTACGCCGACACCGCTTGCGCATGCCAGGCCAGCTAGCGATGCTGCTCAAGGCGGTGATTATGATGGAAGGGATCGGGCTGCAACTTGACCCCGATCTGGATGTGTTTGGGATTACGCGCCCCTATGCCCAGCGTGTCCTGGTTGAGCAGATTGATCCCACGCTTTTGTATGAGTGGGTGACCCGGGAAGCCCGCAACCTGGGTGAGACAGCACTGGCACTGCCCCAGCAACTGGGAGACGTGCTGCAACGGCTCAATGATGGCGAGTTGCGCGTGCAAACCCGCGAACAGGAGTTGCAACGCCTGGCCGGAGCCTTGATTGGTGCCGCCAATCGCCTGGCGCTGGCCATCGTTTTGTCAGCGTTGATCCTGGGACTGGGACTGGTGGCAGTAGCGGTGGGCATTGGCGGCTGGAGTGGCACGCTGCCGATGGTACTGGGAATTGGAGGGACACTGGCGGTTGTGTTTATCGGCCTGTGGCTGACACTGACGTTGCTACGCGGGCGTGAGGGGTAGAGTTCATGCGATACCTTTGTAGGGCACGGCTCCAACGTGCCTGCGACCGGGCTATGTTTGCTCCACCCCTCGCGGATGGCCGCCGCCCGCGCCCCGGTGTGACGTACGCCCGCACGCCTTGCGCCAGGTGAGGCATGGGGCGTTGTGTCACCTTCAGGCAGTGCCGGTGCCCTGTAGCTTTGCTACAAACGCCGTATGTTCGTCCGAGGCAATACCCTGCTGCCCCACTGCCAGCAACCCCGCCAGATCACCCGACCATAACGCCGCTGGTTGCAACCACAGGCCCGGAAAGACGTGACTGCGTACCACCCCCTGCGCATCGGCATCGAGCGGAACATAGGCACCCATCTGGAGCGTAAACCAGTCTACCCGTCGCTCATACATCTGGATGACCAGGTACTCCGGCACGCCATGCTGCGCATACATTTGGCGCTTATCGTGCAGATCATAGGCCGCGCTACTCGCCGCGATCTCGATCACCAGTTCCGGTGGGCCGTACAGATAATCATCGTCTGTCACCCGCGATACCCCGCCGCATGCTGGTGCCAGACGTAATAGCGCATCGGGTTGCACCTCATTGTCATTATCCAGTCGTACCGTAGCATTGTCTGCGCCAACTGTACCGGGAGTGGCAGCCTGATAGATCGCAAGCCAGGCAATAACCATATAGTGGGGGCGGGCATGCTGTTCAAAGCGCACGGGTGAAGCCACGTAGACCACTCCTTCCACCAGTTCCGCCTTCTTGAACTCTGGATGCGCCTGGTAGCGCCGCTCGAACTCGGCCCGTGACAGGCGATCACCAGATTCGAGCGGTGGCACTGCACCTATTGGGTACCTACAAGCGGCATCCTTAGCACCGGAACTGACCACCTGTGCCTTCTCTCTATTCATCTGTGTCCTGCTTATCTTCCAGCCGACCGTCGCGCCAGATCACGCACGACCTCGACGATCATACGACGCTCCTCAACTTTAATTCGCTCATGCAAACGCTCTGGACTGTCATCGGGGAAGATGGGAACCTCAACCCGCGCCAGCACTGGCCCATTGTCCACCAGCGGTGTGGCATAGTGGATCGTGCAACCTGTGGCAGGCAGGCCAAGGCGCAGGGCGTCAGTCACCACGTGGGCCCCACGCAAGGCGGGGATTGCGTGACCATTCCTGGTATAGACGATATCCCCGCCATCATCGGGCAGCAAAGCCGGATGCTGATTGATCACCTGTCCAGAAAAGCGCGTCAAGAAAGCTGCAGAGAGGACTCGCATAAAGCCGGAGAGAACCACCAGATCAGGGTCAAACGCGCTAATCACATCGGCCAGGCGCTGCTCCCAGAGAGTGCGCGTCGCTATATGGCGCGGACGTTGCAGCGGTACAAAAGCAGCGGCGATGTTGTGCTGCAACGCCCGCTGCAAGCCATAGGCATCGGCACGGTCGGCTACCACCAGGACGACCTCGGCCCTCCCCAGTTCCCCGGACATCTGGGCCGTCAGCAAAGCCTGCAAATTACTCCCGGTGCCGCTGATCAGCACCACCACCCGATAACTCATGTCAGCGCCCGATGTCCCGACGATACTGCTTGCCCGCAAACTCAATCCGCTCGACAGCGGCATAGGCTCGGTCAAGAGCAGCAGGCAACGTGGCTCCCAACCCGGTCACACCCAAGACGCGCCCGCCAGCAGTCACCAGCCCCATCTCACTCATGGCAGTACCAGCCTGAAACACCAGCAGGTCAGTTCCTTCAACGGTTTCAATGCCAGTGATGACATCGCCCCGCCGTGGAGTGCCCGGATAATTCGCCGCCGCCAGCACCACGCATGCCGCATAGCCCGCACGTGGGCGGAGCATCGCCGGATCAAGCCGTCCTTCAGCGCACGCCAGCAGCGCTGCGAGGAAATCACCCTCAATCAGGGGCAGCACCACCTGGGCTTCCGGGTCGCCAAAGCGAACGTTGAACTCCAGCACCTTCGGCCCATCTTCGGTGAGGATTATCCCGGCGTAGAGTGCCCCACGAAAAGGTGCCCCTCGGGCTGCCAGGGTGTCCACCACCGGTTGCATACAACGGGTCACCACCATTGCCAGTACATCGGCATCAACGTCGTCAACAGGAGCCACGGCACCCATACCACCCGTATTCGGCCCAGCATCACCATCCAGCAAGCGCTTGTGATCGCGAGCTGGTGTCAATGGCAGCAACACCCGCCCATCGCACAATGCCAGCACTGATAACTCCCGGCCATACAGCCGTTCTTCCAGCAGCACCTGCTGCCCAGCTGGTGTCGCACTCAGGCGGGTAATTGCGGCCAGCGTCTCTTCCACATCCTCGGCCACCACCACACCCTTGCCCTGCGCCAGACCGTCAGCCTTGACCACCCAGGGTTGGCCAGTGGTACGCACAAAGGCTATCGCCGCCTCAGCCGAGGCAAAGGTATACGCCACTGCCGTGGGCACGCCAGCAGTATGCAACAGCGCCTTGGCAAAGGCTTTACTCGCTTCCAACCGCGCCGCGGTTGCCGTCGGGCCAAAGGTCGGAATACCAGCTGCCAGGAAACGATCCACCACTCCTCGTGCCAGAGGATCTTCCGGGCCGACTACGACGAACTCGGCCTGAACGCGCCGTGCCAGGTCAACCAGTCCATCAAAATCATCTACTGCGACCGACACATTCCGCCCCAACCGCGCCGTGCCGGGATTACCGGGCGCAATAAAGAGGTGCGTGAGCAGGGGTGACTGTGCCAGCCGCCATGCCAGCGCATGTTCCCGTCCACCTGTGCCAATAATCAGAACATTCATAGGGCTATTATAGCATGCAAACAACGGTTGACGACAATGCACTCACGATTTTGACAGTTTCATACTCACCACTAGACAGCATGCACCTTCTTTTCTATAATGTTCAAGTGTCGTTTCAAAGGAACCGTTCAGGTGGTACCTGTGTCGGCATGAGCGCGGGGATCGCAGGCCCCTACAAAACCGAAGAGACTCGATCAGGGCCAACGCCCCGCATGATCACCCCACCTGAACGGTTACGTTTCAAAAAAAGAATAGCGTGACCGCATAATGAGGATAGCGCAATCCTCCGTCACTTGTCATCTACCCAACCGTAAACGGTTGGGCTTGTCCCTGGCGCTCCCAACCTGAAGGCCGGTATCCGAGACTATCGGCTGAATGACCGCAGCCCTGAAACGAGCACGGTTCGCTTCGATGGATGCACGACCCTTGAACCTTTTCCCTGGCAGAGGACTGCCTGCCGGAAGCACCGACGGCTCCGTTGTTGACGTGCGAGCCGGTACTCTACGGCGTCCGGTAGCGTGCCTTTGCACATGTGTTTTTCGTATACCAAAACTGGCGGTCTGGTACAACCCCATGGGTGAAAGCCGCTCAAGCGCGGGCGTTCCTCCCGGCACGAAAGCTGCCAGGCTTCCCGCCCGAAAGGGGAAACAGCTGTGAAGGAACATATGGCTTCCTTAAAAGGCAATTACCTGCTCATTCTATACCTTGAGCAGGATCTTCAGCACCTGCGGGTTGGCCGCCTGGGTCATTTTGATTTTGCGTCTGGCTACTATCTCTATGTCGGGAGTGCTTTTGGCAGCGGTGGCCTGGCCGCCCGCATTGGCTATCACCAGCAGCCCCACAAACCTCGCCCGCACTGGCACATTGATTATTTACGGCCCCATACCCGACTGATCGAAGCCTGGACGGTGGCAAGCCCTATGCACCTGGAGAGCCTCTGGTGTGCCAGACTGACAGCCATCGCGGACATCCAGACTCCGGTGCGTGGCTTTGGTGCCAGCGATACCGGTTGTTTTACTCACCTGTTTTATCTGCCGTGCCGTCCTCGCCCCTTTCTACTGACCCATATACTCCTGCATCATCTGCCCCTGACGACAACCGAACTCCCCGAATTTACGATGGAAATCCATGTTTTTGAAGATTCATAAACCGGCACGTACTTGACAATGCTGGTGGACAAGCGTATAGTGCCTACAATGTTAAATGAGTACATAGTAAGCAGGCGCACCAGATGACCGCACCTGTCTTGATAGAGAGCTTGTGGTAGCAGCTGGCCTTGCTGCCAGTTTGGAGTACTGATTATATGCCTGACAAACTTGTCATTGTGGAGTCACCGGCCAAAGCCAGAACAATCCAGAAATATCTTGGCCCTGGCTTTCGAGTCACATCCAGTATGGGACATGTGCGCGATCTCCCCAAAAAAGACCTGGCGATCGACCTAGCCCACGACTTCATGCCGGTCTACGAAATCACAAAACAGAAGGTGGTAAGCGAACTGCGTCAGGCCGTTAAGAAGGCAGAGGCAGTGTACCTGGCAACCGACCCGGATCGTGAGGGCGAAGCCATTGCCTGGCATATTACCCAGGCGGTAGGTATCCCCAGGGATATACCGGTGTATCGTGTGGTCTTTCAGGAAATTACCCGCAATGCAGTACAGACCGCAGTTGCTAATCCACGCCAGATCAACACCAACCTGGTTGATGCCCAGCAAGCGCGCCGGGTGCTCGATCGACTGGTCGGTTACCAGTTAAGCCCGCTGTTATGGGACAAGGTCAAGCGCGGATTGTCAGCCGGGCGCGTGCAGTCGGTCGCTGTACGCTTGATTGTGACCCGCGAGCAGGAAATCGAGGCCTTCAAGCCGGTCGAGTACTGGACGATTGAAGCCGATCTGCTCAAACAGCACGCCGAGGATCTGACGCACGATCAACCGCAACCATCATCTGAGGCCCGGCACAAGAAAGACACGTTTCGCGCCGTGCTGATTGAACGCGGTGGCAAAAAGCTTGATAAGTTTGCGATTGAAAGTCAGGAACAGGCCTATGGCATTGTGGCCGAACTGGAACATGCCCGCTACCAGGTACAGAAGGTCACCCGCAAAGACAAGCGCCGCAATCCCGCCCCGCCCTTTACCACCAGCACGCTGCAACAGGAAGCCAGCCGCAAGCTTGGCTTCAGCGCCAGAAAGACTATGTCGCTGGCGCAACAACTGTATGAAGGCGTCGATATAGGTGGTGTAGATGGCAGCATTGGCTTAATTACCTACATGCGTACCGACAGCACCAGCGTAGCCCAGGAGGCGCAGCAGGAGGCACAGCAAGTTATTGAACGACGCTATGGCAAAGAATACCTACCGGAGAAGCCACCGCACTACAAACAGCATGCAAAAGGTGCCCAGGAAGCTCACGAAGCTATTCGCCCGACCAGTATCCAGCGCGACCCGGAAAGCCTGATCGCTGTGTTAGACCGGGATATGTACCGCCTGTACGAGCTGATCTGGAAGCGATTCCTGGCGAGCCAGATGGCAGCGGCTATTTTTGATAGCACCACCGTCGATATTGCAGCCTGGATCAATGGGCAGCAATCTCCACCGCCCTATCTCTTCCGGGCAACGGGCAGTATCCTCAAGTTCCCTGGCTTTCTGGCGGTCTACAATGTCAGTCTGGATGAAGGCGAGGAGGAAGAGGATCGTGAGAAACGCCTGCCTCCACTCACCGAAAGCGAACTCCTTGATCTCGTGGCGCTGCTGCCGCTGCAACATTTTACGGAACCGCCTCCGCGCTATACTGAGGCCAGCCTGGTCAAGGAGTTGGAACGCCTGGGCATTGGCCGCCCATCCACCTATGCTCAGATTATCTCGACCATCCAGGATCGGGAGTATGTCAGCCTGACCGAGAAAAAGTTGATTCCAACCACGCTGGGGCGGATTGTCACCGACCTGCTGGTTACTCATTTTCCCACAATTGTGGACTATGACTTTACCTCGGCACTCGAACAGGAGCTAGATGACATTGCCGTAGGCGAAAAGCAATGGGTACCCGTGCTGCGTGCCTTCTATGGGCCATTCGCACATACGCTGGAAGAGGCCCGCCAGAGTATGCGCAATGTGAAGCACGAAGAAATCAGCACCGGCCTGAGGTGCCCCAAATGTCAGGTAGGGCACCTGGTGATCAAATTTGGTCGGCATGGCGAATTTCTGGCCTGTTCGCGCTATAGCAAAGAGGGTGGGAAGGAATCGTGTGATTTCACTAGTGATTTCCATCGTGATAATGAAGGACATATCGTGTTGGAATCCGCCAGTTCGGCCGAGACCAGCGATGTGATGTGCAATCTGTGCGGGCGGCCCATGGTGCTGAAGAAAAGCCGTTTTGGGCTGTTCTACGGCTGCTCAGGCTACCCGGAGTGTAAGAATACGCGGCGGGTTGGTAAAGATGGGAAACCGGTACCACTGCCCATCCCTACCGGCATCACATGCCCCAAATGTCACCAGGGGGAGATACTGCAACGGCGGGGCAAATTTGGGCGGCCATTTTTTGGCTGCAGCCGCTATCCCGACTGTGACTATACCACCAGTGACCTGGCGCTGGTTGATTCCTATACACCGGAGACGAGCACCACAGATACATCAACAACCAATGGCGTTGCCCCCACATCAGCGGCAAGCAAGGGGAGTGCAACAGCCACAACCAGGGAAAAGCAGTCGCCAGCGAAAACAGGGCGCAAAGCAAAATCAGCCCATGTTCAGACCGATGCAGATACGAGTACAACCACCCCCGTCAGTAGCAATGGCAAAACACAGGGTAGTTCACAGAATCCTAATCGAAAGAAGATCACAACATACTCAACAGCAAATTCCAGCCATCGAGGATCTAAGAAACCGGTGAAAGTAACCGAATGAGGATAGGGTCTCAAAGCCAATGAAAACAATCGCGCTGGTTGCGCATGATGGGAAGAAAGAAGAAATGATTGCTTTTGTGGAGGCCAACTACCGCTTTCTGAAAAGGTTTCACCTGGTTGGCACTGGTACCACCAGCAAACGTATTACCGAAGCCACCGGCCTGGTGGTGGAGGCCATGCTTTCTGGCCCTCTGGGTGGCGATGCGCAAATTGCCGCCCGCGTGGCCGAAGGCCGCGTTCACTGTGTTATCTTCCTCGTTGATCCGCTCTATGCCCATCCTCACGAGCCGGATATTCAAGGGCTGATGCGGGTATGCAATGTCCACAATATTCCCATAGCAACCAATGTCATGACCGCTACAATACTCCTGAATGGCCTGGATGCGAACGACATATACCCTCGGACAGAGTAACCAGAAGCCAGGTGTGTACCGCGGGACTATGAAGCATCGACGATCTGATTCTGCTCGGAGTGCCCGCTACTATCATAGCCCATTTTGATCCACCCGCGCTTGATGGCATAAATGACTGCCATGGTACGATCATTGACCTGCAGCTTCGACAAAATCGAGGTAATATGGTTCTTAACGGTCTGGCCACTGATACTCAATTCACTGGCGATTTCTTTGTTCGAAAGGCCCCGCGCAATACAATCCAGAATTTCAATTTCACGACTGGTCAAGGGGGCAAACAGCGCCGTTGTCTGCTCGTCTTCAGATGCTGCCAGTTCTCGAAACTGATGCAGCACACGTGTTGCTACATGCGGCTTGGCCAGGACACTGTCGTTAATTAAGTATTTCCCGTGCGCCACCTCGCGAATATAGTGCAACAGATCCTCGGGATTGACATCTTTGGATGAATACGCGGCGGCTCCCACCTTGATGGCCTGAAAAAGCTGCTCGTCATCCTCGTAGACACTGAGGACAATAATTCCTATCCGCGGCTCGCGGCGTTTGATCACCCGCGCCACTTCCAGCCCATTCAGGCCGGGTAGATTAATATCGACCAGCACCACATCTGGTGCGAGACGCTCGGTTAACTTGATCGCTTCCTGACCATTTTCTGCCTCACCTACGACCTCTATGTCACCCGCGTCTTCCAGACACCAGCGAATGCCCTGACGAAACAGGGGATGATCATCAATTATGAGCACCCTTACCTTAGCGGACATGGATATGTTCTTCCTCTAGTATAAGTGCATAGATACCATACGCAGGACGTACACGGTTGTTTGAACACCAGGTCTTTTGTGCCTGCGACAGCTCGGTGCCCAAACCACCGTACGTATATGTCCTGATATATTTATGGCCTGACATCATTGGCAGTCAGCGGGAGCGTAACCGTAACTTCGGTTCCCTGACCAGGACGGGCGATCACCACAAAGCGGGCCCCAATTAACTCGGCCCGTTCACGCATACTGGTCAATCCCCAGCTTTCACGACCAGCACGCCGTAGCACCGCATGCGGATCAAACCCTGGCCCATCATCGCGTATCGTCAACAGCAAGCGCCCCTGGCGGATATGCAGTGAAACCCATACCGACGCACCCCGCGCATGCTTATGCACGTTCTGCAGCGCCTCCTGCACAATACGATACAGCACAATCTCTGTTTCCAACCCCAGGCGGGGCAGGGTATCATGTTCGAAAAAGACACGGGCATTGTAGGCCTGGCTGTAGCGCCGAATATGCTCCTGGATCGCCACGATTAAACCTTGCTCTTCCAGCCGACCGGGGCGCAGATCGGCAATAAAGTGCCGCACCTCGTGTAAGCCTTCTTGCGTTGCGTCGCGGAGACGCTCCAGCATCACACCCAGGTGTTCCAGATCCTGGCGCTGCAGAAGTGTATGACAACGCTCCAGGCCCATCAGTATGTTTGCCAGCACCTGCGCGGGACTATCGTGAACTTCACGTGCCAGCCGCACACGCTCTTCCTCACGGCCCTTGATCACCTGAGAACGTAATGCCAGCACCCACGGATCGGCCGTCCCACTCTCACCTTCCAGCGCCGTACTGCTCATATCAATTTGCCGTACGAGTTGATCTAACTCTTTCAAGGCCCGTTGTAGCTGCTGGCTAGCATGCAGCGTCGTCTCTTGCTGGCGGCGCAATTCCTGCTCGCGTGCTGCAAGGGTGGCCGCAGCCGGCAACTTGCGCTCGGCGGCAAAGCGTTGTTGCATCATGGTTTCGTCTAGCAATCGCTCAATCCGCCGTAGTTCGGCCGTCTGTTGTTCTCGTTGCTGCTCACCCTGCCGTACCAGGTCACGCAGGCGCGTCAATTGCTCCACAACAATCTGATGCGCTGCCTCCAGCAAACCTGGTGCATCGTTACTCATAACAGACTCCGGCAACGACTATATAATCGGTATCACGGTTGTATCACAGGAGACGCTCTTGACGACCATTAGTATAGCATACGTAACAACAGACCAGCAACAAGTGAATGTTCGTACCTATGAGGTACAACGTACAGCATGTACACTATTCCCACATTGACCAACCTGGATCACGGTGTGGCCTGAGTCCTGGTATAATAGTCCCGACATAGTCCAGTCTGTGCTCATGCTTCAGCCAGCAAAGTTGACGTATAATGATCCGCTCGCCAGACACCACTGAACGCACAACCGATGATGCAACGTAGCTATTTCCACTTCTGATGATCAGGTATATACGCGATCAAACTCAGGAGCAACGCTGATGCGCCTGCAAGACAAAGTAGCGTTCATCACTGGTGCCGGTCGTGGGATTGGTCGAGCCATAGCCGAAGGGTTTGCCCGTGAAGGCGCTCACCTGGTTTTGCTCAGTCGAACTGCCAGCGAACTTGAGGCAGTAGCCACCACGATCCAGGCATATGAACGGCAAGTACTGATCTACCCGGCTGATGTCCGTGACGCGACGGCGGTACAGGCAGCCGTCGTTGCTGCCCAGACGGCCTTTGGGCGCATTGATATTCTGCTCAATGTGGCTGGTGTCCCCATGGTTGCCCCTACCCTGGAACTCTCCTATGCCGAATGGGATACAACAATAGGGATTAACCTGACGGGAAGTTTTCTGTGCTGCCAGGCCGTGGGGCGGGTGATGCTGGCTCAACAGCAAGGCAGTATTATCAATATTGGTTCGCTCACCTCCTGCGTTGGCTTCCCTATGCGTGCCGCGTATGCTGCTGCCAAAACCGGTATTATTGGGCTAACCCGTGCCCTCGCCGTCGAGTGGGCCTCGCATGGCGTGCGCGTCAACGTCCTGATCCCCGGCTGGATCCACACGGAACTCCAGGACACACTAGTGGCGCAAGGCAAGCTGTATCGTGAACCGATCGTGAATCGCACACCTCTCCAGCGTATCGGTCAGGTGCATGATCTGCTCGGCCCGGCTCTTTTTCTGGCGAGCGATGAATCGGCCTTCGTCACGGGTGAGACACTGACGGTTGATGGTGGATGGCTGGCTAATGGCTATTTTTAGAGCCTGTCTGAAAAGGCGTATGGCGTGCGGCTGCTATGCCGTCACCATGTTGACACGGAATCATCTGCCAGGCACTCAACCAGCTCGCACCGTGTGACAATCAGAGAACACTCTTCCAGGAACCCGGTTGCTGTCCATTGCGGACACACCATGTGGGCAGAGCATCGCGCATGCGCCCCATTTGCAGACAGCGCCTCAGGACATAGCCCACATGTGGCAGAAAGCTGGTAAGATGACTGTGTCATACACGTAAAGACAGGAGGTATGCGGTCGTCCGCCCAAAACGTCTTTTTCGCCTTCGGTAGCGTATGAGCCGGCACAAGGCACTGCCCCTTCATAGACAAGAAAGCGGCGGCAGGCAAAAGCGACCGCGTAGATCCTGTGAGAACGCAAAGGAGCAATAATATGCCCGAAATAATTCCATTACACCCGATCGGGGTAACAGACACGCATACGCCCGAAGCATTCCAGGCGGGTACGTGTAAACTGCATCCGCAGTCCATGTGCCCTGCCTTTGGTGCCCTGCGTGTACTCTCACGCATTGAGGGCGCACAGCCGACGATGATTACGGATGCGGGTTGTCTGTACGGATTAACGTTTGTCACCCATTTCTATGCTGCCCGCAAGAGTATTGTTGCCCCGGAATTAGGCACCGCCGAACTGTCGAGCGGCAAACTCCAGGAAGCGGCCAATGCCGCTATCGCTGAGGCCGCTCGCGAACCGGACGTCAGTATGATTCCGGTTATTTCATTGTGTGTGGCCGAAACAGCGGGATTGGCCGAAGAGTTGTTGCCAACAGAGGTCAATGGCAAGCCGGTGATCCTCGTGCGTGTGCCAGCCTATGCGATTCATTCGCATCCCGAGGCCAAAGATGTCGCCCTGGCCGCGGTGATGCAGCGCTTTATTCATACTGAGGCAGACATGACGACCGAAGAAAAGTCGGTGGTGCTGCTGGGCGAGGTTTTTCCGGCTGATCCGCTGATTATCGACAGGGTGTTACGCAAGATGGGTGCCCGCGTGCTGGTGACACTACCGGGCCGGCATGTGGACGAACTGCGCCTGGCTGGACGTGGCGCAGCCGTGGCAGCCCTCCACCCTTTCTACCGCGAGAGCCTGGCCTGTATGCGGGCACATGGGGCTGCCGTCATTGGTGGCGCACCAATCGGGGCCGACGGCAGCGCTGCCTGGCTGCGTGCTGTCGGGGCTGCCCTAGAACTGGACGATGACCTGGTTGAACAGGTGGCCGCCGAGGAAGAGCAGCAAGCCCGTGATTTCCTCGCCACCGAACCACTCAAGGGTGCCACCGTGCTGGTGTCGGGCTATGAGGGCAGTGAAATGCTGTATGCACGCTTGCTGGTTGAGGCTGGTGCGTATGTGCCCTATGTCAGCACCAGCATCGGTGCCAGCATGCTCACCGCCAGCGATGAGGCCTGGCTCAAAGCACGTGGGACGGAAGCCGTGATCTACCGCAAGGCACTGGAAGATGATCTGCAAGCGATGGATCACTGGCAGTTTGATCTGGTCATTGGTACCACCACCGTGGCCGCGCACGCCAAAGAACGCGGGCTACCGGCAATCTATTACACCAACATGCTCAGTGTTCGTCCATTTTTTATGTCAAGTGGCATGATTGGCAGCATCGGTATTGTCCAGGAGATGCTCAATCGCACGTCGATATATGCCCAGATGCTCGATTTCTTTAAGGAATAACGGGGCGACGCCCCACAGCTATACGCAGAACCTGCTATGCTTGAAAGGTGCGGTATGTCTATAAATCTCATCCGCGATATTTCGGATACAAGTTCTTTCTGGGGGGCTACCTGGGTTTTTGGCTGCTTCCCCGATGTACATATTATCTGTGATGCGCCCATCGGGTGCTACAATCTCCTGGGGGTGGCCGTCACCGACTATACTGATGCGGTGCCCCACTTGGCAAATCTGACGCCGACCAGCATCCGCGAGGAGGATGTGATCAACGGCACGGCGGGTGCGCTCACACGCACCATTAATGACCTGCATAGCCGCGGCTATTTGCAGAACAAACAGCTTATTGTGGTTAGCACCGCCGAGAGCGAAATGATCAGCGCTGACCACAGCAAGTTTCTGGTGAGCCTGGAACCAACTGCCCGGTTTTTCTGGAGCCAGGCGCTTGAGCAGGATGAATGGACGGGACGCAACCGGGCACTGCTGTTCGCCTGGGAAGAGTATGGCAAGCCACATGCGAGTACCACCACACCGATTGCCAACCGGGTCAACCTGATTGGCCCGTCATTGGGATGCTTCAATGCGCCAGCTGACCTGCATGAACTGAAGCGGCTGATCACCGGGATTGGCGGTGAAATCAACCTGGTTTATCCTTACGAAGCCAGTATAGCCGCCACACCGCGCCTGGCGGAAGCGGCGGTCAATGTGGTTCTCTATCGCGAGTTTGGCGAACCACTGGCCCAGGCGTTGGATCGGCCTTATCTCTTTGCGCCGCTGGGCATTTTTGAGACCACGCGGTTTCTGCACGAACTGGGAACATTAATCGGTGTGCCCCGCGCCCAGGTAGAGGCCTTTATTACCCAGGAGAAGCGCCAGACATTGCAACCAGTCTGGGATCTATGGCGCGGCCCGCAGAGCGACTGGTTCTCGGCGGTGGACTGTGCAATCGTGGCTGGCCGTAGCTATGTCGAGGGGCTGCGCCGCTTTCTGGGCGACGAACTGGGCATCAAGATCGTCTGGTCATCAGGCCGCCCACGCCGCCCCGATGAACCAGACAACATCGAGATTCGTCGACGCCTGCACGCCCGTGCGCCGGCGTTTGTGTTCGGAAGCATCAATGAGAAGATCTACCTGGCCGAGGCCAATGCTCGCGCCAGTTACCTCATTCCCGCCGTTTTCCCCGGGCCGGTCGTGCGTCGCACGACGGGAACACCGTTTATGGGCTACGCGGGCGCGGCCTATTTGATCCAGGAGCTGGTTAATCGTTTTTACGAAAGCGTCTTCAACTACCTGCCAGTCGAGACGATCAAGCGTGATACGGCACCTATGACTGGCCCGCCTGCGCCGGTACCGACACGTGACGCAAGTGCCCGGACGATGGCCTGGACAAACGAGGCAACCGAGCGACTGGATGCGGCGTTGCAGAACATCCCCTACCTGGGCCGCATTAGCGCCAGTCGCTCGCTGCGCCTGGCCGCCGAGCAGGCCGCCCGCGCTCGTGATCTGGCCGAAGTCACCCTGCCGGTGATTGAGGATGTTCTGAATAGTCAAACCCAATAGCTGTCACGTCGTCGCCGATTCGTCTGGCCTGGCAGCGCCCCTTGGCCCGCAGGGTATCGTGGATGCGCTGCCAGATACCATGGTCAGGCCACCAGTACACAAAAGAACCGCCTGTTAGCCACACGACACGATAGGCGTAGGGCGATGGATTTCAAAAGGAGTACCGCGATACTACACTGCGAAATTAAGTAAGAGTTCAGGCGGCCCCTTCCGACCGGCGGCACGGGGGGTACGGGCGAGGTATAAGAGGAAAAGGAGAAGTCGGGTCTGAGGAAAGATTCGGAACGCAAGTCGAAAAGTTTTCTGGGGCCGCCCATCTCTCTTTACTTATCTGATTACAGTATAGGCTATTGAGCGCCAGACTTCAATAGTCCCTTATTCCCGTATAGGAATGGGCCATCCGGCAGTATGGTACTGGGATAGGGGATGACCTGTGATAAATCCTTTAAACATCGTGAAGAAGGCGAATCCCGGCGGCAACCGGATCGGGCAAATTCGGTAAGCGCCTGTCTGAAGAGGGGCAGTCTGGCGGACGGAGTAGGAGTATAGCTGCCGCACCCCACACCTCGTTTCAGAAGGGCGCTGAGTGTCGTGAAGAACAGGTGCCCTGACTGCAGCCGGGTCAGGGCGATACGTTGCTATATGATACAATATACTCTGAGCAAGTTATACATCGGGCTATAACGATTGCATATCATTGCATGTCTATGGCAACAGGTACACACACAGTGCCATCAGTTCCACGGAGCGATCAGGTATGCCCAGACGATCTCGCGATATGTTTGATGCCCAGCGTGAGGCAGTCCTGCAACACCAGGCACCGTTGGCGACACGCATGCGCCCCCAAACATTGGAAGCGTTTGTGGGCCAGGAACACATTGTTGGTACAGGACGACTGCTTCAGCGCGCTCTTGCGCATGGCCAGATCTTCTCGATGATCCTGTGGGGGCCGCCCGGTAGCGGTAAAACCACGTTGGCGCGAATTATTGCCAGTGTCACCCAAGCCCACTTCGAGCAGATCAGCGCTGTCTCAGCAAATGTGAACGATCTGCGGCGAGTGGTAAAAGAGGCGCAGGATCGCCTGGGAATGTTCCAGGAGCGTACAATACTCTTTATTGATGAGATTCATCGTTTCAACAAAAGCCAGCAAGACGCTCTATTGCCCTATGTTGAGGATGGGACGATTGTGTTGATCGGGGCAACGACCGAGAACCCGGCGTTCGAGGTCAACAGCGCCCTGTTGTCACGGGCTCGCGTCTTTACGTTGGAAGCCCTCACTGACGCGCAGATCGGGCAACTGGTAGATCGTGCCCTGGCCGACAGTGAGCGCGGCCTGGCAAAGTTCAACGTGATGCTAGCGGCCGATGCACGCAGCTACCTGCTAAACATGGTCAATGGCGATGCCCGCGCCGCACTAAATGCGTTAGAGATGGCAACGCTCTCCAAATCGCCCGCTCTTGGTGATAAGCGCTTGATCACAGTTGAAGATATACGCGATGCCTTGCAGAGTCGGGCAGTACGCTACGATAAGCATGGCGAACTGCATTACAACGCTATCTCGGCTCTGCATAAGAGTGTCCGCGACAGTGATCCCGATGGAGCCCTCTACTGGCTGGGGCGGATGCTGGACGGTGGTGAAGACCCACTCTATATTGCACGGCGGGTGGTACGCATGGCCATCGAGGACATCGGCCTGGCCGATCCGCATGCTCTGTCACAGACGATAGCGGCCCAGCAAGCCGTTCACTTCTTGGGCCAACCAGAGGGCGATCTGGCCCTGGCCCAGGCGGTGGTCTATTTATGTCAGGCACCCAAGAGCAATGCGGTCTATCGTGCCTATGGTGCGGCGCTCAAGGATGTTCAGCAGACGCGCAACGAGCCAGTGCCACTGCATCTGCGCAATGCACCGACCAGCCTGATGCAACAACTGGGCTATGGCCGCGACTATGAATATGCGCACGATCTGCCATCCGGTCGCTCAGATCAAGAACACCTGCCGCCCAACCTGCACGGACGGATCTATTATGAGCCGACCCGCCGCGGGTTTGAGGCCCAGATACAGGCACGGTTGGCCTGGCGTACTGAGCGACCAACATCGGGGGGTGCGCAATCGCGAGGTGCTACTGCGGCATCCGCTCCATCGGCAGTGGTTCACGATCCCCAGGCCTTGAGTGGCGAGGAATCGCAAGATGTTGAGGCGTAGGCGCTGGAAGCATAATACTCCTGCATTCGCCGTGAAGACTCGATGTCGCGGCTTGAGCCTCGGCCGCACTCCATCCAACCTCAAGCTGGAACGCCAATTTACAATGACACGACGTACCTGGTGGGATGGTCGGATAGCCTTTTCACCTTTGGCAGAGCGTTACATTGTTTCTTATCCCCCACAAATTGTGAGGGATAAAGAAGAGTCATGTCCACACGTCCGCAGATACAAAAATGGTGGTGTCCATGCGACCGCGTATGTCCTGTTCGTATCGGTTTGCTATACGCAGCACTGGTCTCTTTAACCCGGTGGCCGCATAGCTGCTGCACTCCATTACACATTTGCAGACAGGCTTTGAGCGAAGGAAGCAGAAAGCCCTGCTCCCGACCAGAGCGTGGGTACCAGGCCGCTTCCACGTCGCACCCAAGAGACGATCCAGGATCTTATACCGTCGCCCTGTCTTGCCGGAATCGAGACTAACGAGTATAGTTAGCAGGAACACGATCAGATAGACAGTAGCTTAGATCACGGGAGGATCATCTATGACGCTTGATGAAGCTATTACAGACCTCACGAATCGTATTACCGCCGTTAGCCCTACCGCGGTTATTCGTGTTATGCGCGGATCGGCAGAGGAGGCGAGTATTCGCGCCTATGCCCCGGCGGAACATGAAGCAGCCATTAAGGAGGCTACACGTGAACCGACTTTTCAGCTCCTTACCACCGAGGGTCTTGATGTGCAGGTAATATTCTACGACATCGCCACATCGCTGCCACCCGAAGAATAGCGGCCGTATGCGATAATCAGAAGCCGGGGTGGGAAGACATCCCTACCCCCTGGTTTCTTGCCCCCTGACTTTCGCGCTATAACAATCCTCACACTATGCAGCACCCATGGAAATCCTGTCAAGGAGACATACTGGCGACCGATGTGAGCAGCCATTCAAGCGCCAGCAGATAGCCGCGCCAGCCCAACCCGGCGATCTGACCGGTGGCAATCGGTGCAATCACCGAGGTATGGCGAAACGGCTCGCGTTTATAGACATTCGAGAGATGCACCTCTACAATCGGCGCAGCCAGGCTAGACAATGCATCACGAAGCGATAGACCATAGTGGGTCAACGCGCCCGGATTGATAATAATGCCATCAGCTGTCCAGCCCTCGCGCTGGATCACATCAATCAATGCACCCTCATGGTTCGACTGAAAGATCAGCAAAGTCGCGCCGGCTGTGGTCGCCCGCTCTTGCAGGGCGCTATCGATCTGTGGCAGTGTAGTGTCACCGTAGATCTCTGGTTCGCGGCGACCCAGCATATTCAGATTAGGGCCGTGTAACACCAGAATACGCATGGTATCCTCTCTGTTGCTCGAACCGACACACGTTACATGGCGGTATAGTTAGCCCACCTTTGTGCCTTCAGCAGAGCGATACTGTTGCTTTTTTCCGCCTCACATGTCTGCGACGAACATAACATGTGGGGCGGAACGATCGTCTCTTCGAGGTGCTGGCAGGGCAACCTGGTCAGCGAATGACCCACCGCGTAAGTTCTGTACATGAAACAAAAGGTGTCCTAACTCGAACCTGGAGCATGCTTCGTCCAGGCTCAAGCCAGAATGCCAGTCAATTTGGATAGGATTGCTAGAGATCGAACCCTTTTCGCCTGAATGGGTATATACAGCAACCATGCTGCATAATCGTTGAGCAACGAACCACCCCATAGGTAAGACCAGTTGCGACTGGGGTGTGCTGGTCTGGCGATCCCATTCTGGCATATACCATCCCATCACTCCTGGTATTTGAAAAAAGAGCATAATCGCCAGTGCGAGCAGTACCAATGCCCCCCACATACAGGCGCTGATCCAGAACGCTCGCCAGCGTTGCATAGCGGATCTGGTCTGAGCCACTGTCCCCCCGGCAGTCGGTGAGCTGCTACTGCCGGGTAGCATCGGTGCAAGCTGGGCGATGGGCGGCACGACTACCTGTGCCGCAGTGAGGCCAGGCATAGCCACCGGCTGTTTCGGCGTCACCCGGATCTGCACATCAGGCGTGGCAGATGGTGGCTGGAGCAGTGCTCGAAACTCGGCGACCGTGCCGATCCGATCTTCCGGACGCATCTGAAGCGCCTGTGCCAGAGCATTACTCACCCGAGGCGAAACATGGGGCTGGATCTCGTGCGCTGGCGGAAACGTGAACGGTGCATGTTGCGTTGGATCACGGCCTGTGAGCGCATGATGCAGCGTGGCACTCAGCGAATAGATGTCGGAGACAATCGTCGCCAACCCCTGGTATTGCTCCGGGGGCGCATAGCCCGGCGTGCCAATCTGTGTACCGCGCCGCTCAGTGGCCTTGAACACCTTGGCAATCCCAAAATCGATCAGTTTCACATTACCGTCAGCCGCCTCGATCATTACATTTGAGGGCTTCATATCACGATAGATCAGGCCTTTACTATGCAGAAACTCCAGCACGTCACAGATCTGATCGGCCCATATGAGAACCTGAGATTCGGGGATTGGCCCATCATGTTCAATAATCTGCTCTAGATCCCTGCCGTGGATAAAATCCATAGTCAGGTAGTGCCGCCCTTCATCGGTGAAGTGGCTGTAGACCCGCGGAATGCGTGGATGCGACAGTTTCTGCAGCAGGCTGGCCTCAGCGTTAAAGCGTTCCACTGCCTCACTGCGTTCATCAGGATCGGAAAAGGTATCGAGCATCTCCTTGATCGCATAGATGCGCTCATCCTGATCAATGCCTTCATAAACCGCTCCTTGCCCACCTTTCTTAATGATGCGCGTAATGAAATAGCGCCGATCATCTGTGGGTTTATCATTATTGAGTGTCGTATCGTGCCCACAATAGGGACAGAAGTTGGCAAAGCGCGGAATGGATTTATAGCAATCGGAATTGGGACAAATAATCCGGGTCACTCGAGTCATAGCTGGTTATCTCACCATTTCTCTTATCGTAATCGTCAAACTACCCGACATATTCCTCCAACGAGACATCCCCTGGGTAGGGAGGCGCAGCGCTGGCGAGAAGTGAGGGAAGAGGAGCGAGAATTGAGGATAGAGGGTTCTCTCCTCTCGTTCTTCGTTTCTCACTTCTCGCTCGGCCCCCGCACCCCGGCCGAGATCAAGTCTCGTTGGAAGTAATATGTTGTCATGGATCAACAGGAACGATATATCATATCTGGCAGGGCTGCTATTCCTGATGCCGCTTCCGTTCTGGTCTACGACCATGCACCTCGTACTATTTTACACGAAGTATGCGGTAAGCGCACCGGACAGTGATGCAGGCGCTGACAATTATTGTCCCGACCCACGTTGCCAGCGATGAGCACAGGTTGAATGACACACTACCTGTCTGAACAGGGGTATAGCGTGCCGCTGCCATGTTGCCGCCGTGTTGACGGTCAGAGAACACCCGCCAGGAACCCGATTGTTGTCCATTGCGGAAAGAAAGATCGTGCGGGGCAATGCCCTACACACTCCTAACTTTTCAGACGTCTCGTTCGGACGGGATGTTTTTCGGTACGGCATGGTGGCAAGCAAGTGACATCTCCCCTTTCGGAGGAACGCCTTCAGGTGACTAGTGGTCAGCCACATTGCATATGCGGAGTAGGTGGGAACGCCATTCGTCGTTTCTGACACGGTATCAACAACGAACGCCGTTCCGATCAAACCTGTCCTATCAAAAAGGTGCAACTGAAGTCACCTGTGAAGGCACAGACATCGAGCGTGCCGCGCAGGAACCGGGCATCAAACTACCCAAAAACCTCATCGCTCCCCCGTTCCAATCGAATCGCACTCATTCGGGAAAAGGATGACCGCCTTGCTCCACCTGATGAAAACTTCTCCGCAGAAGATTTGGAGCAGTATCGTAACCGGCCAACCGAGAATTAGCTCATTAGCGTGAGTTCGGGTTAGTTAGAGCAGGCAACGTGCCGGAGCCGAGAGATGGTTTCCAGGGCTGACGACAATGCAGCATGCACACTCCGCATGAACGTGCGTGCGATGGGTAAGAATAGCACGTGTCAGGTCAAGAGAATCACCCGGAGTATTGGCTTATGCCGAGATCTACATTTATCATTGCCATAGGATTGCTCTATCACCACGAAAGGCACTTGACGAAAGCTGGAGGGCACGCAGGGGCAGATCCCGGTTGCACCCCTGCGTGTCTGCCTGGCCTATACTGCGTGAGGAATCATTGCCGAGCAGTCCTGTTGAAGTACCACAGTGAGCGTTCCCCTATCACTTCCACTTGACCGTGCAGCCCACAGGCGGAGTCTCCGAGATGAGTACCGACGTGCCGTTTAGCACAGCCTCCAGGGCATCGCGCAGATAGTGCTGTTGCACTGCCGCCGGGTTGTCGTAGTTATCATCAATGGCACCGTGGTAGCACAGGATGCGCTGCTGGTCGAACAGAAAGACCTCTGGCGTGCGTTCGGCACCGTAGGATCGGGCGATAGCCTGGGTCTCATCCTGCAAATAGGGGAAGTTGAAGCCCTTTTCCCGCGCTCGTTCGATCATCGCCTCCATACTGTCAGCCGGATATTTGACGACATCATTGGCGTTGATCGCCACCAGTTGCACCCCCTGGTCAGCATAATCGGCCTGGATCTGCACCATACGATCCTCCCAGGCGCGTACATACGGACAGTGGTTGCAGCTAAAGATAATCACCAGTGCCTGCCGGTCGGCATACTCTTCTAACGTGTGTTGCTTGCCATCCACACCGGGCAGCGCAAAGGGCAGTGCCCGGTCGCCTATCTTCAGGTTGCTCATACTCTTCCTTTCTCAATTCACTTATAGGACTTACGTTCGCCCCGCCCGTAAGCGGGCGGGCGACCAGCATGCGAAGCCCGGTTAGCCCAACGCTTCAGCGTCCGGGTACACTTGTTGCGCAGTGCGCAAAGCACGCTGGATCAACTCCAGCGGCGGCAGCGGCGTTATCCTTCCGTCCGGGTGGCGATAGGCTCGACACCCCAGAGCATAGCGGGTGTCGGGTGGGATCGGGGCGATATCTTGCCCTGCAACCCGGATCGTTGGCGAGCCAGCGAACTGATACCGCTCGGCGTCAGCCTCTGACTCCACCTTGATCACCTCAATATCTGCCGCACATCCCTCTGCCGCGACTGCCTGGCGCAGTCGTGCCAGCGCCTCCGTGTGCGAGGGACAGTCTTCAAAATACAAAAATGTAATCTCCACTATCGAATCCTCCGGGTTCCCTGGTAGCCAGCACTGCTCTAGTATAACGTTTACCTGATCTCCATTGTACACGGTTCCTGGGGTATGGTCATATGCTTTGTGCTTCCACAGCGCCTCGTCGCCGCAGCGCCTCCCTATAGTCTCTTTTTTAACGCAAAGGCATCAGCGTTGGCACGTTGGCCCGTTCTAACGCTCTAACGTACCAACGTTCTTAGGTAACGCCTATACAAGAATAGTTCCAATCGTATATAATAAAATCGGCACCTGGCTCCATGCCCGTCTGATGGAAACTGCGCTGCCGGTGATCAGTCTCTCAATCTATGTTCAACGTCAATGTCCATCAACAGAAAAAGTGAGAGGAAGGAAGATGCTGACCGTCAATATCATAATCCACAATCGTTATCAGATACTACGTCACATCGCTGGCGGGGGGATGGGCCATATCTACGAAGCCATCGATCAGCGCTTCGGTAGCACGGTGGCGCTCAAGCAGATGACTCTCACGGGTGCAACAGCAGAGAAAGCCTTTCAGCGCGAAGCACAGTTGCTCAACCGTCTGCGACATGCCGCTCTGCCGCGTGTGACCGACTATTTCAGCGAAACCGAGGGCCAGTTTCTGGTGATGGACTATATTCCTGGCAAAGATCTGGGTGAATTGCTGGAGGAGCGTGGACAACCCTTTGCAGTCAATGAGGTGCTGCAATGGCTGGATGAACTGCTAGACGTGCTGGCGTATCTGCACAGTCAGGATGTAGTTCACCGCGACATCAAGCCCCAGAACCTTAAAGTAACCACCAACAACCGGCTGATTCTGCTTGACTTTGGCATCGCCAAAAACCTGGCAAGCAGCCGGAGTGTCCAGGCCTTTACACCCCAGTTTGCCCCGCTGGAGCAGATTCAGGGTGAGGGCACTGACGGGCGCAGCGACCTCTATAGCGCTGCTGCGACCGTCTATGCGCTGTTGACTGCCAGGCAACCACAGAGCAGCATCACGCGCCTGATGCAGGTGACACGCCAGGAGACCGATCCGCTGCCACCGCTCCACACACTGAATGCGCAGGTGCCGCCAGCGGTCAGCACGGTGCTGATGCAGGCGCTGGCCCTCCATGCCGCTGACCGCCCACCGGACGCAACCACGATGCGCACCCTCTTGCAGCAGGCGCGCCAGCATCCCTATGACAGACCGATAGTTTCAGCCGCAACATCATCGACACCACCACCACCAACCCAGGTGATTGTCGCTCGCCATCAGGCACAACCCGCCGTGCCACCACCACCACCGACCCAGGTGTTCCACACACCACCACCGATCAGCCCACCCATAGCTCCACCGGCTCCAACCGGGCAGCAGCGACCAGGATGGCTCTTGCCTGCGATTGGTGGTGGTCTACTGGTGTTGCTGCTGATGGTGGGTGGAGCAGGTCTGGCGTTACGCTTTTTTAATGGGGCAACCAGTGAGTCGTCATCCGACACCGGTGCAATTCAACAGAACCCTGCGCCAGATCCAGGCGCAGCAAGCGTGCCAATCGCAGCGACTGACACAACAGATGCTCTACCACCGCTTGAGCAGACAACCCGGGCGCTCAATGCGACGATAACCGCTGTGGCTGAACGGGAATTGACCGCGCAGGCCCAGACCGAGGCGCAGGCCCAGCAGGGCACAGTCACCGCTTTGCGAGCGACCGAGGAATCGATGAATGCCACGGCAGTCGCGCTGGCAGTGGCCCAGACTGCGCAGGCCGCACCGACTTCAGGGTCATTTGCGCCACCAGGCTCGGTACCGGGTGATGTGTGCGACCGGGCCACAGTGATTGGCAGCATCTCGGAACTGGCGATCCAGGAAACGACTCAAATGAACAATATATTCACACTGGCGTCAGCGCCATGGGGCGCAACCGTCGATGTGTTATGTACACCTTTACAAACGGACGATGGTCGAGTCTGGGCGCGGGTGCGCTATGCCGGGTACGAGGGCTGGATGAGTACGCGCTATCTGCGTTTTCAGGGTGGTTTGCCGGTCGAACAATGTCGAAGTGGAACGGTCGTCAATGTCACTGCCCTATCCATACGTGAAGAGACAAACCGTGAATCGCGGATGCTGGGCGAAGTGCCTGCTGGCCAACAGGTGGCGGTGCTGTGTGTGCCCGAGATTTTTGATGATGGGCGCTCGTGGGTATTTGTACGCTATGGATCAATCGAAGGCTGGATGAGTACCAATTTTCTAGACATCCGCTAATGACCGGAGCTATGTGCATGCAACCTGGAAGTTCAAGAAGTGTTTTAGCGCTGCTGGCCGTGCTACTCATGGTTGTCGCGCTACTGGTGGGCGGTTTGCTGGCGCTGCGTTTTCCCCAGTTACGACTGGCCGGGGCACAACGTGCTCCGGCTGATGACCCACCTACACTGACCGCCTGGCCGTCGCCAGTGCCCGCCAGTCCAGCGTCGGAAGCGCCACCAGACACACCAACGCCACTGGTCGCCGCCGGTGTTATGCCATTCGTCGAACCGACCGCTCCACTTCCCACCGAGACGGCAACACCGGATCTGCTCCCAACCGCTGAACCAGAGCCCGAGCCGGTCGGATTCCGCTATGTATTCCCGGTGCGTGGCAACTGGGCTACCTATGAGCCGTACCACCACACCTACCCGGCAACTGATATTTTTTGCGATCCGGGGAGCGAATTTCTGGCACCTACGTCTGGGATTATTGACTTTGTGAACCGTATTGACCGCTGGGATCCCACCACGGATGTACCCGCCGACCGGGGCGGGATTATGGTAGCGATGATCGGTGACGATGGTGTGCGCTACTACGGCTCACACCTGATGGGCATTGCCGATGGGATCGAAGTGGGGGTGCGGGTAGAAGTAGGGCAACTGCTGGGCTGGACGGGCAGTAGTGGCAATGCGGCCAGCACGCCGCCCCATCTGCATTTTGGCATCTCGCGCCCGACTACGCCCGATGACTGGCAAACACGGCGCGGGGAGGTGCCGCCCTACGAATATCTGCGGGCCTGGGAGCGGGGCGAGATGTTGACACCGGTATTGCCGGATGCGCCTGCAGCCGCGCCTGTGATTGAGCCAACGGCTGTACCGGTTGCTGCGCCCGCCAATATGCCGGCTGAACTGGATCAGCTCTTCAACCAGACGGCGGGGACGTTCGGCGTGGTACTGGCCGACGCGAGCAGTGGGACGCAGCAGTATCAGCGCAACGCCGGCGTGGTATTTCCCGCCGCCAGTTTGATCAAGCTGCCGATCGCGGTGACGGTCTATCAGTGGGCTGCGCAGGGTCGTCTTAGCCTCGACAGCATGCTAACGATGGATGCAGAAGTGATCGTCGGTGGCACTGGCTCGATCCAGTATGCCGCGCCAGGCAGCCGCTATACTGTACGTGAACTGGTAGCACGAATGCTGTATGACTCGGATAACACCGCCACCAATATGCTGATTGACCATCTGGGTGGCTTTGACCCGGTCAACCAGTTGTTGCAGCAGATCGGCACAGCGCAAACGGTGCTGCAACGACGTATGATGGACTTTGAGGCTCGCGCCGCGGGCTACGACAACCTGACAACCGCGTCTGATATGACGTTGCTGCTCCAGCGCCTGTATGCTGGCACAATGCCTGATCCGGCTGGAGCGCAGGAGATCATTGCCGCACTGACCCGCACCGGTGATCGCCAGAAGATACCGGCCGGCGTCCCGCTGGATGTGGTTGTGGCTCACAAGACCGGCGTGTTGCCGCAGATCGAGCATGATGCCGGTATCGTCCTGGCGCCAGGTCAGCCGTATATCCTGGTTGTTCTGAGCCAGGATCTGGCAAGCAATGCGGTTGGCGTCAGCACCATTGCCGAGGCCTCGCGGATGGTGTATAGGGGCTGGTTGGAACGGTAGGTGCAGGACGGATTTGAAATCCGCCCGTACTCCGTGACGTACGCTGGCTATGCAAACACGAGTAATAGCAGCAGAGGAGTGGTTCTGCTTGCAACGTCATGTTCTCCGTTGAGTCTGGCATTACTCCTCGCGCAGCGCCGTGACTGGGCTGGTGCGGCTCATGCGGAGCGCCGGGTAGATGCCGGCCAGCAATGCCGCGACCACCGCCACCAGCAACGCCTGCCCAAACAGCGCTGGATCAATGCTCAGTTCGAGCGTCCAGCCGAACGAGCGCCGGTTGATAACATACACCAGAATCAGCGCCAGCAGGATGCCCACGGGTACAGCGAGCAGACCAGCCGTCAAACCCATCAGCCCGGTTTGCCCCAGGACGATCCCCCACACCTGGCGCGGTGTCAGGCCATTGGCCCGCAACATACCCAGTTCACGTGCCCGTTCAAGTTGCAATGCCATCAGTGCATTGAGGATGCCAATGAAGGCCACGATTGTCGCCAGGAGCTGCAACACGGCAGTGATAGCAAAGGTGCGATCAAAAATTGCCATCGTTTCTGTGCGTAGTCCCCGGTTGGAGTTAATGACCAGCTCGTGACCAGTGCCTCGTTCGCGCAAGGTCTGCACCAGCGCGTCGACATCAACGCCAGGTTCAGCATAGAGTGCCAGTGACGAAATCTGCGGATCGTCCCAATAGGTGCGGTAGGTGCGGTAGGCCAGTTGGATGACACCTCGATCCGAGGTATAGTCGTAGTAGACACCTGCAATCAGGAAGTCTTGCTCACCACGATCGGTGCGCAGACGCAACGTATCGCCCGCATGGAGATTCATACGAAAAGACAGCGGCTCGGAAATAAAGATCGCACCAGCATCAAAGGCGTCCCAGTAGCGATCCTGATCCATAGCCGTACTTATACGGGTACCCACAAACTGCTGCCCACCCTGTCGGCCAGGAGCACGGTCAATCGCTACGAGCGTGATCGGGCCGATATCCGTCATTGTCTGTACACTGCGAAAGCGGGTTTGCGCCGCCACTCCGGGCGTCTGCGCCAGTCGCTCGGCCAGATCAGGGTCAAGTGACGTATCAATACGGTTGGCAGTATTGCTGGGCGAGGCAATATAAATATCGGCCATTAGGCTCTGCTCTAACCACTGCACCACCGTCTGCCGAAAACTACCTACCATAATGCCAATGCCAATCGTCACACTGATTGCGATCATCATGGCGGCAATGGCCACCGATGTCCGGCTGAGGGATGCTACGACATCCCGCACTGCCATGCGACCGAGCATACCAAAGACCCGCCCGACAATAGGACGTGCCAGCCTCATCAACCCGACGGTTGCTCCTGGTGTGAGGAACGCACAGCCAGGCACAATCACAAATAGAGCCGCAAATGCCAGCCAGATGTTTAAGGAGACAGCGGTCGCCTGCAGGTTGAAGGCGGCAGGCATAAACAGAATAGCGCTGCCTACGAGAATAGCCCCCAGACCTGACCAGGTTGCCAGCGGTACTGTCTGGCGCATGCGCTCTTCAATACTGCTCCGACTCAACACCAGGCGCGGTGGGGTATGCATTGCCTCCCATGCAGGCATAGCCGCGGCGATCAGTGTCGCTCCTATACCGAGTAATACGCCCTTGAGCAGAATCAACGGATCAATCGTCAGGCTGCGTACCGCCACCACAAAATAGAGGTCATTGATTGTCCGCGTCACGAGGGTTACCAGACTGCGCCCAAGCATAATGCCCAGCAGGAGACCGAATATCGTACCGATCACACTGATCAGCACCGCTTCGACCAAAATTAACGTGAAGATCTCCCGACGTGTGACACCAATGCAGCGCAGCGTGCCAAGCAATGCCCGACGCTGCACCACGCTGAACGTCATAGTGTTGTAGATCAAGAACATGCCAACGATCAGCGCCAGCAGACTGAGTGCTGAAAGATTCAGCTCAAAGGCGCGGGTCATCTGTTCAAGCGTATTGGCACGGGCAGCCGGGCGGGTCAACTCGGCACCAGGAGGTAAGATGGCCGTGAGGTGTGCGAGTACTGGTTCGTCTGTGTTGAGAATAAGGTCAATCCGGGTCAACCGTCCGATCTTGCCCAGCACCTCCTGGGCGGTAGCAATATCGCTGATCAGCATGCTTTCCAGAGTACGGCGACTCAGGTCATCGTTGGGGCGCAGTAAGCCGACGATACGTACGGTACGTGACTGACTGCCAACCTGCAACGTGAGCGGCGCACCCGGTGTCAAGCCATACTGCTGCGCAAGCTGCTCTGACACCAGCACGGTATTCGGCTCAACCAGGAGGGTTGTCAGGGCGAGATTGGTATCAGGTCTGTCGGCTCGGTTGAGATAGGAACGAAATGGCGCTTCGGCCAGTGGGTCAACCCCCAGCATGTGCAGGGTGATACCGTTGAGCGTGCGCGCAGTAACATAGCCATCAACCACCGGAGCGGCCTGGCGTATACCCAGGTCAATGCGGATACGACGATAAAGGCTTTCGGCCAACTCAGAGGGGCCGCCAATAATCTGGTGTGTCGCCCGCCCCGCAACGGCCTCTGTCGAGAAGCGAAAGGCACGCATCGCGCTGACATTCGCCAGATCAATAGCCACAATCATCGCCACACCTAGCGCAACGCCGAGGATGCACAGGCCAATCTGCCACGGGTGCCGTAGTAAATAACGCAGTGATGAGCGGGTCAAAATCACGGGCATAGTGTCTACTTTGGGAGACATACGTTTGTTTATTACTCCCAGTTATGAGCGTCCAATAGCAACAAATAGATTTTGTGCTTTTATAGTATTATAATGAGTTTTTTGCAGCCCGTGAAGGTAGACTATGCTACTCCCAATTAATGACAGACCGTATATAATATAATACAGGTAGTGTTCACCACTCCGTCTTACGTCGAAGATGTGCTGTCGGTGTCCATCATACAGCATGTGTGGCCGGGTACCATGGGTTCCCTGGTCAACCTGGCCCAGAATCCGTGTTCCCAGTCACCTGGAGGTTGATGCTATGACTGAACCACCCGCCCTGGAAGTGGGGCTGACCATCGATGAATTACCCTGGCCCGACATTGACCTGCCGCCCACCGATCTCCCCTATGATGATGGAGGGAAAATGGAATCGCCCTGGCATTTTGGGAATGCGGCCCTGCTGGTGGCCAACTATGTCGCTGCGCGCGGGGGGCGTCGGGATGACTACTTCATCGGCGCGAATATGTTTGTCTACTTTAGTCTGCAACAGGTGCGCAATCGCGACTATCGCGGGCCGGACGTGTTCATTGTCAAAGATGTCGATGGCACCCGTCCACGGCTCGCGTGGATTACCTGGATGGAAGACGGGCGCTACCCCGATGTCATCGTGGAGTTGCTGTCCCCCAGTACGGAGCAGGGTGATCTGGTGGACAAAAAGCACCTGTATGAGCAGACCTTTCGCACCGCCGAGTATTTCTGTGTGGCACCCGAAGTCGAACGCTTGCTCGGCTGGCGCCGCGAGCGCCAGGGCTATGTACCGATCCCCCCGGATGCGCGCGGATGGCTGTGGAGTGAGGAACTGGGGTTATGGCTGGGGGCCTGGGAAGGGCGGTTCTTCGGTGAGCAGCATACCTGGGTTCGGTTCTATACCGCCGAGGGGGAACTGGTGCTCCTGCCCGAAGAGGCCGAACGGCGGCGTGCCGAGGCGGCCGAACAGCGCGCCGAAGCCGAACATCAGCGCGCCGAAACGGCCGAACAGCGCGCCGAAACGGCCGAACAACGCGCCGAGGCCGAAGCGGCGGCCCGGGCCGCCGCCGAACAGCAACTTGCCGCCCTGACGGCACGTCTGGCCGCACTGGAGGCGGCCCAACGTCGTACGCAAGAATAGCAGCACACACAGGTCAGTTGTGCAGTGGCTTGCCGATGCTCGATGGTCAAGCCACCGCCCGCTGGCCGCTGTGCCCTGGAGTATCTGGAGGTTGATGCTATGACTGAACCACCCGCCCTGGAAGTGGGGCTGACCATCGATGAATTACCCTGGCCCGACATTGACCTGCCGCCCACCGATCTCCCCTATGATGATGGAGGGAAAATGGAATCGCCCTGGCATTTTGGGAATGCGGCCCTGCTGGTGGCCAACTATGTCGCTGCGCGCGGGGGGCGTCGGGATGACTACTTCATCGGCGCGAATATGTTTGTCTACTTTAGTCTGCAACAGGTGCGCAATCGCGACTATCGCGGGCCGGACGTGTTCATTGTCAAAGATGTCGATGGCACCCGTCCACGGCTCGCGTGGATTACCTGGATGGAAGACGGGCGCTACCCCGATGTCATCGTGGAGTTGCTGTCCCCCAGTACGGAGCAGGGTGATCTGGTGGACAAAAAGCACCTGTATGAGCAGACCTTTCGCACCGCCGAGTATTTCTGTGTGGCACCCGAAGTCGAACGCTTGCTCGGCTGGCGCCGCGAGCGCCAGGGCTATGTACCGATCCCCCCGGATGCGCGCGGATGGCTGTGGAGTGAGGAACTGGGGTTATGGCTGGGGGCCTGGGAAGGGCGGTTCTTCGGTGAGCAGCATACCTGGGTTCGGTTCTATACCGCCGAGGGGGAACTGGTGCTCCTGCCCGAAGAGGCCGAACGGCGGCGTGCCGAGGCGGCCGAACAACGCGCCGAAGCCGAACATCAGCGCGCCGAAACGGCCGAACAGCGTGCTGAAGCCGAACGTCAGCGCGCCGAGGCGGAACATCAGCGCGCCGAAACGGCCGAACAGCGTGCCGAGGCCGAAGCGGCGGCCCGGGTCGCCGCCGAACAGCAACTTGCCGCCCTGACGGCGCGTCTGGCCGCACTGGAGGCGGCCCAACGTCGTACGCAAGATTAAAGACAAAGTAGGCAGTGTACGTTGTCTGCTATCCTGCTACCTGTACGCTATCCAGCGGGTGATAGAACGTTGCATAGTTACAGGACGTACGTGGGGTAATAGAGTCATCTAGCCTTTTCACCTTTGGCAGCCTGGAAAAAATGAAAAAGTACCGCTCTACCGAAAGCGACAAAGACGTCTGGAAGAGAAACATAATATGTCAGCTGCGAAAATGGGCATGGTGATCCGTGATCCGTGGTATGAATTTGGAACGCATAGTCAGTTCCCTGCTGGCCCTAATACGATCTTTCAAGATACGATGGGCGGCCTACTGGCTGAGATTGGCGTGCGCTGGGTACGGCTCGAATTTCATATTCAGGGCGACGACGTAGCCGAACAGGTGGCCCGCAACGACTATTTCATTAACGAGGTTGCGCCCCGACATGGCTTCAAGGTACTGGGGTTGCTCAATTTCAATCTGCTGCGTGGCGAACCAACACACCACCTGGTAACAGGGCATGAACAGCTTGACCCGCTGTATGGTGGCGGAGTCAATGCCTATATGCGCACCTGGCTGAACCGGGCGCGCTTTATTGCCAATCGGTATCAGGACAACGTGCATGCCTACGAGATTTTGAATGAACAGAATCGTATGCCAGATAACAGCGTGATCCCGGCCTATCTTACAGCCCGATTGCATACCAAGTTCTATCACTTTTTTCATCACCGTGACCGCGATACGGTTCCTGAAGGTACCTCGTGGCGTGATACGACGCCGATCATCCTGGGTGGTCTGCATCCGAAGGGCACTGGCGAACCTGGCCATGACCGCTATACCTCAGATCTGGAGTATCTCACCCAGATCTACACCCATCCCTGGGGGGGATTTCCTGACTATCGGCGCACCACCGGCCGCTTTCCTCTTGACGGTCTGGCCTATCATCCCTATCCCGAAGAGATTCGTGGCAGCCTCAACCGTGTTCCACGCCTGCGTGACGCTGGTTGGGACGCGACAATGATTGCGTATCGTATGGATGAAGTACGCCAGGAACTGCGAGGCCTGGGTGACCCGGACGTGCCGTTCTGGATCACGGAGATCGGCTATAATGTCGCCTTCAGGCATCAGACCGAAGCCGGGCAGGTCGAATTTATGGCAGCGGTGCTTCCCATGCTGAACCAGCGCCCGGATGTTGCTGCGAATTTCTGGTTTAAGTATGAGGACTTTTTACCCGCAACCGGCCCCTATGCCAATCAGTGGGGAGTCGTGCGCATTCCTTTTGAGCCAGATCCGAGCCGCCCTGATGGGGCACGTTACCAGGAGGATGGCCAACCTGTTATGCTTCGCCCATCTTATCATCATTATCGCACGCTGGTCGAGCAAGGATAATTCTGAACTGGTATGCCCAAACCATCATCTGTTCATAACCAACGTCGGTTGCGTGCAAAACGTGGCCGTTATCAATCTATAACACGTACCCACGTAGCTGCATTGGAAATGCAACTCGCAGCAGCGCAGCAGCGTGAGGCGGCAGCCCTGGCTCGTGTTGCCGAACTGGAGTCCCGGTTGTCTAACCCTGCTCCTGATAGCAGTCGGGAACGCCTGGATACCTTGCTGGCAATCTGTTCAGCTCTCCTAATACTCCACGATATTGAGGCGATTCTGCAGTTGATCAGCCGCGAGGTGACCCGGTTGTTCCCCGGTACCAGGAGTACCCTGTTGTTTCTGGTTGATCATGACCGACAACAGCTGGTTTTACGGGCTACCAGCAATGGGCAACCTTGCGATCTGGTCTTGCACGCCAACCAGGTATTGGCACGACAATCATTTTTATCACCACGAGCCATGTTGCTGAGCGGGCCAGAGTTGCAGGCCGATCTGCATAGCCTGGTCACAGCCCAGAGAGAACAGGCACCTGCTATCTTTGTCCCCTGGCCACCCACAAGCATTCTCCTGGCCCCATTGCGCGTTGAGGCCCAACGGCTAGGAGTGCTGATGTTGTGCAGTGGTTCCCAGACCGACCAGTTCCATCCCCGCGATTTATCATTCATTCAGACCCTGGCAGATCTTAGCGCAATTGCCATCTCCGAAGCACAGCAGCGAGAGCGAGCTATGAACCTGCAACGCGATCTGGCACAGATCCAGTCACTGCATGCAGAAGCCCAGGCACGCCTGAGTACTGCCCAGGCACAGTTGCTCCAGAGCGCGAAACTGGCGGCAGTTGGTGAACTGGCTGCATCAGTGGCGCACGAGATCAACAACCCGCTTTATGCTGCCCGCAACAGCCTCTATCTCGTTGAACAGGATATGCCACCTGACGCAACCCAGCGCCCGTTTCTAGAGATCGCCCAGAATGAACTGGGCCGCATCGCCCGTATTATTACCCGCATGCGCGACTTTTACCGTCCAACACGCGCCGAACTGACTCCGACGAATGTGAACAAAATCCTGATCGAAACGATTGAACTGGTACAGACCCACCTGCGCCACAACCGGATCAATATCACCAGCGATCTGACCGCTGATTTACCCCACAGCATTGCTCATGCGGATCAGTTGCGCCAGGTTTTCCTGAACCTGATGCTCAATGCCTGTGATGCAATGCCCGATGGTGGGTGCTTGCACCTGATGACCGGGTTTCTCCCACCGACGAACGATTGTGCCGGATGTGTGATTATTCGCATTACTGATACTGGCACCGGTATTGCCCCTGAACACCTGCCGCATCTGTTTGAGCCATTCTATACCACCAAACCGCAAGGTACTGGCCTGGGACTGGCGATCAGCGCCCATATTATCTCGCAACACGATGGGCAGATCAGGGTGGAGAGTACCCCAGGCACAGGCACAACTTTTGTGATTACCCTGCCCGTAATTACTCGTTAGACGAGATGAGGATGCGAGGTCGTGCAGTCGCGAGGATGCACTTTCGCACTTCCTTCCAATGCCTCCGCGCCTCATCGCATCCGCACCTCGTGCTGGTTATGGTTGTCAGATCATTACAGACGATTGTTGCCCTTCCTCACACACGGCTTTCCCTGTCTGGTAGCATATATGCAGCGTACAGGTACAGTGATAATCACCTGCTACGTCAGAAGGAGAAGGTTCATGTCGCTGCGGCATATCGAGATTGTAGATAGTGACCCGACTGCCGCACTGGTTACACAGCGCGGGCTACAGGTACTCCTGGACACCGACGTCGAGGTAACGATTGCCTCCTCACCTGATGCTGCCTGGCTCGATTGTTTGAAGGAGGAGGTCGATCTTTTGATTATTGACCCCAATCCTCAGAGTCGCGCGGCAACATCGCTGGTTCAGGCCTTGCGTGCCTATCGCCCCCAGGTGCCAGTGCTCGTCCTAACGGCCTATGATACGCCTCGCCTGCGGGCACAAATGCAGAGATTAGGGGTACAACACTATCTGGCCAAGCCGATTGATTTACTTGATTTGAACGAGGTTGTACGTACAGCATTGAAAACAAACTCCTCTCATACGGATATGATGGTGCCACTGAAGCGTTAAACCGTTGGAACGTTTCTGATTTGAAACGCTGGAACGTGCCAACGTGCCAACGTTTCACCCCAAAGAATGCCTCGCAGAATCACAGGAGGATCAGCTCGATTTTGATGGAATGTATGCATCTGCTATAGAGGCCGATGTATGCGCCACACACCTGATGTACAATAGAGGCATACACCACTGGTGGCAAACCGAATCATAATCATGCGGCGGGACACCGTTGTCTCGTCCGAGTTATCATTGGAGAGATCATGTATGACTGTTCTCGCAGAAGGAACGATGCTCTGGCAACCTGCGCCCGAAGCTGTCGCGCAGAGTTCGCTGACCCGTTATATCCACTGGCTGGAAACGCAACGTGGGTTGCATCTGCCGGATTATCCACACCTGTGGGACTGGTCGGTGCAGCACATCGAAGACTTCTGGCGCTCTATCTGGGATTTCTTTGCTGTCGAGGCAACACATCCGCCACAACAGACGCTGTCTCACCATACAATGCCTGGAGCGCACTGGTTTACCGGAGCCGAACTGAACTATGCCCGGCATGTGTTCCGGCATATGACCGCCGATGCACCCGCGATCTTGTTTCAATCTGAGCGGTACCCTTTGACAGCGTTGTCCTGGGACGAACTGGCACAACAGGTCGCCGCTGTTGCTGCCACACTGCGCACCCTGGGCGTTGAGCGCGGTGATCGGGTCGTGGGCTATCTCCCGAACATTCCCGCCGCGGTCGTTGCCTTCCTATCCTGTGCCAGTATCGGGGCCATCTGGTCAAGTTGCTCACCTGACTTCGGTAGCCCCAGTGTGATTGACCGCTTTAAGCAGATTGAACCAAAAGTACTGGTTGCTGTTGATGGCTATCAGTATGGGGGGAAGACCTTTGAGCGCAGTCACATTGTGGCCGAAATTCAGCAGGCATTGCCTTCCTTAGTGCATACAATTGTGATACCCTATCTACATCCAGATATTGCACCGGCCGGTCTGGCACCAATGACTCTGTGGCCCGACATCCTGGCTACGCCCGCCCAGCTCTCCTTTGAACCAGTTGCCTTTGAACACCCGCTCTGGATATTGTATTCTTCGGGGACAACCGGTCTCCCCAAGCCAATTGTGCATGGACATGGAGGTATCTTGTTGGAGCATCTGAAGGCATTACATTTGCACCTTAACTTGTCGGCTGGTGACCGATTCTTCTGGTTTACGACGACGGGTTGGATGATGTGGAATTTCCTGGTCGGTGGCTTGCTCCTGGGATGCACGATCCTGCTATACGATGGCAGTCCTGCCTGGCCAGATATGTATGCCCTGTGGGAATTTGCGGCCCGTACCGGGATGACGTTCTTTGGTACCAGCGCAGGCTATCTAACCGCCTGTATGCAGGCAGGCCTGGCCCCGGCGCGTATGTATGATCTGACTCCGCTTAAGGGAGTTGGGTCAACCGGGTCGCCACTGGCACCAGAGGGCTTCGAGTGGACATATGCGCAGATCAAGTCAGATCTCTTGCTGGCGTCAATCAGCGGTGGGACGGATGTTTGCACCGCATTTGTGGGCGGCTGTCCGATTTTGCCTGTTTATGCTGGCGAGATCCAGTGCCGTTGTCTGGGCGTCAAAGCCGAGGCCTTCGATCCTCAGGGTCAACCAGTTGTTGATCAGGTGGGGGAACTGGTGATTACGGAACCGATGCCGTCGATGCCACTCTATTTCTGGAACGATCCTGACGATCGGCGCTATCGTGAGAGCTATTTTGAGATGTATCCCGGTGTCTGGCGTCATGGCGATTGGGTCAAGTTGACCGCACGTGGGAGCGTCATCATTTATGGCCGCTCCGACGCGACCATTAACCGCATGGGCGTGCGGATCGGCACCAGTGAAATCTATCGAGCAGTGGAAACTCTCCCCGAAGTTCGACAATGCCTGGTGGTTGATATACAGCGCCAGGGCCAGGATTATATGCCCCTGTTCGTGGTGTTACGTGAAGATACACTTCTGGACGAAGCACTCAAAGCCAAGATCAAAGACCGTATTCGTCAGGTACTCTCGCCACGCCACATCCCCGATGATATTTTTGCGATTGCTGATGTCCCGCGTACCCTCAGTGGTAAAATTCTGGAAGTGCCGGTCAAGAAAATCTTGATGGGTGTTCCGCTAGCAGAGGCGGCGAATCTTGATGCATTGAGTAACCCTGATGCGCTGCACTATTTTGTCGAACTGGCAGCCAGACTGCATGGCATCCCGGCAACGGAAGAAACCTAAATGTCAAACCAGCGGCTAACTCAGCTCCGTACCCTGCTGGATGAACGGCATTTGCAAGCAGTGTTGATCACCTCTGCCGCGAACCGCCGTTATCTCAGCGGATTCACCGGTTCAGCCGGTGCCCTGCTGGTGACCCACGATGCGGCGCTGCTGTTCACCGACTCACGGTATGCCAGGCAGGCTGCCCATGAAGCGACCGGTTTTGCAGTGATCGAGATGACCACCGAAACCGCGCTCCCACAACTGCTGGCTCAGGTTGCGACTGAACGACAGTTAGCGCACATCGCCTGTGAAGCCGAACATATGACTCTGGCGCAGTATCAGCGCCTGGATCATACATTGCAGCCAGAAGGCAGGTCAGGGACAATGCTCATCATCGTCAACAGTCTGGTCGATCCATTGCGCGAAGTGAAAGATACCACGGAGATAGCCTTGTTACGCCATGCCATTGCAATTACCGACGCGGCATTGGCGGCCGTGCTTCCCACACTCAGACCAGACATAACCGAGCGCCAAGCAGCCTGGATGCTGGAGGTAGCACTGCGTGAGCGTGGCGCTGATCGGGTGGCGTTTCCGATCATTGTTGCTGCCGGGCCGCATGCCGCCTGGCCCCATGCCCAACCTGGTGATGAGCCGCTCGGTACAGGCCGACCGATCATTATCGATATGGGTGCGTGTTATCAGGGCTATCATACTGACCTGACACGCACGATCATTCTGGGTGAAGCCGATGCGCAGTTCCGGCAGATCTACGATATTGTGCTGACAGCACAACAACGGGCCATCGCAGGTTTGCGAGCCGGTATTGCCAGCAGCGAGGTTGACGCATTGGCACGTGATTATATTACCGCCGCTGGCTTTGGCCCGCAATTTTGTCATGGTCTGGGGCACGGAGTCGGTCTTGAAATCCACGAGGGTCCAGCTTTGCGTCGGCGTGTTCCCGACTCAGCACCCTCGTCAACAGCGTACCTGCGAGCCGGCAACGTTTTTAGCATCGAGCCAGGCATTTATCTGGAGGGCTGGGGTGCAGTACGACTGGAAGATCTGGTGCTGCTGCACGCTGATCATGGGGAAGTCTTGTCCCAGGCGAGGAAATGAGCGGTTTAAGCCCAAAGCACAAACCACAAAGCGGAAAACAGGGGTGCGTTGAGGCGTGATTCAGAATGGGAAAACGCAGTAGGCTTGTAGTATCAGACTGTCATAGAGCAATTCTATTGTCGATATGGTGCCTCTGCGGGTTGATCGATAATCGAGATCCAACTGTGGCATAGCGTACCATTCTGGTTTACACTTCAACGAACTTTTGCTATACTTATAGCAAGGCCAATGTGTGCTATAAGAATTCCATCCATTCAATCATATGCGCTCAGGGAGGACAGCAATGCCCCAGAATGTAAAAATGGCCATGCCGCTCGACTCCGACATTGCCCGGTTGCGTCAGTACGTGTCTGAACTTGAGCAAGAACGTGACCAGGCACGTGCTGAGTGTCGGCAATTATTCGATCTTTTTATGCATGCGCCTATACCAGCCTGCCTCTGGCGTGGCCCGGAATATATCTACGAGATGGCCAATCAGGCTTATCTCACACTGGTACAACGTGATATTCTGGGTAAACCGGCACGTGAAGTATTTCCGGAACTGGCGACGCAGGGGCACTTTGATATACTGGATCGGGTATACACGACTGGCGAACCAGTGACGGTCAATGAATTACTCACCCGTTATGATGATAACACCGGTCAGTTGCAAGATGCCTGGTTTAATGCTATATATCACCCGGTATGTGCTGCCGATGGAACGGTGACCGGCATTCTGCATCTCGCGCTTGATGTGACCGCTCAGGTATTGGCCCGTCGCCAGGCTGAAGCCAGGAATAGTTCCATCGAACAGTTGAATGCCCAGCTTCAATACAGTCAGTCATTGTTAAAAGGGCTGGTGGATAACCTGCCCGCTGTCGTCTTCATCAAGGATCTGGAAGGTCACTTCCTGCTGATCAATGAGGTTGCGGCGCGTATGCGTGGGTATACTGCTGCTGAACTGATTGGGAAAACAGAGTACGATTTGCTGCCACCAGACGTGGTGCGTGGGATTCATGCCCGTGACCAGCGTATGGTCGCGACTGGCACGCCGTTGACCAATGAGGAGATCATCCCCCTCGATGACGGTTCACACGTCTTTCTGTCTATTCGCTTTCCAATCTATAATGCCCAGGGGCAGATCTATGCGACCGGTGGCATTGGTATCGATATCACGGCGCATCGGCAAACTCAGCATAAGCTCGAATTGATGCACATCATCCTTGATCGCACGATGGACATGGTGGCGTTGATCACGATTGATGGACGATTTTCCTATGTAAACAAGGCGCTGAGTCAGGCACTGGGCTATCGTACCACCGAGTTGCTCACCCTCGGCGCGGCTGCCATCAGTCCCGAATGGCTGGCCGATGGTTGGACAAACGTTTGGAACACCATAAAGTCCAATGGCTTTCGCACCTTTGAGACACACTACCATCGTCAGGATGGCAGTATAATCCCGGTGGAAATTACCGCGAACTATATTGACTTCAATGATCAGGAATACATCTGCACCTTCGCCCGGGATATGACCGAACGTCACGCGATCGAGGAGTCGCTCCGTGCCAGCGAAGCTAAAAATCGGGCACTCGTTGATGCGATACCGGATATGATGTTCGTTCAGGATCGACAGGGTACCTATCTCGATTATATCCCTTCCCTGATTCGCCCCTTCGTTCCGCCCGAAGAATTTCTCGGGAAGCGTGTTAGTGATATTTTCCCACCCGAACTGTCGGAGCCGTTCATGGCGATGATTGAACAGGCACTGACCACCGGGAACTCTCAATTTATAGAGTATGCCCTACCCCCCCACGACGGCTTTGAGTCTGGTGGTGATTTTGAGGCACGTATCAGCCCGATTAGCCAGACGGCAGTGCTGGTACTGATGCGTGACATCACCAGTCGGAAACGGGCGGAGGCAGAACGTGCTGCGTTCCAGCAGCATATTATTGACCTCCAACGTTCGGCCTTGCGCGAACTTTCGACCCCTCTGATTCCGATTACTGACGATGTCGTGATCATGCCGCTGATCGGAACACTTGACTCACAGCGGATGCAGCAGGTGCTGGAAACCCTGTTAGATGGGGTGGCGCGTCATCAGGCAACGACGGTTATTCTCGATATTACCGGGGTGAAGCTCGTTGATACGCAGATTGCCAACGCGTTTATCCGTGCGGCGCAGGCAGTCAAGCTCCTGGGGGCACGGGTTATGCTGACGGGTATCAATCCTGATGTTGCCCAGACGATCGTGCAATTGGGGATCGACATGAGCGGGATCGTGACCTTTGGTTCCCTGCAAACGGGCATTGCTGCGGTACTCCGGCATCGGTAATCTGAGAACACGGTGTATGACGCAACGCTTTGAAGCGCAATGCGGTCTGAGTGCACAGTGAGGAACCACGACTATCACGAATCGGCACGAATAATGAATGATGGATATCCATAGAGGAGTGAGGGGAGAGAGAAGAGGAGTGTTCATTCGTAGTTCCTTTATGGTAGAGCGACCATGTCTCCCCAGTTTGGCCCGACTTTGACATCGACCTTGAGTGGCACATGAAGTGTACAGACACGCTCCATCACAGTGCGCACAAGATGGATCACATCGTCCACTTCTGTCTGGGGCGCTTCGAGAAGCACCTCATCATGCACCTGGAGCAGCAAGCGTGTCTGCAACCGTCGTTCCTGGATCGTGCCAGCTACCTTGATCATCGCCAGTTTCATAATATCGGCGGCGGTAGCCTGGATGGGCGCGTTAATCGCCTCACGCTCGGCCGCCTGACGGCGCTGAGCCGTGCTGCTGTTCAGATCGGGCATCGGGCGGCGACGACCGAAGAGCGACTCGACAAACCCATCACGGCGCCCGCGCTCCAGCGTCTGCTCGATATAGTCCCGCAGGCCAGGAAAGCGCGTAAATAGGGCATCGATCAACTCCTGGGCCTCACTGCGGCTCAAGCTGGTGCGTTGCGCTAGACCGAAGCTGCTGATGCCATAGATGACGCCGAACACGACGGTTTTTGCGAGGCGGCGCTGATTTTTATCTACGGCCGCGAGCGGAACGTGAAACAGATTCGCCGCCGTCGCTGCGTGAATATCCTGCCCCTCTTGAAACGCCCGCACCAGGTTCGGGTCTTGCGTCATATGCGCCAGCACCCGTAGCTCGATCTGCGAGTAGTCGGCGGCGATCAAGACATGGCCGGGCGCGGCAACGAACGCACGCCGAATCTCGCGCCCTTCCTCGGTGCGCACCGGAATGTTCTGCAAATTCGGATCGTTGCTCGACAACCGCCCGGTCACCGTGCCCAACTGGTTGTAGGAGGTATGCACGCGCCCGGTTCGCGGGTTGACCAGTGCTGGCAGTGCATCGACATAGGTTGATTTGAGTTTGGCCAGTTGGCGATATTCGAGAATCAGCTCGATGATCGGGTGTTCGCCGCGCAACTGCTCCAGCGTATCCGCCGTCAGCGAATACTTTCTGGTACGGGCCGTGCGGCGCACCTGATCGGTGGGTAGGCCCAGTTTGGTAAACAGCACCTCACTCAACTGGTCGCTGGAGTTGATCTGAAAGGGTTTTTGGGCATACGCATAGATCTCCTGCTCCAGTGTCCCCAGACGTTTGCCCAGTGTCTTGCTCAACCGGTACATATAATCGACATCCAGGCCAATCCCGGCCTGCTCCATTGCCACGAGCACGGGCACCAGCGGCAGTTCGAAATCGAAAAACAGGCGCTGGATGCGCTCCTCCGCCGCAAGTTGTGCCGCAAGAACATCCTTCAGACGCAAAGTCATATCAGCATCGGCGGCGGCATAGAGGGTGGCCTGGTCAATCGGCACGTCATCAAAGGTCGTCTGCTTCGCACCACGCCCGATCAGGTCTTCGATCGCCAGCATCGGCTCCGAGATCCGCAATTCAGAGAACGCCAGGTCTTTGAGGTTGGCCCGTTGTTTGCCCAGCAAACGGGCGGCCAGCAGCGTATCGAACGCCAGGCCATGGGTCTCAATCTCGGCCTGCAACAGCATCTCGATGTCAAACTTGGCATTGTGGGCATACTTGGCTTTGTGTGGATCGGCAAAGAATGGGCGCAACGCCTGGATGATCGTCTGCTGCGGCAGTTGCGGCCCGGCACGATGGCTGAATGGGAGATACCAGGCAGCTCCAGGTTGCACCGCCAGCGCGATGCCAACCAGGTCGCTCCGAAAGGGATGCAACCCGGTGCCTTCGGTGTCAAAGGCAAAACCAGGCGCGGCAGCCAGCGCTGCGACCACCGCCTGTAACGTCTCCTCGGTCGTCACCGCCTGGTAATCACCGAGAGCTGGTGTGGTGGCGGTGGTCGTGTGTGTAGGTGGCTGTCCTAGCGGCAGGTCAAACAGCATGAGTTGCATGCCATCAGCAGCCGCGTCAGGTGCAGCGGGCAGGTCGAGCAGTGACACGGGTTCGACCGCTGCTCGCGCAGGCATGGGCAACTTCTTCACCAGACTACTGCCAAATTCAAGTTCCTGGAAGAGCGCAATCACCGCACTGCGGTCGTAATCGTGGACGCTCGCGGCGGCCAGATCAAGCTGCACCGGCACGTCGCAGACAATCATCGCCAGGCGCTTGCTCAAGAGCGCCTGCTCGTGCTGGCCTTCCAGGTGCTTGCGATACCGTTTCGGCGTTTCGGCCAGACGCTCATAGACGGCTTCCACGGTGCCAAACTGGGTCAGCAAGCTGATTGCGCCAGCCTCGCCAATCCCGTTCACGCCGGGGATGTTATCGGACGGGTCGCCCTTCAATCCACGCAGATCGGCCAGTTGCGCGGGAACCAGACCTTTGTAACGCTCCTGCACCTTCTGCAGATCATACAAGGTAGTGTTTGTTTTCTGACCGTAGGGATTGGCGAGAAGTACCTGCACATGGTTATCGATCAGTTGCAGCGTATCGGTATCGCCGGTGAGAATGAGCGTGTCAACACCCTGTGCTGTCGCCTGCGCTGCCAGCGTGCCGATGACGTCGTCGGCCTCGTAGCCCTCGGCGCGATAGATCGGTATGTTCAGCGCGGTGATCACCTGACTGATGCGCTCCAGTTGCGGATGAAATTCGGCTGGCGTCTCGGCACGGCCAGCCTTATAATCGGCAAACAGTTCATGGCGGAAAGTGCGGCCGACATCAAACGCGACCGCGACATAGTCCGGGCGGTATTGCTGGATCATGGACAGCAGACTCTGCACAAACCCGAAGACAGCGTAGGTTGGCTCACCCTGCGATGAGCGCAGGTCAGCAGTTGCGAGCGCATGGAAAGCACGGTAGGCCAGTGCATGGCCATCGATCAGCGCAAGGTGTTTGCGGCGCGTCATACGTACAGCTCCTTTCAGCGCATAGTGGTCGAAGCTCCTCTGAGGAGAGAGGAGGGAGCACCCTCACGCCTCTTCTCTCGCCCCTCCCTGCTCTTCGCTCACTCCTCTCCTGCACGCTCAGACCGCCCTCCCGCGCAACCGCTCGGCCACCCAGTCGGCATCGGCAGCCGACAGGTCGGGCGGTGGCGGTGGGACGGTGTAGTCCAGCAAGCGCTCATAGCCCACCAGCGCGAAGCAGGCATCCACGGCAGCCTGCAGGTCGAGCGGCACATCCGGATCGGGTGCCAGCAGCGGCACGGGCAGTACTGGCAACGACTGCCGCAACCCTATCGCCCACACCTGCGTGGCGGGCCGACGCTGGCTGCGGCTCAGAAACGCATAGTAGGGCGCAGGGGGCAATTCCCCTCGCAAGGTGATGCGCGTACCTCGACGCACCAGATCCAGCTCCAGCAGGTGCGTTTGCGTCTGCAACAGGCCGCGACGCCGGGCCATATATTCGCGGAAGCCGTCCCCATATTTGTTGACCGGCGACAGGATTTCGATAATCGTCACCAATCGCCGTTCGGCCACATCGCGGATTTCAATACTGAGCAGCGGCACCTCGTCAGGCAGGAGCGTGAGCAACTCGGTGGTGGGAGCCATCACGGTCGGGTCAGCGCTCCCTGCTGGCACCGTCGCAACGGGGGCGGTCTCAACCAGGTGCAGGTCAGGATAGAAGACGCGGTTGGCGGGGACATCGACAATCCCCAGGTCGAGCGAACTGAGGACATAACGCTTCGCCAGCAGCGCCACATATTTCGGTGTCAACCGGGGCATGAGTTGCGCCCGTATCGCACCAGCCAGCGTTTCATGGAACTCCTGCCACATTTCACCTTCGAGATAGGGATCCATTCCCGGAAATGGTGAAGGCATACCGTCCTCCTTTCAGCGCACAGTGGTCGAAGCTCCTCTGAGGAGAGAGGAGGGAGCACCCTCACGCCTCTTCTCTCGCCCCTCCCTGCTCTTCGCTCACTCCTCTCCTGCACGCTCAGACCGCCCTCCCGCGCAACCGCTCGGCCACCCAGTCGGCATCGGCAGCCGACAGGTCGGGCGGTGGCGGTGGGACGGTGTAGTCCAGCAAGCGCTCATAGCCCACCAGCGCGAAGCAGGCATCCACGGCAGCCTGCAGGTCGAGCGGCACATCCGGATCGGGTGCCAGCAGCGGCACGGGCAGTACTGGCAACGACTGCCGCAACCCTATCGCCCACACCTGCGTGGCGGGCCGACGCTGGCTGCGGCTCAGAAACGCATAGTAGGGCGCAGGGGGCAATTCCCCTCGCAAGGTGATGCGCGTACCTCGACGCACCAGATCCAGCTCCAGCAGGTGCGTTTGCGTCTGCAACAGGCCGCGACGCCGGGCCATATATTCGCGGAAGCCGTCCCCATATTTGTTGACCGGCGACAGGATTTCGATAATCGTCACCAATCGCCGTTCGGCCACATCGCGGATTTCAATACTGAGCAGCGGCACCTCGTCAGGCAGGAGCGTGAGCAACTCGGTGGTGGGAGCCATCACGGTCGGGTCAGCGCTCCCTGCTGGCACCGTCGCAACGGGGGCGGTCTCAACCAGGTGCAGGTCAGGATAGAAGACGCGGTCGGCGGGGACATCGACAATCCCCAGGTCGAGCGAACTGAGGACATAACGCTTCGCCAGCAGCGCCACATATTTCGGTGTCAACCGGGGCATGAGTTGCATGCTGATCTGATTGGCAAGTCGTTCATGGAACTCCTGCCACATTTCACCTTCGAGATAGGGATCCATTCCCGGAAATGGTGAAGGCATAGCTTGCTCCTTTCCTGACAAGCGTTGAAGCGCAAAGCGCAAAGCGGAAAACAGGTCGCTCTTTCTCGCTTTGTGCGTATCCTTTTCACTCCAAAATACATCACGTCTCAGCAATACCCTGTTTTGCGCTTTACGCTTTCTGCTTAGACCGCGGACGATAAAGTGTCGATAAACTTACCCCTCCAGTAGCAAGACTTCTGGATCTTCGACCAGTTCCTTGATCCGTACCAGGAAGCGTACAGCCTCGCTGCCATCGACAATGCGATGATCATACGAGAGGGCGACATACATCATCGGGCGAATCACAACCGCACCATTGATCGCCAGTGGGCGTTCTTCAATCTTGTGCATGCCCAGGATACCCACCTGCGGGGTATTCAAAATGGGTGTAGACATCAACGACCCATAGATACCGCCATTGGTGATAGTAAAGGTGCCCCCCTGGAGGTCGGTCAACGTCAACGTATTGTCTCGTGCGCGCCGTGCCAGATCAGCAATCTCGCGCTCGATCTGCGCAAAGCTCTTACGATCAGCATCGCGCACCACCGGCACTACGAGGCCCTCGTCAGTACCTACCGCGATTCCCAGATCATAGTAGTGCTTGATCACCAGCTCGTCGCCCTGAATCTCCGCGTTGAGCAGCGGAAAAGCTTTCAGTGCGCCGACCGTGGCGCGGGCGAAGAACGACATAAAGCCCAACCCGATACCGTGGCGCTGCATAAACGCATCTTTGCGGCGCTGGCGCACAGCCATAACCGCGCTCATATCAATCTCGTTGAACGTGGTCAGCATCGCCGCTTGCTGCTGCGCCTCCACCAGTCGCCGCGCTATCGTCTGGCGGCGGCGTGACATTCGCACGCGCTCTTCGCGCCGGGTAGGGGTTGCGGCAGATACCAGCGTGGGAACCGATGCTCCCTCCGGTGGACGGAGAGGATATTCGGGGCGCGACGGTGCAGCAGCAGGGGACACGGGTTGTGGAGCAGCGATCGACCGCTCGGCCACGGTGGTGGCGGGCTGAGTACGGGCAGTTCCCTGCTTACCATGGCGTAGCACGTCCTCCTTGGTGATACGCCCACCAGGGCCACTGCCCTGAATACCACGGATGTCGATGTTGTGTTCGGCTGCCACTCGCTGCGCAACGGGGGTCGCAAAGACTTCCTCTGGATTATTGGCACCTGAAGCAGGCGACATACTCACCGGCGCTGAATGTGGTGTGGTGGCCAATGGCTGGCCATTATCAACCGCTGGCTGGGTGCTCATTGCTGGCTGCACCGTTGTGCTCCCACGTCCACGAGAGTGAGTACCGGCTCCCACCTCGTCAATCACGCCCAGCATGTCGCCGATCTGCACCGTTTCTCCTTCTGCCTTCAAAATCGCACCCAATACCCCCGACTGCTCGGCAGGTACCTCCAGGTTCACCTTATCCGTTTCCAACTCGAGCAGCGCCTCTCCGGCAGTGACGGGGTCGCCCGTCTGTTTGAGCCACTTGCTCACGGTTGCTTCGACGATGGACTCACCCAACGCCGGTACTCGTATTTCAACAGGCATCTTCTATCATCCCTTTTTACCTTACAGGTACCTGTTCACACTCAAGGGAACATGCACCCTGGGAGCGCGGGCATCTTGCCCGCACGATGCGTGTTGGCGGGTGGGACGCCCGCGCTCCCAGGCGCACCATGAACGCTGACGACAGAAGCGCTCCCCCAGATGTGAACAGTTGCCCTTATAGCATCAACTGCTTTTCTGCAATACCATGCACCGCATCATACACAATGCGTGCCTGTTCCGGCTCATGCTGACTGAGCGACCCTTCAGCTGGACTGGCCGACTCGGGCCGACCACAATACATGACCTTCAACGAATGATGCACCAGGTCGCGCAGGCGTGGTGCCATATAGCTCCAGGCACCCATATTCTGCGGCTCTTCCTGAAGCCAGACGATTTCCTCCACCTGCTGATAGGCTTTGATCACCGCCTCCAGTTCTAGCGCGGGAAATGGATACAATTCCTCGACTCGAGCAACCGCGACGTGGGTGACTGTATCCAGTTCTCCGCTGCTGATCAGGTCGACATATACTTTGCCGCTGCACAGAATCAAGCGGGTGACTTGCTCTGGCGGGGGAGTGAAGGACGGGGGCGGCAAGACCGGGTGAAATCGCCCATCCGTCAGGTCGCCGAGGGACGAGGCAGCCAACGGATGGCGGAGCAGGCTCTTTGGCGTCATGACAACCAATGGGCGCGGGTCGCTGTGGAGCAAAGCAGCCTGCCGGCGCAACAGGTGAAAATACTGGGCTGCAGTGGTGCAGTTCACCACCCGAATATTATTGTCGGCGGCGAGTTGCAAGAAGCGTTCCAGACGCGCGCTGGAATGTTCCGGCCCCTGGCCCTCATAGCCATGCGGCAGCAGGAGTACCAGGGCGGGTAACTGGCCCCACTTGGCATGCCCGGACACGATAAACTGATCGATAAAGACCTGGGCACTATTGGCAAAGTCGCCAAACTGCGCCTCCCACAACACCAGCGTATCCGGCGCATGGATGCTATAGCCATACTCAAAGCCCAGCGCGGCATTCTCGGAGAGCGGGCTGTTGTAAATCGCAAACGAGGCGCGGGCCTGCGGGATCGTTTGCAACGGAATATGGCGCTCGCCGGTGGTGGGATCGTACAGCACCAGGTGCCGCTGGCTAAAGGTACCCCGTTCCGTATCCTGCCCGGTCAGCCGAATCGGCATCCCATCGGCCAGGATCGTTGCAAACGCCAGCGCTTCGGCATGTGCCCATTCGATACCGCCCGGTTCAAGAATGGACGTACGGCGGCGTTGCAGCATACGCTCCAGTTTGGCGTGCGTGGTAAAGCCTTCAGGACGTTCGAGCAGCGCGGCGTTGAGTTCCAGCAGGCGCTCAGATGAAACATGGGGCGCATCGGTCACAGGACGCCGGAAAAGGGATGCGGCCGATACGGCCACGGTGGCGTCAATTCGCCCATGTCGTTCAACCTCCTCCAGTGCCATCTGGAGCCGCGTACGCACCCTGGTGACGAACGACTCGCTTTCATCACGGGTGATGATGCCCTGCCGCTCGAGTTCACGTGCCCATAACTCGCGGACGGTCGGGTGGGTCGCTATTTTACGGTACATCAAGGGCTGGGTAAAGGTTGGCTCATCACTTTCATTGTGCCCCCAGCGCCGATAGCCAACCAGGTCGATCAAGAAGTCTTTCTGAAAGCGTTCACGATAAGCCCAGGCCATACGTGCGACCGCAATACAGGCGATCGGGTCGTCGGCATTGACATGTACAATCGGGATCTCGAAACCCTTTGCCAGGTCGCTGGCATAGAGGGTCGAGCGCGAGTCGTAGGCATTTGTGGTGAACCCGATCTGATTATTGATAATAATATGGATCGTACCACCGGTATGATAGCCGGGCAATCGCGAGAGGTTCAGCGTTTCGGCCACTACCCCTTGACCGGGAAAGGCCGCATCGCCGTGGATCACGATCGGCAGCGATGCCTTCGAGTCTCTGGTCGGCAGGCCAGGATGCTCGCGCCACTCCTGTGCCGCACGGGCACGCCCTTGCACCACCGGGTTGACATACTCCAGGTGGCTGGGATTGGGCACCAGGGTCAGCGGCATCTCATACACACCGCTCTCGCGGTAAGCCCGCCGGGCTCCCAGGTGATATTTGACATCGCCAGCCCAACCCATATAGGTGCCAATATGGTAGAAGTTTGGACGCTGAAACTCGGCCAGGATCGCACTATAGGGCTTGCCCAGCACATGCGCCAGCACATTCAGGCGCCCGCGATGCGCCATACCTAACACCACCTCGCGTGTGCCCGACGAAGCGGCATTGCGAATAATCGAGTCCAGCATAGGCACCAGCATATCCGTGCCTTCCAGCGAAAAGCGCTTCTGACCGGTAAAGGTCTGATGCAGAAACCGCTCAAACGTTTCAACTTCCGTCAAGCGTTCCAGCAACTCACGCTTCCGCTGCGCATCAAAATCAGCAAAGAACTGCCCGGTCTCAGCCGCATCGCGCATCCACTGCCGCTCCTCGTGGTTCTGCACATGATCGTCCTCGTAGCCAATCGACCCTGAATAGACCCGCCGCAACCGGCCAATCGCCTCCAGCGCATTGGCCGCTCCCTGGGATAACGGGCCACTGACCACATTCGCGGGCAATGCTGCCAGCGCCTCCGTCGTGAGCTGGTGTGTTTCCAGTTCCAGACCGGGATCGCCAGGTGGTTCGCTGCCCAATGGATCGATGTGCGCATCGAGATGCCCCAATTCACGAATAAGCCGCACCAGCCGGGCAGCATGCACGATCAGATCGACTTCGTCAGGTGGGATAGAGGCCAGAGGGACATGCGAGGCCGCTTCCTGTGACGGTTCAACCACTGGCGGATCCACCTGTACCAGAGTGGTATCATTGGACTGTTCTCGTTCGATGAACTGATCAACCGCTGGCACATGTTCTCTAGCACTATGTCCATCCGATTCAGCTCGCATGTGCCCGTTGTGCTGGTGCGATAGGGACAACGCTGCTGGGGCACCCGGCATATCTGACGGAGCGGTGGCACCATTAGTGGTGGGCGACCAGGCGGCAAACATGGCACGCGTGGCCGCGTCTACTGCTTCGGGATTCTCGAGATACCGTTCGTACAATTCCAAAACATAGCCAGCGTTCGGGCCATGAAATAGCTCTAAATCATTCATAATCAACGTCCTTATATTGCCTGCGTAACTGTGTGCCGCACTGCACGCGCCAGGCGTGCCGGATGTGTCGTGCAGATTACTTCTATTGTAACACTGCTCAACACCAGAATCGACCCATTGCCAGTGCAAACAGCAACGTGCGTATCTTATCAGGCGCTCGCTCAGGCTATTATATACCACATTTACTATTGGACTGATACCTTGTGGATATGGGTGTGACCCATACTTGATAAAATACCTGTTTTCGTGTAGTATTATTCACACCTGTTGTGCGTAGCCAGATTAATGAGATGACCGATGCAGAACACGTGGCGCTGCCAGAATTGCTCAACTCGGTGCAGGGGATGGTCGCTGTTTCCAATTATGAGTGTGCGTTGAGGGATCGCCTGTATCCGTCACCCCGCTGGCACAAGACGCTCAGTCCACCGCGCACAATCCACTCCACCAAAGATATGCGGGTCGAGGCATTGTGGACGCTATGATCCCGGTCAGTTGCAATTTCATCAAGTTCAGGAGCATTTGAAATTTTTGGAGGTGGGACGTGAGAAGTCATGCCGTACATCAACCGCTCAAAGAGACCTTTCTCGCGCTGCGTCAGTCTGCTGAAGCCGAGACCGAGGGGTAGTGGGCAACGCTCCATCTCTATGCGACTCTCCGCGAGGTGTTTCTGCCGTATGCCTATGGAGTTGATCCGTCTGCATATCGCTGGCAATCATCTGCTGCGCAATAGCCAGTTCAGCCACAGTATTGATACTCAGAAACGCTCGACCATGCGGGTCATAGGCGGCGATAACGTCAGGCTCAAGGATCATCAGCTTTACGGCAGGCATAAAGTCGATAATACGCCGCCTACCCCGTTCTAGGGTTGCCCGGAGCGGTTCCAGGCAAGCGCGGCTGTAGATTGCGTGCAACGGCTCGATATTCAGCGCATTGCGTGCTATACCTGGACGTAGCGAGCGCGGCAGCAGCACATCGTAGGTGCGTGGGTACGTACTCATAGCGTACAGGAGATCGCGCTGTAAAAAAGGCATGTCCGCCGCCACCACCAGCGCATAGGGGCAATGCACAGCGCACAGACCGCTGTAGATCCCACCCAGCACTCCTGCATCGGCATAGATATCCGGCGTGATATGTGCCGGTAGCCCGACCCAATTCTGGGGATCGTTCAGAACGACCACTACCTCCGTGCAAAGCGGTGTCAGCACTTCCAGCGTGTGTTCCAGCAACGTCGGGCCGTCTGATCCCCACAGGCGCAGTTTACGCTTATCCATACCCAACCGCCGGCTAAGACCGCCGGCGACAATAATACCAGCCAGTGGTTGCACAGGTTATTCCTCAGCATAAAACGACAACTGGATATGACCGTGATCAGAGTGCGGTTTGCATCAGGTAAAGAAACCCCTGGAGGGGCACGGCTCCTCCAAACCACCCCACCTGATACCAATTACTGGTGATCTTTCCGCATCATCAGGACGTACGCGGTGGTCTGGTCAGCTCGCCTTTTCACCTTCGGCAGCGCGGTTCTTCAAAGCGGGGGAGCGGTCTGAGCGTTCAAGCAGAGGAGTGTTCGAGCGCTTGAGCGCTTGAGCGCTTCAACGCTTCAACGCTTCGAAGAACCCCGCGACCGCAGGCGCACAAGACGGGGTGTTCCCTCGACCGCGTACGTCCTGATCATGGTTGTACGGCAAACCGCTCACGACCACCTTTTGGGGAACGTGAACGCACGGAGCGAATGCGGAGTGGGCACCGGTCATTGGTATGAACGGTTACGAGATAGACTTACGATACCTGCATACATGGACAATGGCGTTCCTGTAATAAATACAGAATCATCATTCCTGGCCGGTATAAGAAACCACAAATATCGGCAATACTTACATTATTATTGTGTTCGTGTGATGCGATACAGTGATAATAGCATACGTTTCATAACCTGTCAATATGTAAAAGACAAGATATTGACTCTGGTTAACCTTTTCTAACCGTAGTAAATTTGTTTTCTTGTGTATGTAGTGTGTATTTTCACAGTACTTTGAGATACACGTAACAAAAATCGTGTTCTTTTTTTCACCAGGAATACAAAAAAGACAATTCTTTGACGACAGTCCTGGCAGGAAAATGCGTGTTTTCTATCACGATATCTTACGGATTACGTTTTTTTATCACAACAAGGGAAATGTACCAGAAATCACGATCACCGGGTGCAGGACAGTGGTTATCTGTTTACCATCATGTCCACCAATGATGTTTGGCAGGGCAATGTCAGAGCCGCGCTCGCCGCCGCTCGTACCATCGCGGATGAAGAGGCATGGGCCGAAGCGCTGGAGCAGGGCAGCGAGGCATGTATCCCGATAGCGGGTCAGCTGGTGGCCCGGTCAAACCCGAATGACCCGCTATCGGCTGACTCAAAAGCACGGCACAGACACGGCTGTCTCCCCAATCGCTTTCCCCAAAGGGCGGCGGATGCGGCTGAGGTGCCAGCACCGGCGGACGGCGGGATCGTTGGTCGGTTGGCAGAACAGAGCGTGCAGGCTGGGCTGGCTAGTGGATCGGCTGCGGCCAGATAGTACAGGAGGGCGGGGCTTTTGCGGCTGAGTCGGGCGGTCAGGGGGTTGTTGTTGGCATGGTAAACGGTCGTTAGCTGCCCCAGGAGATGGATAGGCAGCCATTAATCGTATGAGCCGTTCAGTCCACACCTTCCTACTACCGGCCTCACTGGTGGCATGAAGCAGGGTTACGGCCGTTGATCAGCCTCAATCGGGCGAACTGCGAACACCCAACGGCCCGTTACGTGGGTGGCAAAGCAATAGTGGAAGGGATGGGGCGGAACCGGCCTGGCTCTACCGCTGGCCTTGACCGCCGTCCGAACAACCCGCTGCACGCTGGAATCGTCAGCCTGGTGGCGGCGAATGGCACCGCTGGGGGAATTCACGTTCAGCCTGGCGGCTGGAACAACAGACTGTCAGCCCTCTTCTTTGTGAGCGTTAGGATATGTACGTTCCAGCGCATAGAGCCAGTACACAGTGCCCTATCCCGCTTGACGATCAGCCTGGTGAGTATCTTGAAGTGGTACGTGTTCTTGTAATATAGGTTTTAATTGCTCTGGCAGCAGCGTTCCCCGATCTTCGTTACAAATAAAAACCTCATACCCCAGGGCTAAAGCTCCTGGGATATGAGGTTTTTATTTGCTTCAGCGACTTAAGTTTCTTGACATTTGCGAACAAATATACTATACTGAGCGCATCTAAGAAAGATCAAGGTGTTCGGTGCGGCGGGAAGCATGCATGATGCGGACTCGGTCTCGGTCTCGTCATGTTTTTTCGGCCCTGAGTGATACCCCCGCCACTGAACCGGAGCGTTGACGTCACACGTGTCCGTAGTAAGAGATCCTAAGATGAGCAATCCGAAAATGAACAAACACGGGCGTCACACGCGTCCGTAGTAAGGAAAGTCAGATGTCAGCAGTCAAGAGAATCCAGTTCGAGGCTGAGATCCAGGCGCCCGCAGCCAAAGTTTACGACCTCATGATTGGCGAGGCTAGCTACCAAGACTGGACGTCGGCGTTTGTTGAAGGCTCACGGTTTGAAGGTTCGTGGAAGCAGGGTGAGCGCATTCGATTCTTGTCACCGAACGGAGACGGAATGGTGTCCGAGATTGCCGAGAACCAGCTACACGAGTTCATCTCGATTCGGCATCTTGGCTACATCGTCAATGGCGAGGAGGACACACAGAGCGAGGCGGTTCGAATATGGGCCCCGGCGTATGAGAACTACACCTTCGAGGTGACCAGGAAGGGAACCAGGCTAGTAGTGGATCAAGACGTCACAGAAGACTTCGAGGATCACATGCGAGAGGCATGGCCCAGGGCGTTGGAGCGCTTGAAGATCATGTGTGAGTCAAAGTGACGCCCAGCATTTCCATCGAGGGGCGGCAAATCGGCGTAGCTGGTTTGCCGCCCCTCATGTCACAGGAGTTACGCGGTGGATCCTCCGCCGACCGTTTTGGCCTTCGGCAAAGGAGAAGAAACGCTTATTTCACCCCACATTTTCGCCGAAGGCGAAAATGTGGGGTGAAAAAGAGAAAAAGTACCGCGCTGCCGAAGGCAAAAAGGCAACCTGACCATACCACCGCGTAACTCGTGTCATGGCAGACGTCAGGTGCAGAAAGCGGCTTTGCCGCCAAAACGGGCCAAAAAGAGGGTTGCGCAGGGGCCTGCGGCCCCCGCGCAACCCCGCTGGCAAACGTTCCCTGAACAGTTACATTTCTGTTGCCCTGCTGCATCGAGAGCGCACACAGTCTGGATGATCCACCATCTGCGGTAGCATCTCAAGCATGTGGTATCATGCCATTGGCTGATGCACGGATAACCATAGTTATCAAGGAGATCCCGCCATGTCATCTGAAGCAGTATTGCGTCGTGATTGGGATCGGACAGAAGAGGAGGAGCGAGCGTGAACTGGCAATTTACCGCTAAGACAAGGTTCGTAGATACTTTACTGTTGAGTAGCACGTCGTAACGACTTTAGTCGTTTGTAAAGCTGCTGAACGACGGAAGTCGTTACTCCATTTGTCACGCCAAAATGTGGCATCTGGAACCGTGCCTAACAATCAAATCCAGCCAACGCTCGTACCTCGCACGGCTGATTTGCAACGGATGAAGCTTTTCTATAAGTCTTACAGAATGAAGTTGTGATAAGCGTCTGCTCTGTACCGCTCAGCATGAAGGCGTTGCTGTATTTGATCCCGAATTTGAAACAAAAGCGCAGTTACAAACATTAATAAGAAGTTCCTCTAATGTGGTGGCAGCGAGGAGCAGCCAAACATGCACAGGCAGCACGCGCCCTCCTCCAGCACCCAAGATCGTGGCTTTTGTACGGTCTGTCCGTGCAGCGCACCTCGTCTACCAAAACATTGTGATGTCATCGCATACCCGCCCAGCGGTTCCTGATGCTGCTGCACACACCAGAAGCTTGCGACTTGCTCAAAATGTTTTGGTAGTCGGCGGCTAATACGCAGTCGTACGTTGTCCCTGCCTACCCTGTATCTCCTCGTGCTATAATGCCCTGCAGAACATACTCTGGAACCTGAACCCTGAAGATCAATGGGGATCAATGCATAATAAGGCTTATATGTCACCCGACGTGCGCACAGCGTTTACCAGGCTGGAAACGATGTTAGAGCCGCACGTGCGCCGCTGTTGTCAGCCGCGTGATGCTGACCTGTTTCAGATTCGCCTGGAACGCTACTTTGCCGATTTTTATCTGCCGCTTATGCAGATCTATGGTGAGCATCCTGAGTTTGCGCACCAGTTCGCCCTGCTTGCCAACCAGATGGTCGAGGCCTACGCTGCCCGTCCGGAATCGCTGCGCTTGCTTGATATCGAGCGTGAGTTGATGCCCGACTGGTTTCAGCGCGAAACCATGACCGGCTATATCTACTACACAGACCTGTTTGCAAGCACACTGGCCGGTGTGCGCGAACGGA